>Ga0256826_1002300_pt1 | contig 11687 bp, 9 predicted proteins | sample CV79metaG_FD_185975 | JGI IMG/M metagenome (GOLD analysis project Ga0256826, IMG submission 185975) | Hydrothermal vent microbial communities from East Pacific Rise, Pacific Ocean - CV79 | ecosystem: Environmental > Aquatic > Marine > Hydrothermal vents | place: Pacific Ocean: East Pacific Rise... | reverse complement strand
TGGTAGCTACTCCATTGGTTATAACACTAAAGGTGATTTCACTTTATCTGCTTTAGGTGATGGTGATTTAGATATGCCAGCTATCAACCAGCAAGAGGGAACATTAACATCAATCAACAAAAGAGTTAACCCGACAAATGCAGCTATTGGCTATGATGGATATGAGCTTAACGATATAGCAGTTGCTTTAGGTTTAGAGTCAGATAATACTATTGACTATACAAAAGAGTTACCAACATCTAAAGGTTTCCAGAGTTTAGCTTTTGATGACTTACCTGACCATTACACAAATGCCGGTGAAGAGGTTCGTGGATATGAACTTAAAAATATGGGTAGAAGAGTATCTAATGATGATAGTGTTGAAAAATTCGATGAATCACTTGCATTAGAAGGTAATCTCGTTTATTTAGTAAATCCAGTAAGACAGTTTAGTGAATTTACAAACAAAACTTCTAACTTAGATGAAGCTAGCGGTATTTACATGAGCGCAGAATCTTTAGCTGCTTCTGAGTTAAATGAGGGTGATAGTGTAAATATAAAAGCAAATAAGACTCAAATTGTTACCACTATAGTAAGTGATAATAAAATTACTGGTAATATATCATGTTTACCAACATTTGACTCAAAATTAAATTCAGAGGCACTGTTTAGCGGTTACCGTTTTACTTCAGCTTCAATAGAAAAGGTATAGTATGGAAACAGCATATTTAATTGAAACGGTTATAAAAGTCGTTGTCGTTTTACTGATATTTTCAGCTCTCGCTGGTATAGGGACTTATTTTGAACGTAAGATACTTGCATTTATGCAACGTCGTCTTGGGCCAATGAATGTTGGTCCTTATGGATTACTTCAAGTCGCGGCAGATGGTGTAAAACTATTTACAAAAGAAGATATTATTCCTACAAATGTTGTAGGTCCTATATTTAAAATAGCTCCAGTTATAACTGCTGCTACGGCGTTTATGGCAGCAGCAGCTATACCTTTTTTACCTGAATTTACAATATTTGGATATACAGTTCATCCAATAGTTTCAGATATTAATATAGGTATTTTATATATTTTAGGAATCATGGGAGTTGGTCTTTATGGTCCACTTCTAGGTGGTATGGCCTCAGCAAATAAGTTTTCACTTCTTTCTGCTGCTCGTGGTGCCGCTGTATTTATCTCTTATGAGGTAGTTACAGGTTTATCAATTTTAGCACCAATTATGATGGTTGGTTCATTATCTCTTATTGATTTTAATAATTATCAAATTGATAATGGTTGGATTGTATTTAATATGTACGGTGTTGGGTTTGTTGCATTCATTTTATTTTGGATTGCGGCGTTTGCAGAGACAGGACGTACACCATTTCACTTAATAGCAAATGATCATGAGATTATTGATGGATTTGGTACAGAGTATTCTGGTATGAGATGGGGGCTTTTCTTCATTGGTGAGTATGCAAATATGTTCTTTATCTCATTTGTAATTCCTTTACTTTTCTTAGGTGGTTATGGTGATGGTAGTTTCTTAGGTGCAATGGCACTTCTAGGTAAAATGTCATTCTTCTTCTTCTTCTTTTTATGGACAAGAGCTGCATGGCCAGATGTTAGACCAGATCAACTTATGTGGTTGTGTTGGAAAGTACTTATGCCTATAGCTGTGATAAATGTTGTTATCGCTGGCTTTATTATGATGTTTTAAGGGGATATGAATGAAAATGGAACAGTTTAATGACAGAAATGTAGCCGATAATGGCTACTATATGGTTGACATTGAAGATTATCCTACAGATGGTTGGGGTAAGTTTAAGCGTGTTATAAAAAGAACATTTAGAGGCGAACTTTTTGTTGGTCTGTGGGTTGTTTTTCGTGAGATGATTAAGTTTGATATTCATACAATATCTTACCCAGAAGAGAAAATGCCTATTGGCCCAAGATACCGTGCTATTCATGAGATGAAAAGATTATGGGAATCCGATGCTGAGAGATGTATTGGTTGTGGGCTTTGTGAAAAAATATGTATTTCAAACTGTATTAAAATGGATACAAAAATTGATGAGCACTCTCGTAAAGAGGTTTCAGAATATAGTATTAACCTTGGTCGTTGTATCTTTTGTGGTTACTGTGCTGAAGTTTGTCCAGAACTTGCTATTACACATGGTGGTGAGTATGAAAATGCATCAGATCAGAGAGAGCATTTTGTAATGTATGAAGATATGTTAACTCCTCTTGATAAGATGAAAGCTGGTGCTCAAAAAGAGTTTGAAGGTTTTGGTGCAATTACGCCACACGAAGACGCACGCGTTAAGAAAACGCCATTAGCGTATTAAGGAGATAGGATTATGTTTGAAGCGATAGCTTTTTATCTGTTTGCATTTTTAACAACATTGATGTTTTTCATAACTGTTACAACATCACAAGCTTTATATGCATTAACTGCTTTAGCAGCAGGGATGATTTTTATATCAGCATTTTTCTTTATTCTAGGTGCTGACTTTTTAGGTGCGATTCAAATCGTTGTTTATTCTGGTGCTGTAATGGCTCTTTATGCTTTTGGTATGATGTTTTTTGATACAACTCGTGAAGTAAAAGAGAAACATGGTAATAAATATATTGTAGCTGGTATGAGTATAATAGCGGCTGTTTTAGTTGTTGTTATTTTTGCCGCTCCAATGTTAAGTGATAATATCACTGCATTCTACCCTATGACTGAGGGTGTTGGTAATACACAAGATGTAGGTATGGTTTTATTCACTAAATATCTTGTTCCATTTGAAGTTGCTGCAATTATGTTACTTGTAGCAATGATTTCCGGAATTGTATTAGCTGGTAAAAAAATGGATTTATCTCTTACTCTTTACTCTACAGCAGAGATTAAAGATATGAAAAAAGATCAAGACAAAAAGGTGCTTTCATGATGGAAATTGGATTAAATCACTATTTAATCTTATCAACTATTTTATTTGCGATAGGTTTGATAGGTGTAATGCGTAGAAAGAATCTTCTTTTACTGTTTTTCGCAACGGAGATATTACTAAATTCTGTAAATATCGCTTTTGCTGCGATTTCACACTATTATGGTGATTTAACTGGTCAAATGTTTGCTTTTTTTGTAATAGCAATCGCTGCATCAGAAGTTGCCGTAGGTCTTGGACTTTTAATTGTATGGCATAAACGCCATGGTAATATTGACTTAGACTCATTAGCAACGATGAAAGGATAAGAGAATGGAAAAATACTTATATATTGCACTTTTTGCACCATTAGTTAGTTCTCTATTTGCAGCGCTCTTTACAGCAACGCCAAAGAAAACATTTGTAGGAATTACAGCTAGTTTACTGATTTTTTCAGCATTTGTAAGTAGTTTTATATTACTTACACATATTTTAGATGGTGGAGCACCTGTTCATGTTGAGATGATGACATGGATGGCAACTGGTAATCTTTACATTCCTTTTGGATTTATTGTTGATCAAGTTTCTGTAACTATGATGATGGTTGTAACATTAGTTTCAACTATTGTTCATATATATTCTATCGGTTACATGGACCATGACAAAGGTTTTAACAGATTTTTCTCTTACCTTTCAGCATTTGTATTTTCAATGATGATTCTAGTTATGAGTGATAACTTTGCTGGTCTATTTATTGGTTGGGAAGGTGTTGGTCTATGTTCTTGGTTACTTATTGGATTCTGGTTTCATAAAGATATTGCAACATGGGCAGCTAATGAAGCATTTATTATGAATCGTATTGCTGACCTTGGTATGCTAATTGGTATATTTCTTATCTATTGGAATACAGGTACACTACAGTATGAACAAGCATTTGCTGCAATGCCAGCACTGGATGGTGAAACTCTTACTTGGATTGGTATATTTCTGTTTATCGGTGCTATGGGTAAATCAGCACAATTTCCACTTCACACATGGTTAGCTGATGCGATGGAAGGACCTACTCCTGTTTCTGCACTTATTCATGCTGCAACAATGGTTACAGCGGGTGTATATTTAGTTGTACGCTCAAATGAACTCTATGATTTGATTCCTCATGTAGGGCTGTTTATTGCAAGTCTTGGTGCTTTTGTTGCACTATTTGCTGCATCAATGGCACTTGTAAATCGTGATATGAAAAGAATTATTGCATACTCTACTCTTTCACAACTAGGGTATATGTTTGTTGCTGCTGGACTTGGAGCTTACTGGGTTGCACTTTTTCACCTTATGGCTCACGCATTCTTTAAAGCTCTTCTTTTCCTTGGTGCTGGTAATGTTATGCATGCTATGCATGATGAACTTGATCCATTTAAAATGGGTGGACTTAAAAAGCCAATGAAATGGACTTTTATTATGATGACTCTTGCATCTGTTGCACTTGCAGGTATCTATCCTCTAGCTGGTTTCTTCTCTAAAGATTTAATTTTAGAAGTTTCTATGATTGAGCATCATTATATAATCTATTCAGTATTACTATTTACTGCTGGTCTAACTGCATTTTATTCATTTAGATTAGTTGCACTTATTTTCCATGGTGAAGAGAGACATAAACTATTTGGTATTGATCCACATGAAGCATATAAATTTATGTTAATTGGTATGAGTCCATTACTTATTCTTGCAATAATCGCAGGTTCATTTAAAATGACTTATTTTGAGATGGTAACACAACTTTTACCAGCTACAGAGTATCATATTCATAGTGCAGTTACATATTGGATTATGACAATAGGAACACAAATATTTGTTCTAATGGCTATCGCATTTGCATATAAAAAATATGCAAACGCTAAGGTTACAGTTCCAGATGGAACGTCTAAAATGGAGAACTCATTTGCATATAAAGTATTAATTAATCAATATTATATTCCTTATGCTTATGAAGAGTATATTGTTAAACCGTATAGAGAGCTTTCTACTATCTTCTGGAAACAGGTAGATATGAAAATTGTAGATGCTACTGTAGATGGAATAGCAGGTGTTTTATACTCAACAGGTGAAAATACAAGAGATATGCAGAGTGGAAATTTATCTACAATGCTTAAATGGATGGTAGCTGGAACAGTTGCTATGTTATCGTTAGCGGTGGTTTTCGGACTTGCAGCTAGACACTCTGATGAAATTAGAACAATTTTATCAGGTTTAGGAGTAATGTAAATGATTGATCATATTTTATCGATTTTAATTTTCTTTCCAGCATTGGCAGCAATGTTTGGATTTATGATTCATAAAGATAGCATGAGAGCTTACGGTGTTGCCGTAGCTTCAATAGAGTTTGCACTATCTTTATGGTTATGGTTCGCGTTTGACAGCAATGTAGCTGGAATGCAGTTTATGGAAGAATTAGCACTTATACCTTCATTTGGTATAAACTATATTTTAGGTGTTGATGGAATATCTTTATTTATTATTGTGATGGCTTCTTTCTTTACAATGATAGGTATAGCTTCTTTAACAGATACTCCAAATGTTAAAAATATGATAATTACACTTCTATTTTTACAGATGACAATGATTGGTGTATTTGTTGCACTTGATGCTATTGTATTTTACGTATTTTGGGAACTTTCACTTGTACCAATGTTATATATTATTGGTGCATGGGGTGGACCTCGTCGTATTTATGCTTCAGTGAAATTTTTCTTATATACTTTTGCGGGTTCATTAGTTATGTTAGTTGGTATGCTTTTTATGGCATATTTTTACCAACAAGCAACAGGTGAGTGGAGTTTTGCTATTCTTGATTGGTATAGACTTATATTACCAGAATCATTTCAATTATGGCTCTTTGCTGCTTTCTTTATTGGTTTTGCAATTAAAGTACCAATGTTTCCATTTCATACATGGTTACCGTATGCTCACGGTCAAGCTCCAACAATAGGTTCAGTTATTCTTGCTGCTGTACTTTTAAAAATGGGTACTTATGCATTTATTCGTTTCTCATTACCAATGTTTCCAGATGCAGCAGTATTCTTCATGTTCCCAATAGCAATTTTAGCTATTATCATGATTATCTATACTGCAATGGTAGCTTATGCACAAGAAGATGTTAAACAAGTTGTTGCTTACTCTTCAGTATCACACATGGGTGTTATTGTGCTTGGTACTTTTGCTTTAAATGTAGAAGGAATTTCAGGTTCAGTTTTCTTAATGATTGCACACGGTGTAGTTTCAGGTGCTCTGTTCTTACTTGTAGGTGTAATTTACGATAGACGTCATACTAAAATGATGAATCAGTTTGGTGGTTTAGCACATGTTATGCCTCGATATGCAACGATTTTTGGTTTAATGCTAATGGCTTCAGTTGGTATGCCTTTAACTATTAACTTTGTTGGAGAGTTTTTAAGTCTACTTGGTTTTTACCAACAGTCTCATATATTAACTCTTCTTGCAGGTGTTGCAATTGTTGTAGGAGCTATTTATATGTTAGCTGCTTATAAAAAAATGTTCTTTGGTGAAATTACTATAGAAGAAAATAGAAATCTTCCAGATGTAAATAAAAGAGAACTGCTTGCTTTAATTCCATTATCAATTATAACGGTATGGTTAGGTATATATCCAAAACCAATATTAGAGCCAATTAATAATAGTGTTGAGAGTGTTGTGCAATTAATGCATGATAAAGCTCAAACACATGAAGCTAAGTCAAGAATTCCAAACCTTATAGAAGGTATTGAAATTACTAGAACTTCGGCAGGGGAGGCACACTAATGTTAGAACCAGTAAACGTTTCTATGGAGTCATTAAATTTAATGACTCTCTCACCAATGCTTATTCCAATTATTGGAGCATTGTTAATTTTAGTTATTGATATGGTTAAAGGTGGACTTGATAAAACATTATATGTTGTTATAAGTCTTCTTTTCCTCGTTATGGATTTTGCTGCACTAAGTAATGCTTCTAGTATTTTCACACAGAGTGGTACTATAATGGGTGTTTTTGATGTAATGTTAATCGATGGTCTAGCGATACTTTCACAGTTTATTATCGTTGGTGCATCTATGTTATTTATTCCATTAGCACTTACACACAAACGTTTCCATGAGTTTTCTTATCCTGAATTTTTTGCTCTATTTATGTTTATGATTAGTGGATTCCAGTTTATGGTTGCAACTGATAACTTAATTCTAATTTTTGTTGGACTTGAGACTTCTTCATTAGCTTTATATACTCTTATTGCTATGCATAACCGTGACAAATCATTTGAAGCGGCTGTGAAATATTTTACTATGGGTGCATTAGCAGCAGGTTTCTTCTCTTTTGGTTCTATGGTTTTTTATGCTCTTACAGGCTCTATAGAAATAAATGAGATTGCTAAAGTACTTGCAGCTAACGGATATGTAGATATTGGTTTTGTTCTTGTTGCAGTTGTTTTCTTATTAGCTGCTTTCGCATTTAAACTCTCATTAGTACCATTTCATACATGGGCACCAGATGTTTATGAAGGTAGTTCAGCAGCAATGGCTGGTTATATGTCAATTGTTCCTAAAATTGCAGCATTTGTAGTTGCAATGAGACTTTTTGAATTTTTAATTCACAGTGGTGTTGTTTGGTTAGAGATAGTTCTATATGCTTTTGTTGTAATTACAATGACTGCTGCAAACCTTTGGGCTTTAGTTCAAACTGATGTTAAGCGTATGCTTGCTTACTCTTCAGTATCTCATGCTGGTTTTGTAATGGCTGCTATTTTAATTGGTACAACACAGTCTAATAGTGCTTTATTCTTATACTGGATACTATTTAGTTTTACAAACCTTGGTTCATTCTCAATGTTATGGATGTCACGTCAAAAACATTTACCAGATCACCAACGTTCAGACCACTCTTATGATAAGTTTGCGGGTATGATTAAAACTGCACCAATGGCTGCTGTTATTATGGCACTTTTCATGTTGAGTTTAGCGGGTCTTCCCCCATTTGCACTATTCTGGGGTAAACTATATATGATTAGTTCAGCAGTAACTGGTGGTTACACAGTGCTTGCTTTAATTATGGCACTTAACTCTGCTATAGCTGGTTATTACTATCTTAAACTTATAGTTTATATGTTTATGAAAGAGCCAGTTGTTGGTAATGATGGTCATGTTTATGTCTCTAATGCAACTCTAGCATTAAAGTCTATTATTGGTTTTGCAGCTGTAGGAACTATATTTGCTTTTCTTGCACTAAACCCATTATTAGAGTTTGTTACGGCGTTTGTATATAATAGCGGATATTAATATTTACTAGGAGAGTATATTTTGTTAAAACTAATACTCTCTTCTCTTCTTCTTTCAAATCTCTTTGCACTTGAAATATCAATAGATAGTGCAAAAGAGAATTATAAAAAATACTCTACATTACATTTAAAAGAGAAAGATACTTTCTTATGTGAAGAAAAAATTGATGATTTTTCTGAGGTTATTAAAATTGTTTGTGCTTTTTCTAAACAACCTTTTAATGATATACGAAAAATACAAAATGATTTTTTCGAGATAAATACTCGTAAAAAAAACGATACATTTTTTTTAATTATTACACCCTTTCATAAAATAAAGCTAATTCCTTTTGTCTTTAACCTTAGTGAAGATGATGAAGTTTTTCAAGCAGATGTTAAGATATCTAAACACTGGATGATTATAGGTTATGATGAAAAAATGCCATTCATAAATGAAAGAAAAAAAGAGTCTGGGATTAATTTCCCATTTGTAATGAAGAAAGATAAATTACCTTATGTTGGTGCGCTAGATATAAAAGGAAATCCTATATACTTCGATAAAGTGCAAGATGTCTCAGACTACATAAAAATTAAAAATTATTACAAAGATGGAAAATATGAAGCCTGTATAGACCTCATAAGTGATGTACTAGATGAGTATCCAAATTCACTTTTTAAAGCTGAGTTACTTTATTATAAACTAAAAGTTTTTTCCAAACTTAAAGATTATGACAATGTAATTGAACTTTCAAAACTCTATTTGAGAGAGTACTCTTCAGATGAGAATGTTCCTGAAGTAATTGCACTCACTGCCAATTCATACTCAAAAATTGGACTTAATATTGATGCAGATTATTTTTTTGATAGACTATTCAATGAGCATGGTGAATCGATATATTCAGAGTGGGGATATATATATAAAGGTGAAATGTTAGAAGCATCGGGTGCGAGTTCAAAAGCCCTATCTTTTTATAAAAAAGCTCTTCACTCAACATCTGATATAAATATAGCAGCAACAGCAGCATATAAGTTAGCAGTGTATTACTCTGCAAGTACAAAATTAGCAGATTCAGCTAAGTATATAAAGAAAATTATTCAAGCTAAGCCTGATTTTTTAATGAATGATTTAAAACAGAGTATGGAAATGATGTATATATTTGCAGATGAAGGTGATTACTTGAGTGCTGCTGCTATTGCCAAAGCCATTATAGATGAAACTAATAAAAATCATGATGAGTATGAGAGACTACTCAAAGATAGAGGAATTTGGCTCTCCTACACAGATGCTAAAGATGAAGCATTAGAGAGTTTAAATAGATATATGAAAGAGTTTAAATATGGCACATTTGAAGATATAGTTAAAGTAGCAAAAGATGCACTTTTCTTTTATGTGTCAGATGATAATTTAACAACTAAACTTAATCAATATAATAACTTAATAGTTGAATACAAAGATGATACTATAGGCGATAAGGCTATATATGAGAAAGCTAAACTCTTATTAAAAAATGGTATGTACTCTGATGTTTTAGGCTTTGAAGAGACAATTTTAAACTTAGATGATGAAATCTATGAGGGCATAGATGAAATAATTATAGATGCAGCAACAGGGTCTATGAAAAATTATTTAGAGTTAAATGAGTGTCATGCTGTTCTTAGTATGGCTAATGACTATAATATTACACTTTCAAATAAATGGGATGATGGTATTTATAAGTGTGCTATGAAAGGTGGGGATTACCAGCTATCTAAAAAAATAGCAAATAAAAATATAAACTCAAAAGAGTTAAAGTTAAGAAAAAAATGGCTTTATCGATATATTAAAATTGATTTTGCTATTGGTAACTATAGTGATGTAATAGAAGCATCTAATGACTTGATTTTACTTATTGAAGATGAGTTGTCCCTTGAAGAGAATAGCGAGTATAAGAGTGTTTATAGGTACTTATTTGATGCATACCAAAGAGTAGAAGAGAGTCAGAATATGCTTAAACTTATTGTTGATATACAAAAAGTTTTTGGTGTTGATTATTTAGATATTGAGAGATATATTGCAATTATAGGTATAGGGAGTGATTTAGTAGATTATAATGTAGTTATAAAATATGCAGAAGATGTTATGAGCATTCAAAAATCTTCATCATCATATATTCAAAGTCCTTATGTAGAGTTCACCCTATATCAAGCATATATTGCAAAAGAGAATTTTAATCGTGCCTTAGAAGTAATAGAGTCTTTAAATACTGTAGAACTAAATAAAAGCCAAAGATCGCGTCAGAAGTATCTACTCGGAACAATATATAGTAAGTTATGGAGAGATGAAGAGGCTATGCAAGCATATCAAGATGCTATAGATGCTGATAGCAAGTCAGCATGGGCTACTTTAGCCAAATCGGCTAAAGAGATTTAAGAGTTTAGTCTATCTCTAAACAATCAGAAATAGAGTATAAACCTTTTTCTTGTTTAATTACCCATTGAGCAGCTCTTATAGCTCCTTTTGAGAAAGTACTTCTTGAAGTAGCCGTATGGTTTAGTTCTAAAAATTCACCATCATTATAAAAACCTACTGTGTGACGACCAACAATATCGCCTCCACGAAGAGCCATTACAGCAATTTCATCTTTACTTCTTTCACCTATGTTGCCATCTCTACCACTTACACGCACTTTGTTAATGTCTAAGTTTCTACCAGCAGCAGCAGACTCGCTTAATGTAAGTGCTGTACCACTAGGAGCATCTTTTTTATGTTTATGGTGCATTTCAACTATTTCAATATCAAAACCCTCAAGAGTAGCAGATGCTTGATAAACAAGTTTATTTAATAAAGCAACACCAAGAGACATATTTGTAGCATAAAGAATAGGCATAACTTCACTTGCATCTTTTAAAAGATTTAGCTGGTGAGTATTAAGACCTGTAGTCCCAATAACTAAAGGTTTTGGTGTACTCATAGCTTCTTCTAGGAGTGTTTCACAAGCATCAGGGAGTGAAAAGTCTATAATAACTTCGCTCGAATTTAAAAATGCTTTCATATCTGTAGTTATTAAAATAGATGGGTCAACAGCAAAATCTAGTTCATTACGAACATAGACAGCACTAACACTCATCTCAGGAGTCTCTTTTAGATTCTCTAATAGTAGTTTTCCAACACGGCCACTTGCACCAAATACACCAACTTTAATCATTATAATTGCCTTATTGTAGTTATTTTCTGAATGATACCAAATTTTTAATTAAAAAGAGAAGACTTCAAGGGGGAGTACCTTGAAGTATAAATAGTAGTTAGTCGTTTAGGAGTTCATCAACATAAGAGATGACTTGAAGAGCAGCTACAGCACCATCACCAGCTGCACTTACAACTTGTTTTGGAGCAGCGATTCTCATATCTCCTGTTGCATAAAGACCGGCAGTTGAAGTTTTCATAGAAATATCAACAATAACTTCACCCTGTTTATTCATATCACATAAAAATGTTTTGTCTTCTTGAACAAGAGCTTCGTTATTAACA
>Ga0256826_1002299_pt1 | contig 11688 bp, 11 predicted proteins | sample CV79metaG_FD_185975 | JGI IMG/M metagenome (GOLD analysis project Ga0256826, IMG submission 185975) | Hydrothermal vent microbial communities from East Pacific Rise, Pacific Ocean - CV79 | ecosystem: Environmental > Aquatic > Marine > Hydrothermal vents | place: Pacific Ocean: East Pacific Rise... | reverse complement strand
ACAACATTCAAACTATCTCTCAACCTAAAATAGATTTAAAAGATATACCTAAATCTACTCAAAAATTAGAAACTTTACTTCAAAATATTCAATCTAAAGATGATATTCAAACTAACTCTGATACTAAAACTAACATTCAATCTATCTCTCAGCCTAAAATAGATTTACAAGATATACCTAAATCTACTCAAAAATTAGAAACTTTACTTCAAAATATCCCTAATAAAAATGATACTGATACTAAAAACAACATTCAAACTATCTCTCAGCCTAAAATAGATTTAAAAGATATACCTAAATCTACTCAAAAATTAGATACTTTACTGCAAGATATTCCAACTAAAGATGATATTCAAATTCAAGAAAATAAGAATCCAATAGAGGGCTTATTAAAACTTTTTAATAATGATGCCCTTATAGAACCTAAAACAGCTGAAACTTTAACAAATAAAGATGTAAAATTATTGATAGCTGATGCAAAAGTGTATCTCAAACAAAAGATTAAAGATAATAAAAATACTCCAAATTTAGATACAAAAGAGTTACCAAAAACACTTAAAAGTTTAGATACATTTGCACAAACACTTGGAATAGATACCAAAAAAATCACATTACAAGAAGTTAAGGTGATAAATGAGGAATTAAAACAGCAGGTATTAAAACTTCCAACAGCCACTCTAAAAGTTTCTGATAAAATCATTCAAGCAAAAGAAAAAGTAGAAAAGATAGAACAATCTGAACCATTAGAGCAACTTTTAAAAGTTTTTGCAAAAAAAGAGATTGAGGAAAACACACTCAAAAAACAACCTATACAAGAGATAAAACATCAAGAGATAAAAACTAAAAATAGTAAAAATAATGGTCTAAAACAAAATACCAAAACTATTAAAATAGATAACAACCTTAATCAAACTACACAGATTACTCCATCCATACAAACCCCTCCGACTATAACTCCAATGGCTGATGCAACAAGAAAACTAGAAGCTTTACTCAATAGTAAAAGAGAGGGAACTCAAACGAAAAAAGAGAGTAGTGACATAATAAAAAATGAGGCTATAACAACTACTCAAAAAGTAGATAATTTAGATATAAAATTAAATGAAGCAAAACAGATGGTAAAATATCTCTCTTCAGATGTTAAATCAGCTATTGATGATTATAAATCTCCCTTTACAAGAGTTAAAGTACAACTCAATCCTGAAAAATTGGGAGATGTTGATTTAACTGTTGTCCAACGAGGTAAAAATCTACATGTCAATATTAGTTCAAATAATAGTGCAATTAACACATTATCTATGAATATAAATGAGTTAAGAGTTCAGTTAAACAATTCTGGAATAAATAATGCTACTATAAACTTTAATAACTCTGAACAAAATTTTTCCAATTCAGGAAATGAACAAAATAGACAAAATGAACAACAAAATGCTAAAAAAGAGTATAATTATTTTGATAATGAGGAACAAAATGAAGAGATAATAAGTTCTGTTGAAATAATAGTACCAAATTATGCATAAAGATTATAAAAATAAAGGATAACAAATGATTACATCAACAGGTGAAAATGCAGCAGTAGCATCAGAATATCAAAAAACTACCCAAACAAAAGATAAAAGTGTATTGGGAAAAGATGATTTTATGACTCTTCTTTTAGTTGAACTTCAAAATCAAGACCCGACTGAACCAACAGACACAGCAACAATTTTAACACAAACATCTCAACTATCTTCTTTAGAATCAGCAGAAAATACAAATAAATCTCTTGCAAATTTATCAACAAGTTTAAGTAGTTCACAAGAGTTTTCTACCATATCAGCTATTGGTAAAACAGCTGATTTAGGTAGTAATACTATATCTCATAATGAGGGAGATAAAGCAACATTTGAACTCTATTTTCCAACTGATATAGCTGAAGGAACAGTCAATATTAGTGATAGTAATGGAAATACAATTTCAACGATGGAAATTCCAAAAAATGATGCAGGTGTGTACCAATTTACATGGGATGGTAAAGATAGTGGTGGCAATCTTGCTGAATCTGGAGTTTTAAATATCACAGCTAATTATACTAATTCAGAAAAACAAAATTTATCTACTAAACTAGGTATCTATCCCATCGAATCTATTAAATTTGATAATGGTAAATCTTTAGCAAAAGTTGGCTCTAGTTATGTTCCTGTGGAATCTATCTCTGAGATATATTAAAGGATATTCCCATGATGACACAAGCATTTTATACAGGTTTAACAGGTCTAAGGTCAAATCAAACAGCGATAGATGTAACATCGGATAATATAGCGAATGTCAGCACAACAGGTTTTCGTGCAAATAGAGTAGAGTTTTCCTCTTTATTTGAAGATGCTGTTACATCTCTAAATACAAGTTCAAAAAATGATTCTATTGGAATAGGTACATCTATCGGTTCAACACAGATGATACAAGAGACAGGTGCATTAAAACTTACAGAAAAGAGTACAGATTTAGCAATAAATGGTAATGGATGGTTTGGTGTTCAAAATAATGATGGGCAAACACTTTATACTCGTGCAGGAGATTTTGTTTTTGATAAAAATAGTGATTTAACAACAAATGAAGGTATGTATGTCTTAGGAACAATGTCGGGAAATATAGAGGGAACAACACTTACAAAAGCTGTTCCACAAACTCAACTTGGAGATATCTCAACACAAGAAACTCTCCGTTTCCCAAAAACATTGGACTATCCTTCTGTCGCAACTACAAAAACTAAATTTACAGGTAGTTTAGATGTAAAAGAGGATGCTAAAAATATATTTGTATCCTCTGTTATAGATTCACAAAATAATAAAAATAGTTTAAAACTCGAATTTACACAATCTACTCCACAAGTTTTACCAGGTATGCAATGGGATGTAGTTGCTTCTACTATCAGTCCAGATGGGCAAACTGTTTATGATACTAAAAATGCTCAAGCTTTATTTGATGCAAAAGGTGCAATAATATCAACCACATTATCAACAATTAATAATAATGGTTCGGATGTAAAAATTGATTTAGGTAACAACTTTGATGGCGTTATATCGAACAACTCTCAACAGCCAATGGTCAGTAACTCTGACGGGATAAGAGCTGGTAACTTAGTTGGTTATGATATAAACTCTGATGCTGAAGTTATAGCTACATTTTCTAATGGTGAACAAAGTAGTGTAGGGAAAATCGCACTTTTTCATTTTCAAAACAATCAAGGATTAACTCAAGTATCTTCTACAAGTTATAGCTCTAGTTCCAATAGTGGAGAAGCTCTCTTTTTTAAAGATGAAAAGGGAAATAGTATCTATGGAACAGATGTTTTAAACTACACTCTTGAAGATTCTAATGTAGCATTATCACAATCTTTAACTGAATTAATTGTTTTTCAACGTTCATTTGATTCTAACTCAAAAGTACTTTCAACAGCTGATGAGATGATGCAAAAAGCTTTAGATATGGATGCTTAAAATAAGTTGGCATATTTAATGCTTAATAATATAAATAATAATAGATTTTAAAAGGATTTAAAATGTTAAAATCACTTTACTCTGGTATATCTGGATTAAGTTCTCATCAAGTAGCAATGGATGTTGAGTCAAATAATATTGCAAATGTTAATACAGTAGGTTTTAAATATTCACGTGCAAACTTTTCAGACCTCTTAGCACAAACAAAGTCGATTGCTACTGCTCCAGAGGGTGGTTTAGGTGGTAAAAATGCTGTTCAAGTTGGTCTTGGTACATCGGTAAGTTCAACAACAAGAATTTTTTCTCAAGGTTCAATCCAAAACTCTGATAAAAATACGGATTTAGCAATTCAAGGTGATGGTTTTTTTATCCTCTCTTCAGATGCAGGGGTAACACAAAAATATAGTCGTGCAGGGGATTTTCAGTTTGATGCTGATGGAAATTTCGTAGATTCTAATGGTTTTATAGTACAGGGTTGGACAAGAGATTTAACAACAGGAACGATAGACGCAAATGGCCCTATCTCAGATATTAGCATCGCTCCTGGTTTAACAACACCTGCAAACCAAACAAATGAAGTTTTACTCAAAGCAAACCTTAACTCTGGCCCTTTTATTACAAGTTCTAGTTCAGCATATGAAGTTCCTAGTGGAACACCTACAAATCCTCAAAAACCAGCACTAGATGCAAATGGACTTCCTATAAAATCTGGAAACTTAGGAGTTCTTTTCAATGAAAGAGGAGAAGCTTTCTCACTTCAAAAAGACCAAGGTGTTTGGGTCTCTTTTCAAAATTCACTCAAAACTGATGGTGGAGCTGTTGCATCTGGAGCAACAGAACTGGATGTTACTTTTACTCTTGATGATGGAACAACTAAACAGATTACTACAACAGGTGGATTGGCTTCAAATTCGGTATCTGCTAATGCTGCAAGATATGTAGCAGCTATCAATGCACAACGTTCAACAACAGGTGTTAGTGCAAGTTATGATATTGTAAATAATAAAATAAACTTAAAAAATACAAATGGTGGAGTATCTTCATCTCATAACATTAGATTAACAACTGTCGCTGGAGGAAGTGGTCTTGTTGCAGGAGATGTTGTGACAGCATATAGTTATCAATATGACCCAGCATCATCAGCAAAAACTTTAAATTCAGCAAAAACATTTACAACTATGGCAGATTTACGAGAAGCTATGGAGATTCAAGCTCAAGACCCTGATGGTGATGGTGTTAAAAATGGTATAGAAGTAAGCGTAAATAAAGATGGTAAATTTGCTGTAAAAAATAGTGGAAATGGCCCTCAAGATTATGATATTGACCTAAAAATCACATCTTTTCGAGCGCCAGGTATTACAGAAAATACTAAATTCACAGAGAGTATGTCCTCTCTAAATACAAATTTGGAAGCTGGTAGTAACGGTATAGGTTACTCACAAAGTTTCAAAGCAGCAACACACTCAAGTTCAATAGATGTTTTTGATTCATTAGGTTCTAAACATACAGTAAAACTTGATTTTAGAAAAACAGAACTTGATTTAGAGGTTGGTAGTACATGGGAGATGAAAATATCTGTTCCACTTCCATCAACTGTAAACACAGTTGTTCCATTGAACGAAAGAACAGGTTCAATAAGCTTTAAAAATGATGGTTCACTCTTTAACTTTGACCCTGCCACAATATCTTTTTCAGCCAACAATGGTTCATCACCAGACCAACAAATAAGTTTAGCACTTGGCTCTTCAGGAGAGTTTGATGGAATGACAAGTTTTGATAGTAAATCTTCAACATCACAAATTACTCAAGATGGCTATCAAGGTGGTGATTTAATAGGTGTAAGAGTTGACCAAAGTGGTACTATTGTAGGCTCATTCTCAAATGGTAAATCATTTGGTTTAGCACAAGTAGGTATGGCAAAATTTACAAATAATGGAGGTCTTTCAAGTGAAGGGGGTAGTGTTTATATTCAAACTTCAAACTCTGGAAATCCTATTATAGGAACAGCTGCCACATCTGGACGTGGATTTATTCAAAGTTCCGCACTTGAAGCTTCCAATGTAGACCTGTCAAAATCTTTAACACAACTTATAATTATTCAACGTGGTTTTCAAGCAAATGGAAAAACAATTACAACATCTGACCAATTACTTGAAACTCTTATCGGTTTAAAACGATAAATTTAACTCAATTTTGATATAATTCCTTCATAAATATTGAAGGAATTATTGATGAAATTCTCCGCTCCATTAAAATCAAACTCAAAAAAAATTATGTTATTAGGTTCTGGTGAACTTGGTAAAGAGGTTATTATAGAAGCTCAACGCCTTGGACTTGAAACTATCGCTGTTGATAGATATGAAAATGCTCCTGCCCATCATGTTGCCCATAGAAGTTATGTTGTAAATATGCAAGATAAAGAAGCTCTTTTAGAGATAATTCGTCGTGAAAAACCTGATTATATTCTTCCTGAAATAGAAGCTATTAGCATCGAAGCACTTTTTGATGCTGAGGCTGAAGGGTTTAATGTTATTCCTAATGCTGATGCAGTTTCTAAAACTATGAATAGAAAAAATATTCGTACATTTGCAGCAGAGGAGTTAGGTCTAAGAACTGGAGCTTATAAATTTGTAACAACTCAAGAGGGTATGCTAGAAGCTGTTCGTGAACTGGGTCTTCCATGTGTCATAAAACCTGTTATGAGTTCTTCAGGACATGGTCAATCTGTTGTAAAAAGTGAAGAGGATATTCCTGCATCTTGGGAGATGGCTAAAGAGGCTCGTGGTGATGCAAGTGAACTTATCGTTGAAGCATTTGTTGATTTTGATTATGAGATTACTATGCTTACTGCTCGTAATGGAAAAGAGACTGTATATTGTGAACCTATCGGTCATGAGCAACGAGATGGAGATTATGTTTTTTCATGGCAACCTGCACAGATGAGTCCATTGGCTAAAGAGCGTTCTCAAGAGATAGCAAAAAAAATTACTGATGGTCTTGGAGGTCAAGGTCTTTTTGGTGTTGAGCTTTTTATAAAGGGAGATGAAGTTTATTTTAGTGAAGTTTCTCCTCGTCCTCACGATACAGGAATGGTAACACTAATCACTCAATCACAAAGTGAATTTGCATTGCATTTAAGAGCAGTTTTAGGACTTCCTTTAGGATTTACTTTTTATGGTGAAGGTGCTTCTTCAGCATTCAAAAGTGAAGTTCATAACTATGCACCTATTATAGAAGTTGATGAAACTCTATTCAGTGATAACTCTTTTGTCCGAATATTTTCAAAACCAGAAGCACATAAAGGACGTCGTTTAGCAGTTGCTCTTGTTTTTGATGATATTGAAAAAGCACTAGAAAAATCTCGTAAAATTATTAAAAAAATCAGAGATGTATAGTTAAAGATGGATAGAATAACAGCAACAAAAACCGCTCGATTAGCTGACGAGTGTCATAAAATTTTTCCACTTACAAAAGATGTAAGAGATGCAATAGCACAAACAGATAGAGTAGAATTTGTTCCCAATGGTTTTAAACATAATGCCTATAAATTAGATGCACTTCCAATAGGTGCGGCTCAATACATAAGCTCTCCATTAACAGTTGCAAAGATGACAGAATACCTTCAACCTTTAGGGGCTGATAGAGTTTTAGAGGTTGGCTGTGGAAGTGGTTATCAAGCAGCCGTTCTTTCTCATCTCTTTCGTGGTGTTTTTACTATTGAAAGAATTGAACCATTGATGTTAGAAGCAAAACAACGGTTTCGTAATCTTGGTATTAGTAATGTCCATACACGTACAGATGATGGTCAAAATGGTTGGAAACAGTATGCGCCCTATGATAGAATTTTATTTTCTGCAACAGCAAAAGATATTCCTTCAAAACTTTTTGAGCAGTTAAGTGATGGTGGTATATTGGTTGCACCAATTCAAAAAGGTAATAAACAAGTGATAGTTCGTTTTACTAAAAATGGTTCAACTATTGAAGAGAGTGAATTAGAATATTGTGATTTTGTACCAATTTTAGATGGAGTTCAAAAATAATGGAAAATATATTTGGTATAAAATATTCTCGACCAGAAGTTGTTTTATTGCAAGAAACAGGTTTAGGTGTATCTGAAACAGCAGGAAGAACCTGTTATGATTCATTTGCTAATAGTGAAAACCTTGTTATGCAAAATATAGAAAAAGAGATGCCAACACAAGATGTATGTGACCAATTAAATGCTATTGAAGATTCATCTCTTTTGGATGATTTAGCATGGACACATTTTCACCACTCTATTTTAGAGCATACAAATCTTAGTTTTTTAATCCGTGGAACTTCTCGTGGAGTTTTACAAGAACATGCACGTCATCGTATTCAAGCGATAAGTGTAAGAAGTACACGCTATACAATGAGTTCTCTCATTAATGCTTTTGTAGCTTCTCAAAATGGTGGAGATAAAGATTTTTTTATAGAAAAGATTAGCTCATTTAATATGTTTGTAACACAAGATGAAACATATAATAAGATAGAGATAGGAGCTATTTATGATAAACTCGAATATCAATCAAAAATAATTGAAGATTTTTACTCTATAAGTGTTGCTAAAAGTTCACTTCCTTTTATTGAGGAGTACAATGGAGATGCAGAAGCACTATTCTTTGTCCTCGAAGCTGGTAAGAAAAAGCGTAATGTTGGAGATGCCTTTAAACATATAATAAGTGACAATGTCAAAGTAGATATGGTCGTTACTTTTAATCTTAGAAGTTTAAAAAATTATTTTACACTTAGAGATAGTGGTTCAGCTTATTTTCAAATTCGCTGGTTGGCACAAGAGATGATGCGAGTTACTCCAAATAAATATTTAGATTTAATTATCAAAGATAGGAATATTTAATGTGGAAATTATCTATAATAGTAACTATGATATTAATTTTAACTGGTTGTTCTTACTTTAAATACAATGCAACAATGTGTGAAAATATAGCCTCAGACCCAACAGCAACAATCCCTCAAGAGTGTCAAGATTATATAGAAGAGGATGCTCAAAAAGCATTTGATAACACAAAAGATGATATAAAACAGAGTGTGGGTGATACTGTTGAGTTCAATGAAAAATAGATTAAAGGAGAAAGGAGTTTTTTTAAAGATATTTCTTGCTATCTTTGCTCTTTTTTTACTTATCTCTAGTTTATTGAACTATTTTTTATATGAGGAGTTTATTAGAGGAATAGTATATTTTCAATTTTTTATATTATCTGCAACTATGCTAAGAAAATTAAAAAATATGAAAACAATAAAAAAAGCTGTTGAAATCACTATAATAATAGTCATTTTATTTATAGGATTTTTATATATAGATGAGTTAAAAAATATAGTTTTACCTATGATTTTATTTTAAAATAGAAGGAGATAGATATGAGTTTAGAAACAAGAAGTAATGGTGTATGTGAGTTATGTGGAAGTAGTGAAGGTTTAAGTGCATTTGAAGTTGCTCCCTCTGATGGTAGTGATGAACAATCTATCTATATCTGTGCAAATTGTAAAACACAAATAGAGAGTGATACTTTAGATGAAAACCATTTTAACTGTTTAAATGATTCTATGTGGAGCGAAGTTCCTGCTGTTGCAGTTATGAGTTATAGACTTTTAAACTCTTTAGGTCGTCAAGATTTAGTAGATATGATGTATATGGAAGAGGATATTAAAACTTGGGCTGATGCTGGAATATCTAATGAAGAAAAATTAATCTATAAAGATGCAAATGGTGTAATACTTCAAGCAGGTGACACAGTAGTTATTACAAAAGATTTAGATGTTAAAGGTACAGGTTTTGTGGCAAAAAGAGGTACAGCAGTACGTAATATAGGTTTAGTAGCAGATGATAACCAGCATATCGAGGGTCGTGTGAATGGAGTTAAAATTCATATATTAACTAAATTTTTAAAGAAGTCATAAACTTTAAAAAATTTTAAGTTCATACAAAAGGTGGTTTGTTGTGCAAAATCAAATATTTAGAATTTTTATCTCTATAATTACTATCTTAGTTAGTGGTTGTGGAGTCAATACAACAAGTCATCCTTATGATATAAATGAAAGTGTAGAGATTTCAAATCCTCTCTCTTATCAACCTTTAGAAAATCCTGTTGCATCAAAATTAACATCATTTGCACAAGATTTAAAAATTTATGATATCCCCAGTTTAGATGAAAAAACAGAAGCATCTATAAAAAAAGCATCAACTATCTCTAATGACAATAATCTAACTGATAACAACTCATCTGATAATAATATTTCAATAGATAATACAGATACAAATAGCACAAATATAGATATAAATCAAACTGATACTAATAGTACAAATCCATATAGTAATTTTTCAAGCTATGATACTTTCACGGGAGCAGAAGAGGTAGATTATATAGCTCTTGGTGATACAGATGTTACATTAAATAATAAATATTATCACTTTAAAATAGCAAAAGACAATCTTAAAGAACGAATAAAATCTCCATCATTTACCTCTAGTGAGGATAATAGTAGTTATACTATCTCTATTACAAGTTATATTATCACAGATGAAGATGTTGTAAAAAAAGAGGATGGAATATTTACCTTTATAATCACCGTACCCAGCTTAAATACATCTGGTAGTTATAAAGTTGAATCCAATGTCCTAACAAATTCAGCACAAGAAGATATATTTGCAGAAGTAGTTTTATCTGAAAATGAGAATGGACTTATTTTAAATGTTAGTGTTGCTAAATTTCAAGTTTTTAACAGAGATAAAACAAGGTCTTATCCTGCTACTTTTTCAATTCAATATCACTCTCAATAAACTAAATCTTAGAATTTCTTACTCTTAGACTCCATACATACATAGATATAAAAGATAAAAATGCGATAAATGATGCGATTAAAAAGATATAATTATGATAATACTCATAGATATATCCAAAACTAACAGCTCCTATAACTCCTCCTAAACCAAACGTAATCCCAGAATAAAACTGTTGAGCTAACACTTTATTTTTATAGAGTTGATGAAGATAACTAATAGCTACGGAGTAAAAGAGTGCAAAACTTAAAGCATGTAGTGATTGTGATAAAAAAAGTATCGGTAGATTTTGAGGAAAAAGATAGACAATAAACCATCTAACAATAGCTGAAAATATAGTAATTTGTAAAAGTAATATAAGATTAAAATGCAACAACTTCCCTTGAAAATAGAGCATAATTATCTCTACTATTACACCAAATACCCATAGATTTATTGTCATATCTAAACTGATACCGTAACTCGTTTCATAGATAGTAAAAAAGTTATAAAAAGCTCCAAAACTAATTTGCATAAGAGTAAGTCCTAACCATAATTGCCAATGTTTTAAGAGTGTTATATCGTTCTCTATTAACTCTTTTTTCTTATCATTTTTTTGAACATTTTGAACAACTATAAAAGCGATAATAGCAGTTAAAAAAGTAAATGTTAAAAGATAAAAAAGTGCTATCTCAGCAGATGATAAAAATCGAACTAATACTAAAGCTACCAAAATAAACCCTATCGACCCAAAAAGTCTAACTTTCCCATATCTCTCTTTTCCAATCACTTCAAGAGCGATAACCTCTATATAGGGTAAAATTAATCCCATTCCTATACCTAAACCAATATTTGAGATAAACAGGGCATAAAAGTTATCAATAGAGAGATAAAAAGAGATAGCACTTCCTAACATAATAAGCAAAGAGATATTAAAAAATTTTGGTGTAAGTTGAAAACCTTTTGTAAAAAGAAAAGGAAGTATAAAACGAACAAATGGAACAGCTGTAAATATAATACCTATCTCACTACTTGTATAGTGAAGCATCATAAGAACTTTAGGCATAAAGATAATATATATACCTACTATGCCGAAGTAGAAGAAGTAGAATGAGGATAAGAGAGGTATCAATTTGTTCCTTTTTTTAGCTATAATTTCTCTATTAAGTTGGGCGATTTTGAAATATTTGATGTTATTTGTGAAGGAGAAGGTGGGACAGGGTCAGCTTTTTTCTAAAAGGTTATAACAAATGAACATCATATTGAAAATTGTTATTCTTTTCCTGCTTATCGCAGAAAAAGTTTATTAAAAGCCGTTAGGGAGTTGGTAGCTCTCTAATTGTCCCAACTTGATAAAATTATATCTAAGTTTTATTAACACTTTTACTATTTTACAAATATATCTAAAGA
>Ga0256826_1002298_pt1 | contig 11690 bp, 11 predicted proteins | sample CV79metaG_FD_185975 | JGI IMG/M metagenome (GOLD analysis project Ga0256826, IMG submission 185975) | Hydrothermal vent microbial communities from East Pacific Rise, Pacific Ocean - CV79 | ecosystem: Environmental > Aquatic > Marine > Hydrothermal vents | place: Pacific Ocean: East Pacific Rise... | reverse complement strand
CAATTATTATCTATAGCTCACGGATACGATACATATAAATTAAAATTCGGACACCACGGTGGAAATCACCCAGTTAAAAACTCTATCACAAACTGTGTAGAGATTACAGCTCAAAATCATAACTACAATGTCCCTGACAATATCACAGAGATAGCAGATGTAACTCACACAAACCTTTTTGACAATACAATAGAGGGATTAAGATATAAAAACTCACCAACAATGTCAGTACAACACCACCCAGAAGCATCACCAGGTCCTGAAGAGTCTGCTTATATTTTCGGCGAATTTTATAAGATGATGGATAGATAATTATAAAAAAGGCTCTCTATTGACACACAAAGTTTCAGCAGTTGATTTGTTTTGTGGAATAGGTGGGCTTTCTTATGGATTGAAACAGTCAGGTATAGAAATTAAAGCAGGGTTTGACTTTGATAATAAGTGTAAATATGCTTATGAAAAAAATTGCAAAGCCCCTTTTATTCATCAAGATATTAAGACAATAACTAAAGAAGATATTACTAAATTTTATGAGAAAGAAGATATTAAAATACTCTTAGGCTGTGCTCCTTGTCAGCCATTTTCTACTTATACGCTAAGTGGAGATAAGCAAAAAGACCAAAGATGGCAATTACTCTATGAATTTACAAGATTAATTAAAGAGACTAATCCTGAAATTGTTTCTATGGAAAATGTACCAAATTTATTGAATTTTAAAAAAGAACCAGTATTTCAAAACTTTGTGAAAGAGTTAGAGGATTTAGGATACTTTGTATGGTATAAAATTGTTTATTCTCCTGATTATGGCATTGCTCAAAAGAGAAGAAGATTAATTTTATTAGCTTCAAAACTAGGAGAGATAAAATTAATATTACCTACGCATAAATCAAGTGAATATATCACAGTAAGAGATGCTATTGGTAAATTAGAAAGTTTGAAATCTGGGGAAAGTTCTAAAAAAGATTTTATTCATAAAGCCTCTAAATTATCTGATAAAAATCTAAAAAGATTAAAGCAATCCGTTCAAGGTGGAAGCTGGAGAGATTGGGATGAGAGTTTAAAATTAGAATGTCATAAAAAAGAGAGTGGAAAAACTTATGGAAGTGTTTATGGTAGAATGAAATGGGATGAACCCTCACCTACAATGACAACATTTTGTACAGGCATAGGGAACGGAAGATTTGGACACCCCGAACAAGACCGAGCTATATCTTTACGAGAAGCAGGAATTTTACAAAGCTTTCCAATGGATTATAAGTTTGCACCAAATCGTGAAAGTTTAAAATTTACACAAGTATCCAAGCAAATTGGTAATGCTGTGCCTCCTAGATTGGGAGAGGTTATAGGCTTGAGTATTATAAAACATTTGGAGGAAATATAAGATGAGAAAAAGTAAAGAAGAGATTATTATTACAAAAGAGATGCAAAATAATGGAGAGAGACAAATATTAGAAAAAAGAAAACATTATGATTATGATACTGTTGAATACCCTATAGAAGTTATTGTACAAAAATATCATAAGGGTCTTGAAAATGATGATGGAGATATATATATTCCTGATTATCAAAGAGAATATGTTTGGGCAGAAAAAAGAAAATCAAAATTTATAGAGTCTATTATTATAGGTATTCCCATTCCCTATATATTTTTTGCAGATGTTGATGGTCGCTATGAAATAGTAGATGGTTCTCAAAGAGTGAGAACATTAGAAGCTTTTTTATATAATAAATTTAAACTTCAAGATTTAGAGAAGTTAACAGAATTAAATCACTTTTATTTTAAAGACCTTTCTAAGGCTAGACAAAGAAGAATTAAAAATAGAAGTTTAAAGATGATAGCATTAAGTGAAAAAACAGATCCTGAAGCAAGGTTTGATTTATTTGAACGGATAAATACAGGTAGTGATGAACTCAAATCTATAGAGATTAGAAAGGGTCTTTATAGAGGAGATTTTTATGATTTTATTACAGAGTGTAGTAAAAATAAATTATTTAAGAAATTATGTCCTATTAGTAAAAAAAGGACATTAAGAGAAGAACCACAAGAGTTAATATTAAGGTTTTTTGCTTATTCTGAAAATAGAGCTAAATACAAAAATCAAGTTTCTAAATTTATAGATAGTTATATTAAAAATAAAAATAAAGTTTTTGATAGTGATATAAAAAAAGAGATGGAAATATATTTTGTTAATATGCTTGAATTTGTAGAGAGAAATTTTGAAAATGGTTTTGCTAAAACTAATACTGCTATTTCCACTCCTCGTGTACGATTTGAAGCTATTTCTGTAGGGGTCAATTTAGCATTAATGGAAAGACCTGATTTAGATAAAATAAATACAGATTGGTTAAATTCTAATGAGTTTAAAATACATACAACTTCTGATTCAGCAAATAATACTAAAAAGCTAAATGGTCGAATTGATTATGTAAAAAATAAGATTTTAGGTACTTAGATGGAGTTTGTTATTGCAGAATTTGAAGAGAAAATTGAAGAGATAGATGAATATTTTTCTTTTGTTAAAAGGACTACACATCTTCATTTAAATCTAAGTATGGAGATGATAGAAGTATCAGAGACTGTTCACCAAGTTTTAAAATCAAATTTATTTTTATTACTTTATAATTTGGTTGAATCTTCATTTAAAAATGCTTTAGAAAAAATTTGTATTGAAATAAGTAGTGACGAATTAAAATATAAAGAGGTTGTTCCTGAAATAAAAAAGATGTGGATTGAAAAAAAATATAAAAATTTTGATGGTTTAAAGAATACTAAAAAATCTGAATTTATTATGAAAAAGATTGAAAATATTGCTAATGATATAATTAAAATAGAGTTTTATACAAATGTAGAGAAGACAAAGAATGATGATGTTTCTGGTAATGTAGATGCTAGAGCGATACATAAAATAAATGCTAAATATGGTGCAAAAATGGAAAATAGTCCAAGTCTTAATACCGAATCGTTATTAACTGTTAAGACTAATAGAAATAGTTTAGCTCATGGACAGATAACATTTTCCGAATCAGGAAGAGAATATAGTCTTCCAAAATTAGAAGTAATCAAAAATGAATCAATAGAATATATGAGATTTATTTTAGAGCATATAAAAGACTTTACATATAACAAAAAATACAAATTAGAGGAGTCATTATGAAATTAGCCATACTATTTGGAGGGTCAAGCTTCGAACACGAGATTAGTATAGTATCAGCTATTACTATGAAAAAAGTTCTATCAAATACGCAGATTATATATATATTTGTAGATAGCAATAGAGAATTTTATCTTATAGATACACAGAAGATAAATTCAAAGCTTTTTTCATCAGGAGAGTACAAAAAATCTAAAAAATTAAATCTCAAAAGAGGTGGGTTTTTTATAGATAGTATGTTTGGCTCAAAAGCAGTAGAGTGTGATGGAGTTTTAAATCTAATTCACGGAAGAGATGGAGAAGATGGGAAGATTGCATCATTAATGGAATTTTATGATATTGCTTATATATCTCCACGAATAGATGCATCTGTTTTATCTTATAACAAACTATATACTAAATTTTTGGCTCAAAACTTAGGAGTTAAAACTGTGGATTATGAACATCTATCAAATAGATGTGAGCGTAAAATTTCTATGGATTATCCTGTAATTGTTAAACCTGTATCATTGGGTTCTAGTATTGGTGTAACTATTGTAAAAAAAGCAGAAGATTTAGATTACGCATTAGATGTGGCTTTTGAATATGATAGTGATGTAATTATTGAGCCTTTTATCAATGGTGTGAGAGAGTACAATCAAGCAGGAACTTATACTGATGATTGGGAGCTTTCTATTATAGAAGAGCCTCAAAAAGAGGAGTTTTTGGATTTTGAGAAGAAATATATGGACTTTTCTCGTGATAGTCAAGTAATGTCAGCAGATATTTCTAAAGATTTAGAATTAGATATTCAAAATACATTTAAAAAGATTTATAATCCTATATTTAATGGTAGTATTATTAGATGTGATTTCTTTGTAGTAGATGATGAAGTTCTCTTAAATGAGATTAATCCAATACCTGGAAGTATGGCAAATTATCTTTTTGAGGATTTTGAAAATATGTTAAATAGACTATTAAATAACTTACCAAAAGAGAATAGTATAAAAGTAGATTATGAATACATTCACTCTATCCAATCAGCTAAGGGAAAAGCATAATTATAAATTATAACTCAATTTATGTTGAGTTATATTTAAATTAAAAATATAGTATAATTAAAATAACTTATATTAGCTTAAAATATAGTTTCTTTATACTAAAAAAGTGTTAATAAACCGTTAAATTCACATATCTTTATTACATTTTAAGTGCCATTAGTTTAGAATTATGTGTATGTTTTTACAGACTATAAAAAATGGAGGGCAAATGAAAAAACTTTTGATGTTTTTAATGCTATTTGTGTGGCTAGATGCTTCAGAATTAGGAATTAATGAGAAGTTAGGAAATATAGTTCCTCTTGACCTTACTTTTATCAATGAAAAAGGTGAGAGTAAAACTCTTAAAGAGTATATGGCAGGTAAACCTACTGTTATCTCTTTGAATTATTTTCGTTGTACAGGAATTTGTGGACCACAACTAAGTGATATGGCAAAAGTTTTGAGTGCTGTTGAGTTAGCTGAAAATAAAGACTATAAAGTCTTGACTATAAGCTTTGCAATAGATGAAACACCAGCACTTGCTAAACGAAAAAAGAAGACTTATGTTGAATCTATGAGTCGTCCTTATGTTAAAGATGCTTGGCATTTTCTTTTGAGTGAAAATAATTCATCTGCAATATTAGCTGATAAAGTAGGTTTTATTTACAAAAAGACTATATCAAAATCTGGTATCGTAGATTATGCTCACCCAGCTTCACTTATTATTTTATCTCCAAAAGGAAAAGTCACTCGTTACCTAAAAGGTATCAATCAACTTCCTTTTGACGTTAAAATGGCGTTGATAGAGGCATCAAAAGGAAAAACAGGCCTATCCATAGAAAAAACATTATTATACTGTTTTGCGTATGACCCTAAATCAAAAACTTATATTTTTGTTTGGGAAAAAGTTTTCGCAACAATAATTTTAATTATAACCGTAGGATTCTTCATCTGGCTTGTTAAATTAGGCAGAAGAGATGAAGATGAAACAGACCATCAAAACAAAAGGAGAAATTTAGATGAGTAAAACTTATTTTGACGAAACCCACTGTGCCATAGGGCACCCAAAAAGTACATTTATGCAATGGATGCTTACAATAGACCACAAAAGAATTGGTATTATGTATGCTGCTGTAATGTTTACTTTCTTTTTTGTAGCTGTATTTACAGCTTTAGCAATGAGAATTGAATTGTTTGCACCAGGTGGACAATTTATGGATAGTGATACATTCAACCAAGCCTTTACACTTCACGGTGTTATTATGATTTTCTTATTTATTATCCCAGGAATTCCTGCGATTTTTGGAAATATTGTAATGCCTTTAATGATTGGAGCTAAAGATGTATCTTTTCCAAGACTTAACTGGGCTACATTTTGGTTATACATTGTAGGTTGTATGGTTGCTTTGGCTTCATTATTTATTGGTGAAGGTGTTGCTGATACAGGTTGGACTTTTTATGCTCCATACTCAATGAATACAGATACAAATGTTATTATGGCTTTAGTTGCTGCATTTCTTTTAGGTTTTGCTTCAATTCTTACAGGTCTTAACTTCCTTGTAACAATTCACAGACTTAGAGCTCCAGGTATGACATTTTTCAAAATGCCACTATTTGTATGGGGTATCTATGCTACTGCGTGGATTCAACTTTTAGCTACACCAGTTGTAGGTATTACACTTGTACTTGCTGTTTTAGAAAAATATTTTGGAATTGGTATCTTTGACCCTGCTAAAGGTGGAGACCCAGTATTATTCCAACACTTATTTTGGATTTATTCTCACCCAGCTGTATATCTTATGATTTTACCAGCATTTGGTATTATGTCAGAAATTATCCCAACATTTTCTAGAAAAGAAGTATTTGGATATAGAACAATTGCTCTTTCATCAGCATCAATTGCAGGTATTGGTTACTTAGTATGGGGTCACCACCTTTATACTTCAGGTATGTCAGATACAGCAAAAACAGTATTCTCATTCCTAACTTTCTTTGTTGCTATTCCAACAGGTGTTAAGTTCTATGACTGGGTTGCTACAATGTATCAAGGTAAAATTGTATTATCAGCTCCAATGATTTGGGCTTTAGGTACTATGATTACTTTTGCTATTGGTGGTATGACAGGTGTTACAATTACTATGATTGGTCTTGATATTCACTTACAAGATACTTATTATTCTGTTGCTCACTTCCATTATGCTATTCTTGGTGGAGTTGTATTCTTGATGTTTGCTGGTATGCATTACTGGTTCCCACTTGTAACTGGTAGAATGTATGACGAGCGTAAAGCTAAAATTGCTTTCTATTTAAACTTTGTTGGATTTAACCTTTTATGGTTCCCAATGTTTATCGCAGGTTACTACGGTATGCCAAGAAGATACTTTGACTACTTACCAGAATTTCAAATTTATCACCAAATTTCATTTGTTGGGGCTTTAATATTTATTGCTGGTCTTATATATATGTTTTGGGTATTCTTTAAAGGTTGGACAAAAGGCGAAAAAGCTACACCAAATCCTTGGAATGCTACAACACTAGAATGGCATTTACCAACATCACCACCACCATTAGAAAATCATACAAAAGTTCCTTATGTAGATTTTGAACCTTATGAGTATCACCATGGTGAACCAGTTGTTAAATTTAATTATGAAACTATGCAAAGGATAGACTAATGTCACACGAATATGTACCAGAAATTGCGACAGACCGTGATGGGAATGAACACGAAGTTCAAGGTTGGCAAGGTGATTTTTATGGTGGGAAACTAGGTTTCTGGCTATTTATGCTTACAGAAGTAATGATGTTTGGGGCAATGTTTTTGTCTCTTGCTTATTACAATACTTTACATCCACAAGATTTTTTAGAAGCTTCGGCTTCTCTAAATAGAGTTTTAGGTGGAACAAATACAGTTATATTATTGATTTCAGCACTTACAATGGGTTTAGGTCTTCTTAAACTTAGAACAGGCGATATCAAAGGTGCTAAACTTATGATTTGGGCAACAATTTTGTTAGCTCTTATATTTTTGATTATCAAAGGTTTTGAGTGGAGAGCTGAATACCATCATGGTGTTTTCTTACTTCACGATAAACTTTTACCAGAATCTGATTTTCCATTTGGTAAAAAATTATTCTTTGGAATGTACTTTACAATGACAGGACTTCACGGTTTCCATATTATTATCGGTATCGGTCTTATGTTATGGTTATTAAAAAGAATTAATGCAGGTAAAGTAACTCAAGAGCACCATATTTTACATTGGAATATCGCACTTTATTGGGATATTGTACACCTTATTTGGGTATTTGTATTCCCTTATTATTATATGATTGGAGCTGGAATGACAGTAGCAGGAGGACATGGTGGACACTAATAACATTAATTATGAATCAGAAAGAAAAGCATATTATAAGGTTCTTATAGGTCTTTTATTATTGACGACAGTAACTTTTATTCAACCACATTTATTTATGACTCACTCTACATTTTTGGCTCAAATGCTAATAGCTGTAGTAAAAGCTTATTTAATTGTTATTTATTATATGCACTTAAAAGGTGAAAAACTTATTACAGCAATGGTGTGGTTTGCACTATCACTTGTAACAGTATTTTTTGTTATCGTAATTGGTATAGATGTTTCCAATTTCCAATTTGGAGCTGAGAGTCACATTACTGCAGCTGCAGAACATACTGTAGGGGCTGTTCATACTACTCCTGCATCACATCACTAAGAGAGGTTTTATTTATGAGTAATACATTAGAAGGATTTAGTGCTAACGCATCTTCATTTAATGCAGATTCTGACTTTGCATTTTGGTTGCATGTTTGGGTTTCAATAGCATTGATTTTATCAGTTATTGCACCAATGTTCTATTTTGCGTGGAAATACCGTGCAGACAAAGTAAAAAATGAAGATGTTGGTAATCTTACACATCATACATTATTAGAAATTTTATGGACAGCAATTCCTGTTGCTATTATGATGATGTTCTTTTATTATGGTAATACAACAATGAGAATGTTTAGAACAATGCCAGCAGAATCACAAAGTATTGTAGTTCATGTAGAAGGTTCTAAATGGAAATGGAAATATGAATACGCTCCAAATAAAAGTGGATTTGTTCATAAAATTGGTGGTGTTTACAAAAAACCTGTTATGGATAAAGATGGTAAATTAGCAGAAGAGGGTACTATGGGTATCTCTGCTCTTTATGTTCCTGTAAATACAAATATTATTTTGAAAATGACAGCACCATTAAATGATGTTATTCATTCATATTTTGTACCAGCATTTAGAATGAAAGAAGATGTAGTTCCAGGAAGAAATACACAACAATGGTTCAACACTTCTAAAATTGGTGAATATGATGTAGAGTGTGCAGAGTATTGTGGTACAGACCACTCTTATATGTATTCTAAAATTGTTGTTTTATCAAAAGCAGATTACAAAAAATGGTTTGAATCAAAAGAAGATACACCAAAAGGTAACTTCTCTAAAAGTGGTAAAGCACTTTATGCTCAAAACGGTTGTGCTTCTTGTCACTCAATAGATACAACAGCAACACTTGTAGGACCATCACTAAAAGGTATTGGTAAAAAATATGACGCTAAATATTTAGCAGATGCTTTACTTAATCCAAATAAAGATGTTCCAAAAGGATTTACAGCTGGTATTATGCCAACATTTAAATTCTCAAAAGATGATTTAGCATCTATCATTAAATATATGGAAACAGGTAAATAATGATAAAAGACTTTTTTATAGTCACTAAGTTCGTTCTCTCTTTCGCAGTAAGTTTATCTGCACTCTTTGCCTATATTATGGCAAAGGGAGAGATCGGATTTGATATGATTTTTGCTACCTTCTCTGTGCTTTTAGTAGCAATGGGTGTCTCTACACTTAATCAAGTTCAAGAGTATAGAGAAGATGCCAAAATGGCTAGAACAAAAAATCGTCCTATAGCTTCAGGGCGAATGAGTCCAAAAACAGGTATATTTATATCTGTTACTCTTATTTTAATCTCACTCATTTCTATATATATGCTTTTGGGACTTACAGGAGTAAACTTTTTTGCCTTTGCGTTTATTTGGTACAATCTTATATATACTCCACTCAAAAAGCGTTCAGCCTTAGCAGTAGTACCAGGTGCTATTTTAGGTGTTATCCCTCCTGCTATTGGTTGGTTAGTGGCTGGTCACGGACTTATGGATTTAGAATTTATGACTGTGGCTATGTACTATTTTATTTGGCAAGTTCCCCACTTTTGGCTACTTGTTATGCTTTTTCACGGAGATTATAAAGATGGTGGTTATCCTACTGCTATTAGACTATTTGGAGAGGGAAGACTTCAAAGACTTACATTTGTTTGGTTAGTCCTCACAATACAAGCAGGTATTTTTATGGTATATACATTTAATGTCTATATGACTACTACAATTATTCTTACAACTCTTGTGGGAATTTTTGCTTTTTATGTATCACTTTCTCTTTTGAGTAAAAAATTTAAACTCAAAGATGCTCGTTCTATATTTTGGAAAATTAATGCATCATTTTTAGGTGTTATTATACTTCTTAGTATTGATGAGTATGTAAAACATCATATTTAATTTATTTCTCTTTTAGGTGGGCTTTCCCACCTTTTATCTTTGACTTTTCTAAGTATTACAATCTAATTTTTAGGAAATTTTAAATAAAGGACTACAATGTCAAATTCTAACTATACAATCAAAAATATATTACTTAGTACATTTAATATCAAAAATAATCTACTAGATAAAAAGCTGATTTATAACAAAGCTCCATTAGGTAAATTACATAGTAAATGGATTAAGTTAATGTTTTTTATTTTGCCTTTTCTTATGTATGCTGCAATTTTTAATCCCAAATCATTTGCTTATCTAGGTATCGCTCAAGCTATCGTTTCCTATATTGTATTATTGGTATTTGCTATGCAAATTATTATGGCAGTTGCATTTTTTAATAATAGAGGAGTAGTAAAAATGGTAGACTCTTCTTGGAAAAGTTATTTTCCAGATATAGATTTCAAGATGATACTATCATCAGGTATGACTCCTTATGTTGATTTCAAAAAATATTATCAAAAAGCTTTGAATGATGGATTAGATGATGAGGCATTACATTCAAGATTGTTAGAAGACTTTAAAAAGATGGAAAAAGAAAACCATATTTTATATAACGCAATGAATAGAGATAAGAAATAGATATAACTAAGAGTATTTTAGTCCTAATTTTATCAATATAATTGATTAATCAAATAGGAGTTTAATACTCCTACTTATATTTTAAAGAGTATTAAATCATCCTCTTGTTACCATTAATCCCAAAACTTATTTTGCTAACTTCTTTTAAGTATGTTATTAATAAATTTTATTATACTTATAAGTAGATGTCATACTTTATGGCATAAGATTTTAAATAAGGGGGTATGCATGCAATCAAATGCAGCATTAGAATACGATTATTCTATAGCAAAATTGTTTACATATACGACGATTTTGTTTGGATTTTTAGGTATGTTGGTAGGTACTATTATAGCAGCACAATTAGCATTTCCTGAACTCAACTATCTTTTAGGTGAGTATGGGACTTTTTCAAGACTTAGACCTGTACATACGAATACGGTAGTATTTGGATTTACAGTAAGTGGTATTTTTGCCACTTGGTACTATTTAGGACAGAGAGTTTTAAAAGTATCAATGGCTGAGTCAGGTTTTCTGATGGTTATAGGTAAGATACATTTTTGGTTATATCTTGTTGGAGCTTTACTTGCTACAGTATCTATACTTTTAGGATATTCACAATCTCACGAATATGCTCAATACGAATGGCCTTTTGATATTGTTATTGTTATCGTTTGGGTTCTTTGGGGTGTATCTATTATGGGACTTGTTGGTATTAGACGAGAAAAAGCTTTATACATATCTGTATGGTATTTCTTAGCTTGTTTCTTGGGTGTATCTATGCTTTATTTGTTTAACAATATGGCAATTCCTACATACTTTGCAACTGATGGATTGGGTAGTGTTTTACACTCTGTATCTATGTATTCTGGTACAAATGATGCTCTAGTTCAATGGTGGTATGGACATAATGCTGTTGCATTTGCCTTTACTGTGCCAATAGTTGGTATGATTTATTACTTTTTACCAAAAGAATCAGGTCAAGCAATCTACTCATATAAACTATCTTTATTGTCATTTTGGGGATTAATATTTGTATATCTTTGGGCAGGTTCTCATCACCTTTTATGGTCTACTGTTCCTGATTGGATGCAAACAATGGGTTCAGCTTTCTCTGTAGTTTTGATTTTACCATCTTGGGGTTCAGCTATTAATATGCTTCTTACAATGAAAGGTGAGTGGAATCAGCTTACAGATAATCCACTAATCAAATTTATGGTATTAGCTTCTACATTCTATATGCTTTCTACAATAGAAGGTCCAATTCAAGCTATCAAATCAGTAAACGCTATTGCTCACTTTACAGATTGGATTC
>Ga0256826_1002297_pt1 | contig 11692 bp, 7 predicted proteins | sample CV79metaG_FD_185975 | JGI IMG/M metagenome (GOLD analysis project Ga0256826, IMG submission 185975) | Hydrothermal vent microbial communities from East Pacific Rise, Pacific Ocean - CV79 | ecosystem: Environmental > Aquatic > Marine > Hydrothermal vents | place: Pacific Ocean: East Pacific Rise... | reverse complement strand
TCTGTCATAGCAGAGTTTGAAACAGACTTAAGAGCAGAACGACAAGCAGAAGGAATCAAGTCTGCATTGGCTCGTGGGGTGAAATTCGGAGCCAAACGGAAAATGACAGATGAACAGGTAGTGGAAGCAATGGAGTTGCAGAAAAAAGGTGAGATGACCAATCAGCAGATAGCAGATATGTTTGGTGTGGGGAGGAGTACGCTTTTGAGGTATGTTGGGGAGTGGAAGAAAAATCAGTAGAATAAATTTTAGTTATTTTGGCATTCTTAAAGAACATAAAAACCAATAACAATAAAATAAAACTAAAAATATATACAATTATAATATTTTAAGATATTTTGAGTGTAAAAATATTTTTTTCCTTTTTTTCAATTAAAAGTTAAATCTATTTAATTTATAATGAATTAATATACTTTGGAGGATTTTAAGAGTTAAAGGAGGAAAGATTATGAATACCAATACAGCATTTGTAGCAATATCATTTCATAAAAAGTTTAAAAATGTTTATGATTCTGCTATAAAACCAGCAATAGAGAATAATGGGTTGAAATCGCTGAAGGCGAATGGCGAAGACATAGTTTTAAGAGATATTTATGAAGATATTGCCGTAAAACTTGCATCATGTAAGATAGTAATTGTTGATATTTCTAAGATATATGATAACAGTGGGCATCTTATCAATTTAAATAATGTCTATTATGAGCTAGGTTTAGCAAATGGTATTAATAAACGTTGTATTTTTTTAGCTCAAAATATTAAAAATGATGTACCTTTTGATTTACGTCGTTTAGGGGGAATTACTTATGACCCTGATGATTTGTCATCATTAAAAGATGAATTAACTCTTAAAATAACTCAAGCATTAAATGAAGAGCCTGTTAAGTTTTTTAAAGATATAGATATTGTTACTGATGAGATGAAAAATGAATACAACTACTTGAAGCAACAATCTAAAAAAGTAGTTATTAATATTTGTCCCCCAACTGCTGATATATTTTTTAATGATAAACTCTTAGGAACTTCTCCACAAACTATTTATGTCAATCAAGGTAAAACAGTTCGTAATACTATTTCAGCAGCTGCATCATCTTATTTTGAAATGCACAGAGAAATTACAGTGGAAGAGATGCAAAAAGGAGAGATACATGAGGAGTTAGATTTGTACTCTGCAAAGGATATTAGTCAACGTGTATCTACTTGGTTAAGATATAGAAATATAGATACTCAAAATCCTGTTTTAATGAGAGCAATTTCCCAATATCTTTTTAGTTTGAATAATGAAGAAGCATTAAAAAATGCGAGAAAAGAGACAGAGGAACTTTTAGAACTGGCTCCAAATTGGCATCTTTCTTACAATCAAATGGGATATGTTATATCAAAAGAGTACTGGAAGAAAGCATTAAACTATTATGAAATAGCTAGTACAATTAATCCTAACTCTTATATAGGTTATTACAATCAAGCCTGTGTATTGGCTAGAGAAGAACTTTTTGCAGAATCTATTGAAATGTTAAATAAAATTTTAGATGGTCGTATTTTAATTAGCTATGCTTTTAGTCGAATGTGGATGTTAAATGATAGTGATTTTACATTGCTAAAAGAAGATGAAAAGTATGGTCCAATTTTTCTTAAATTGGCTGATACTATTAGAGAGAAAGCTGAAAAACTAAAGTTAGAATTAGGATATGATTGTTAATAAAATATTTTTTAGATTAGAATAAAAAGGAATCCTCATGAATCCACTATGTTCCATATTAATGCCATTTGGAAAGAAAAAAATGAATAATATAGATTATGACATTCTTGAGATTATTAAAGATAAATGGTTAAATAAAAGAGATTATGGATGGTGGCTTGGGTGATGAAAAATAAAAAAAGAGTATTTGTTGCATCGAGTAGTGACTTAGAAAAAGAGAGAAAGAAACTAAAAGAGTTATTACATGATGAAGGTTTTAAATCTGAATTATGGGAAGATTTTGACCACTCTATTCAACAAGTGAGATTTCAAACATTGACAAATGAGAATCATTTAAACAATAGTGATGTTGTCATTTTTATGGTTAAATCTCGGCTTGGAGACTATACTCTTGAGGAGTTTCAAGTTGCATATGAAAATCTTGGTACAAAGATTGAAAGAATATATATCTATTTTATTGAAGTAAGTAATCAAGAAATTGATAAAGAAGAGCAAAAAAAGATATGGGAACTACAAGAGTTTTTAGCAAAAAAAGAAGAAAAATTATATAGAGAAATTAAGAGTTATACTGAACTTGAAAATCATTTTTTAAAGCAAATTAAACTTATTAATAAAGATATTAAAAATAAAAAAACTCCAATTGGTGTCGAAGAAATATCAGAAAATAAAAATGAAAAGCTAAAATATAAACAATATCTCTCAAATAATGAACTCCCTTATATCTCTCGTTCAAGATTTAAAATAGAACAATTAGATAATAGTAATTCTTTTCAAACAGAAGATGATTATTATAATAGTATTTTTACTGAAGAGAGTCAATATGAAGGTATTTTTATCTCAGGTGAGGGTGGAGTTGGTAAAACACGACTTATGTATGAGCTGGGACGTGAAGCACAAAAAAGGGGATGGATAACTTACCAAATATTTCCAAACTTTAAAGGTTGGGATAATTTAGAGCTTGATAGTAGTAAAAAATATTGTTTTCTTTTTGATTATGTTGAAGAGAATAATTTTTTTGAAGATGATATTATAGAGCTTCTTAACAGAGAGTACTCAGATATATCTATAAAAATAGTCGCTAATGCTAGAAATACATACCTTTTAAATAATGAGGTAAATGATTCTTTGTTTAATATAGTAGATTTAGATATTTCTGATGATAATGAATATAGTTATTTAAAGTATGTAATTTTAGAGATATTTAAAAGTAAAGGTAAAGGTATAGGTATAGGTATAGAGTTAGATAATAAAAAATTAGAGGTACTAGAAAAATATATAAGTAAACCATCTTTTGCTGTATTTTTATTACATGGATTATTAAAAGACGAAACAATAGATTTTCATGATATATCAGAGTTTTCAAACTTTATAAAAAAACGGTTGGCTTTAACTTTTAAAAAGAATAAATTTTTAGATATTGAATCTAAAGTTTTTCATTTTCTTTTTAGTTTGCCTATTAAGAGTGAAATGAACAATAAAGATATGGATGATTCTATTATTGCTCTTTTAGAACATGATGGATGGATAGAACATGATATAGAAAATGATGTATATAAATCTGCTTATAATGACACGATTATGGATGAAGTTCTAATAGCATATTTAGGTAAGCGAGATTTTAAAAGAGAAGTGAAATTAAAAAATGAGTTAGTAGGTATGTTTGATTTTGCTATTAAATATAGTCATTTTTCTTATATATTTAGAGCTTTAGATAGGATTTCAGATAAATCTATTTTGTGTAATAAAAAATCTAATTTATTAGAAGTTTTCAATCAATATAGCAATTCGATTAAAGAGATTAATAGTGTATTTGGAAAATCTTCTTTACTTTCAAGTGTAGATAAAATTAAATTTTTTTTACATCATGAGATTATAGAGGATGATAGTTTTATTTATGTAATTACATTGTCAAAGGCGATAAAAACAATTTCAAAAAATGATGAGAATTATTCTTATATATGTAGATTATCACGTGAATGGTTGAATTCAAATGTTAACCATGAAAATTTTTCTTTTTTAGCTTATGAATACCTATTGAATATAAAGGATATATCTTCTGTTAATGAGAGTATAAAAGAATGGTTAAATTATAATATAACTAATAGACAATTTTCTTATGTAGCTTATGCATATTTATCTAAAATAAAGAATATATATCCTGTAAAAGTCAGTATAGAAGAGTGGTTAAATTATAATACAAACAATAAACAATTTTCTTATGTAGCTTATGTATACTTATCTAAAGTAAAAAATATATATCCAGTAAAAGAAAGTATAGAGGAATGGATAAATTATAATATTACTCATGAAAAATTCTCTTATGTATCTTATGCATATTTGTCTCAAATAAAAAATATTAGTATCGTTGAAAATAGCATAGAAAATTGGATAAATAGTAATACAACTAATGAAAAATTTTCTTATGTTGTTAGTAGATACTTATATAAAATAAAAGATACGCAATCTATAAAATATAGTATAGAAGAATGGATAAATAACAATGTGTATAATTATCAGTTTCCTTTTATTCTAGTTCCTTATTTAGTAATAAATACTTTATATTTAGATGTCATAAAAATAAAAATTTTAAAATTTCTAAAAAGTAGAGGATATAGTTTAAACGAAATTAATCATGCAATAAGAATTACTATAAAAAATGATGTAAATAATCAACAAAAATTACAACCCTTAATTGATTTAATAGATGAGTTTAAATTAAATAAGGAAACCCCATGAACCCTCTATGCTTTGTACTAATGCCATTCGGAAAGAAAAAAGACAAAAACGGCAAATAGATAGATTTTGATGCTATCTATCAGCAACTTATCCTTCCTACTATAGAAGAGGCAAAGATGGAAGCTGTTAGAGCAGATGAAGAGATAGTGAGTGTATTTATTCATAGTCTATGTTTAAACGGCTCTTATTGTGTGACTATGCCAATGTATTTTATGAGTTTGTACCAATTATTGAAAGGTAAATAATGACAACACACCACCTAAAAATCTTCATCTCCTCCACATTCCAAGATATGCAAGAGGAAAGGGAAATCCTACTCAAAGAGACCTTTTTAGAACTAAAAAAGATAGCAAAGCAAAGAGGTGTAGAGGTTACAGAGATAGATTTACGAACAGGTGTTACAAAAGAACAGGCTGAAAATGGAGAGATTATTAAAATCTGTATTGATGAAGTGGCTAGGTGTGGGGATTCTCTTATTTTCTTTTTGGGGATGCTTGGTAATCGTTATGGGTCTGTTGATTGGATTGGTGGGGTAGACAAAAATATACTAGAGGATGATAAATATAGTTGGGTAAAAGAGCATACTGATGTGAGTATTACAGAGATAGAGATAATATCAGCATTAGAGAAAGACACCAAGCACAATAGGGCATTTATCTATCTAAAAGAGGGAGTTGATGATAATAAAAAACTAACCAACCTCAAAACTAGCCTACGACAGAAATCCAAAACCAATAGTAATCTATCTGTAACCTCTTATAGAGATGGTGCTGATTTTAGAAAAAAAACCATTGACTCTTTTACCAAAGCTTTGGATGAACTCTATCCAAAAGATGAGAAGATTAGCGAGGTAGAGAAGTTAAGAGCCTCTCATGAGATATTTGCTAAATCTCGTCAAAAGGTCTATATTCCTCACAGAAAAAATGAGTCAATTTTAGATGAGTTTATAGAGAGTAGTCAAGATAGATTGCTACTCTATGGAGAGTCAGGTTTAGGTAAATCGGCACTGATTGCTAACTATTTTGAGAAGTTCAAAAAGAGAAGTGATGCGTTTGTGATAGAGCATTATATCGGTGGAGCAGGAGAGCTTAGTAATGACCTCCAACAGATGTTACGAAGAGTAATGTTAGAGATAAAAGAGGAGTTTGAGCTAACAGATGTTGTACCAAGCGAACCACAAAAGATAATGGATGAGTTTGCTCTTTGGTTGCACCGAGTCAAGCGACCAACTGTTATAGTTTTGGATGGGTACAATCAGATAGAAGATGAGCTAAAAGAGAAGCTTTTTTACTATATTCCTGAAAAGTTAGAACGAGTCAAGCTGATTATTACCTCTATTAAAAAGAGTTACCCCATAGACAATAGCCACCAAATAGAGCCATTGACCCAAGAGGAGCAGAGAGTTTTGGTTGAGGATTATCTAAAAGGTTATGGCAAAACCATAGACCAACCAACCCAGACCAAAATAGTAGAACACCCACAAACCAACAATACCCTATTTCTAAGAACCCTTCTAAATGAGATACGGCTTCTTGGTAACTTTGAGGGGCTTAACAAGGATATAAACAACTATCTAAGTGCAAAAGATGTTGTGGAGCTATTTATTAAAATCTTTGAGAGGTTAGAGCGAGACTATAGAGAGAATCTTGCAAAAGAGGTGCTTTCATTGCTCTATGTCTCTAGGGATGGGCTTAGTGAAGATAATTTGATGGAGATTATTAATCAAAACACAACTCAAAATCTTACTCGGTTGGAGTTTTCACCTTTGTTTTTGGCTATTGAGGAGCATTTGATTAATAGGGGTGGGTTGTATGGGTTTTTTCATGATTTTATTCGTTTGGCTGTGGAAAATCGGTATTTGAGTGCTAAAGAGTTGGTTAATGGGGAGAGGAGGAAGATTGCTGATTATTTTGAGGATCGAGAGATAGATAATCAGAGGGTTCGGGAGTTGCCTTTTCAGTTGTTTGAGTTGGGGGATAGGGATGGGCTTTATAAAAATCTTTTGAGTGTTGGGTTTTTTATAAAAATAGCAGATAGAGATGAATTTGAGTTATCAAAATATATATATGAGTTAGATGACGAGTTTATAAATATATTTGTTGATAAACTTTTAAATAATCATTATTCAGATGAACTTATTGTTAAGTTAGCTTCTTTTTTTCATGTTATCAATCCAAAATATGATAACTCTTTACTTTTATATAGAAAAGTTTTAAAAAATAGAAAAAAAGTTTCTAATCATCCAAAAATAGGTGCAACCTATAATAGTTTAGCTAATTTGTATAAATCTATGGGAAAATATACAGAATCATTAAAATATTTTGAAAAATCTTTAGAAATAAGAGAAGAACAATTTGGAGAATATAATCCACTCTTTTTAAATAGTTATAGAGACTTAGGAGAACTTTATGAAAAAATAGGTGATTATGATAAAGCATTATCTATTTATACTAAGGTTTTAGAAAAAAATGTCGATAACAATACTTATGATATATCTACGCTTTATAATGATATGGGAAGGATTTATCAAAGTAAAAATAAATATAAGGAAGCTTTAGAGTTTTATGAAAAAGCATTAATAATTAATAAAAGAATATTTGATGAAAATCATGCAAATATTGCTATAGGATATAATAATCTTGGAATCATATATAATGATTTGGGGAATTATAATCAAGCTTTATATTATCTTGACAAATCATTACAGATAAGAAAAAATATTTTCTCCTCAAATCATTTATCTTTTGCATCTTTATATAGTAACTTAGCTAATACTTATGAAGATATAGGAGATTTTAAAAAAGCTTTAGATTTGTATGAAAAAGCTTTGAAAATTTTTCAAATACATTTAGGATATAAACATGATAAAGTAGCTACGGTATCTGACTTAATAGGAGGATTGTATCATAAAATAAATCAATATGAAAAAGCTTTAAATTTTTATAAAGAAGCTTTGAAAGTAAGAGAAGAAGTATTAGGTACTCAACATAAAAGTACTATTGAAAGTTATAATAACCTAGGTGGACTTTATAATTCACTTGAGAAGTATGAAAAAGCTGAAAATTTTTATACTAAGGCTCTTATGTTGAATATTCAAATATTAGGAGAACAACATTTAAATACAGCCACTTCTTATAATAATTTGGCAGAGCTATATAGAATAATTGGAAGTTATAAAAAGTCAGAATCAATGCATCAAAAAGCTTTAAATATTAAATTAAAATTACTAGATAAAGAACATCCAGATATAGCAATTAGTTATAATAATTTAGGAATACTTTATTGGTCTATAGAAAAGTATGTTATGGCAGAGACATATTATAGAAAAGCACTGGATATAAGAAGAAAAAAGTTTGGAGAATATCATTATCTTACATCTCAAAGCTATTATAGTTTGGGAACACTTTTTTATAGTTGGGGACTTTATGATAAATCAGAACCATATTATCAAGAAGCTTTAAAAATAAGTAAAAAATTATTAAAAGAAGAAGATTTATATATGGCGACTATCTATAATGACTTGGGAGTAATTTATTATAAATTAGAAAATTATCAAAATGCATATGAGCATATGAGTAAAGCTGTAAAAATTCGTCAAGAACTTTTACCAATGTTTGATGTAAAAACAATGGAATCAGAGGATAGTTTGATAATAATTGAAGTGGCATTAGAGGAAAAAAGATAGTATGAGAAAAATAATTTTCAACTCATTTAGATACAATTAATTAATAACTTCAAAGGGGAAAATTTGAAAAGAGTTTTTATCGCATCTAGTGGTGATTTAGCAAAAGAGCGAATACAGTTAGAGACTCTTTTATTTAGAAAAGGATTTCATCCTGTTCTTTGGGAAGCCTTAGAACAATCTATCACAAAAGAAAAATTTCAAGAAAGATTAAATAGAACAGAACTTATTACTAGTGATATTGTTATTTTCATGGTTAGAGCGAAGTTTGGTGAATATACTGAACAAGAGTTTGATTTTTCTTATGATAGATTAGGAGAAGAGATAGAAAGAATCTATGTGTATTTTTTTGCACAAGATATGCATGATATTTCTGATGAAGAGGATAAAAATATACGCTCTTTCAAAAATAAATTAGAGCAAAAAGAGGTTATTCATAATAAAGTAAAAGATTTTATGGAGCTTGAAAACAAAATTTTACATCAAAAAGATTATTGGGAATTACCTCAAGAATACTCTATCATTCAAAATACTCAATCAAAAGAAAACTTACAAAAAAAAGTTACAGATTTTTTAACTCAACAAAACGAACTAAGATTATTACAACAAACAGCCTTGAAATTTCTTCCAAATAATTACCAAAATCCTATTCCTGATACTGTGGAGGCTATAGTTCAATTACTCTTTCGTCATGGAAAAAGAACGATGAACTGTTTTCCCTTGGTATGTGTCTTAAATAGCTTGTATCAACATTACTCTTATGAAAGTACTTTATTTGATTATAGAGAGTATTTAAAAGAGGAGTATCGAGTTCAAAATGATTGTACTTGTGAAGAAAATATTATAGCTTCTGATATACACCTTGGTATAGAGTTTTCTGCTGATAGTGAAACTGATTTGGATAATTGTTATAGTGTTGTTTTATGGGAATATAGTAACAATACCTATGAAAAAAGTCCTACACTAGAGTATACAACAAGAATTGATATTGAAAATAAAGCAGAAGTTACTGAGCTTTTTAATTTTTTAGATAGTAAGTTAGGTATGTATGAAAATTTATATATTGAGTTGATACTACCATTAGATTTGTATGAAAATGAAATTTTAGTAGAAGATAATGAGATAGATTGCAAAGGCTTAAAAGAGTGGTCTATTGAAAAAGGGAGAAGAAAAGAGCAGATAGGCATAATGAGTGTCTATAAAATAATATATCGTATACAAGATAGATTTCGTACTCCTTTACAAAAAGATTGGGAGGAGGGGTGGAATAGTCTTATTCAAGATAATTCATTATTTTCAAATACGAATCAAAATAGTGGTTTGATTATAGAAAATGAATATAATAATTGTTTGTCAACAAGTGATAATTGTATTATTACAAATAAAAAAGTAAAAAATCTTATTGATATTTTAGACCATATAGAGATATATAAAGTCTCAATCGCTCTTATTCAACTGAGTGATAAAGTTGATAGTGAAATTTTTCAAGATTTAATTGGAACTTCAATCAAAGATTCAAAGTCTAAAATTACTGATTTGATTAGACAAAATCATGCTAATTTTAATTCAAATATACTTTTTTTACAGGATAATCCTCATCATCGACCTAGTTATGCAACAGGTAAAAACTTTAAACTAAATCAATAAAGGAAAGAAATGTCAACAGATAACAAAGAAGTTTTTCAAGAAGCTCAAGAAAATTTAGAAACATGGGGTATCTATAAAGGTACTAATAAACCTCATACTAATATAGACAATTTACCTAAAGCACCACCATGGAGAAAAAAAGGCATCGAGAAAGATAAAACTTTTACTCCTACGGATGAAGAGCGAGATATTGTTAATACGGCTCTATATTTACGAAGACCTATCTTGATTACAGGAAAACCAGGAATCGGAAAATCTGCATTGGCAAAATCTATTGCTTATGAATTAGGTTTAGGCAAAGTTTTGGAGTGGCATATTACCACACAATCAGTCTTAAAGGATGCTCTCTATAGTTATGATGCTGTAGCGAGACTTCATGATACTTCATTAGATAAAATGAGTAAAATAGTAAGTAAAAGAAGAAAACAAGAAAATATAGGTAAATATATTACTTTAGGGGTAATAGGTACTGCATTTACATCAGAAAAAAAGAGAGTAGTTCTGATAGATGAGATAGATAAAAGTAATATTGATTTACCTAATAACCTACTACATATTTTAGAAGAGAATGAGTTTAATATTCCTGAGCTTGTTCGTTCTTCTGTAACACGACATAAAGTTTATACAAAAGATGGTTCAAGAGTAGAGGTTGACAATGGTAAAATAGAGGTAACTTTTGATGAAGAGAGTGATAATTTTCCTCTTATTATCTTAACAAGTAATGGAGAGAGGGAGTTTCCTCCTGCATTTATGAGAAGATGTGTTCATTTACATATGAAACCAAGACGAAAGATTGAAGAGTTAGAGCAGATTATTAAAAATCATATTCCCGACTTAACTGATTTAGAAGATTTAAAAGAGATAATAGAAGAATTTTCAAATAAAGATATAGAGAATGATTATTTAGCAATTGACCAACTCTTAAACAGAGTTTTTATGAAGTTGAAAAATGTAGATATTGAAAAAGACACATTATTATATGATGCTATTTGGAAAGCTCTTTTGGTCTAAGGATGAAGTATGGCAGAGAATAAAAATTTAGAAGAGAATATAGTAAACATTGTTGACCTTTTGTGGTTATCTCAATATACAGGAATCTCTGCTCCTATTATAGAAAATAATACATCAACAGATAAAAGAAAAGAAAAAGAAGAATCGAAACAAGAGAATACTCCTTCAAATAATGAGAGTGAATCAAAACAAACAGAAGAATCAAAATCAGAAGTACATGAAGAAAATCAAGATAATAGAAGTGAAAAAGGGAGCAAACCTGCAAAGCCCTTTACTTCACCTAAAAAATTGGCTCTTTCCAATTATAGAGAGTGGGAAAAAGCTTTTAAGTTTGTTAATTTTGAAAAAGACTCTTTAACTAAGATTAAATTGGATGAAGAAAAAACAGTTGAGTGGATTGCAACAACTGGTATTTATGATTTAAAATTTAAAAAAGTCAAAGAGAAGTTTTTCTCTTTGACAGTAGTTATAGATAGAAGTGAAACAATGGAGTTATGGGGGGAGTTAATAGAGAACTTTAAAAAAATACTCTATACACAAGGTGTTTATAACTCTATAAATATTTATTATCTTGATACTAAAGATATAGAAGCAAAACTCTATTATGATAAAATATTAAAACAAAAAGCCCATTTTCGACAGATAACAACAGATGGTATATATAATCAAATTTGGGTTTTGACTGATTGTTTAGCATCATCTTGGGAGAGTGGAGATGCTTTTAAACTTATAAATATTTGGTCTCGCTATTCATTTACATCTATTGTACAAATGTTTCCTAAACAGATGTGGTATGGTACTATGCTTTATCAAGCAAAACAGACACGATTTTCATCTAAAATATTTAATCCATTAAACAAAAATTTGGTTAAGAAGTCAAAAAGAAAAAGTAGAAATTCTAGTTTATTAAAAATACCTGT
>Ga0256826_1002296_pt1 | contig 11693 bp, 14 predicted proteins | sample CV79metaG_FD_185975 | JGI IMG/M metagenome (GOLD analysis project Ga0256826, IMG submission 185975) | Hydrothermal vent microbial communities from East Pacific Rise, Pacific Ocean - CV79 | ecosystem: Environmental > Aquatic > Marine > Hydrothermal vents | place: Pacific Ocean: East Pacific Rise... | reverse complement strand
GGGTATAAATATAATATTCTGGCACTTTTAACTCCAGGTATATTTTCAACTGCATCTATTAGCTGTTCTATTCCATCTTTTTGTTTAAAATCTAGCATATATGAAGATGAGTCTTGAGATACAAATGAAAAATCAAAGTAACCATTTTTTACCATATTGGTAACCTCTGCAACTATAGAATCTATTGTTCTACTTTGTAGTTTACCTTTGAAGTTTGGTATTGCACAAAATGCACAAGTTTGATTACAACCTTCACTTAGTTTTATATAAGCATGAAAATTAGATCCTGTTACTACTCTATTAAGTGTTTCATCTGCTAAGAATACTTTATTAGAAAACTGACTTCTTTTTTGCTCAACTAGTGTATCAATAATATCATAATCCCCAACACCTGTAAAAATATCAACTTCATCTAAAGAGTTTTGTAAATCTTCTTTATATCGTTCAGATAAACATCCAGACATAACTAATACAGAATTTTCTTTTCTTCTTTCATGCATATCAAATATAGTATTTAATGACTCTTGCTTTGCACTTTCTATAAAACCACAAGTATTTACTATAATTACATCTGCTGTTTCTGGTTCATCTATTATTTTATAACCATTTAGTCTTCCTAGCATAACTTCACTATCTATTAAGTTTTTTGTACAACCTAAACTTACAAGATGTACTGTTCTATGTGCTATATTTGTTTTCCAAGTTTCATTTGCCATATTATTTCCTTTATTTTACAAAACTATTTAGTAGTTCTAATTCTTGTTTCCATATCTCTGTATCTGGTGTTTCTAGAATAAGTGGAATATCATCCATTCTACTATCTTGTGCTATAAATTTAAAAGCATCTATTCCAATATGACCAACACCTAGTGGGGCATGTCTGTCTACTTTGCTTCCTAGTTCTGGTTTACTATCATTTATATGCATACCCATAAGAAATTCTCTTCCTACAATACTATCAAAATCACCCCATGTTTTATCATAAGCCTCTTTTGTTCTTATATCATAACCAGCAGTAAACATATGACAAGTATCAATACAAACTCCAATACGGCTTTTATCTTCTACTTTATCAATTATGTATGCTAGATGTTCAAACTTATATCCTAAGTTACTTCCTTGACCTGCTGTGTTTTCTATAACTGCTTTTACATTTTTTGTTTTATCTAAAGCAATATTTATAGACTCTGCAATTACTTCAAGGCATTGCATTTCACTTTCATATCTTATATCACTAGAGGCATCTAGTTTTTTGCCTATTTTTACAAGATGACTTCCTGGATGAAAGTTTAATCTATCCAGTCCTAATATATCACATCTTTCAAGTTCATCTATAAAAGCTGTTCTTGATTTCTCTAATTTTTCAATTTCAGGATGTCCTAGATTTATAAGGTAAGAATCATGAGGTAAAATATGTTTAGGTAAAATACCACTTAATTCAAGATTTTTAAACCAAAGATCAAGAGTCTTTGTATCAAATGGTTTGGCATCCCATCTTTTTTGATTTTTTGTAAATAGTGCAAAAGATTTTGCCCCAATTTCCATAGCATTTAAAGGTGAATTAAAAACTCCTCCACTAGCACTTACATGAGCTCCGAAAAATTTATTTGACATATATAGTCCTTGTATAATTATAATATCGCGATTATATCAAAAATATACAAAAATTTAGTTAATAATTACTTTATATAACTTTTAGTTATAGTATTTATATATTCTAATTAATAGTATTTACTAATTTTTATTTAATTAGTTAATATTAAAAACTAAATTAAGAAACTTAGTGATATAATTTAAGTTAATATACAACATAAGGAAAAAAAATGAAAAAATTAATTATATTAGGACTATTAGCAGGTTCTTTATTTGCACAAAGTGCATTAGAAACAAGAATTAGTGTAATGAAAGACTTAGAAACAGCAATGGCAACAGTACAAAAAGGTTACTTATACAATAATTTAAACATTGTAAAGAACGGTGCAGATCAATTAAAATTACACGCTAAAGATGTAAAATCATTTGAAATTGTAACTGATGGTAGTAGTTTTGATGCAAAACAATATGCTGTTAATGAAGCTTCTGCTATTACTTCTTTAGCTAATGATATGATTGATTCATTTAAAAAAGGTCATAAAGCTAAATCTATGATTGCATACCAAAATACATTAAATAGATGTGTTACTTGTCATAAAATCGTAAGAAAATGGTAAGAACAAAAAGAATATGAATTTTTAATTCATATTCACTTAAAGTATAAGTTCTCTACTTATACTTAAAACACACTTTTAAACTTTATTATATATACTTTGATATAATATACTTTATGAAAATAATTACAACAATACAACAACTACAAGAAATAAGAAATACTATAAATACAACTGTAGGTTTCGTTCCGACAATGGGTGCATTACATGATGGACATATATCACTTATAAAACAAGCCCGAGAACAAAATGAAATACTAATAGTTTCAATTTTTGTTAATCCTACACAATTTTTAAAGGGTGAAGATTTAAGTACATATCCCAGTAAAGATGAAGCTGATAAAAAAATATGTGAATTAGCAGGAGTTGATATATTATTTATGCCAAATATTAATACAATGTATACAAATGATGAAATTGGTATAACTGCTCCAATTATTAGAGGTTTTGTTCTTGAAGGATATAATAGACCTGGACATTTTGATGGTGTACTTCAAATTGTACTTAAGCTATTTAATCTTGTACGTCCTACAAATGCATATTTTGGGAAAAAAGATGCACAACAGCTTGCACTTATAAAACAAATGGTTAGAAACTTATATCTTCAAATAAATATAATAGAATGCGAAATTATAAGAGATACTGATGGATTAGCACTTTCAAGTAGAAATGTATATTTAAGCCAAAGTGAACGAGAAGTTGCATTAAATATTTCAAAAAGTTTAAGAGAAGCTACAAAATTAATTCTTCAAGGAGAATATAATATTAGTAAAATTACTAAACAAATGAAATCAACATTAGTTAACACAGATATAGAGTATATACAAATTGTTTCAAGAAACTTTACATATATTAAAGAATGTGAATTACAAAATACAATTATTTTAGTGGCTACTAAAGTGGGCACTACTAGACTTATTGATAATCTTTGGATATAGGTAGTTAGTATGAATAATATAGTAGACTTTGTTAGCTCAAAAGACTTAAAATCACATAATATATTTGATAACCTTCAATGTAGTATTGAAGAGGTAAAAATACTTCAATACCTTACAAAACAATATATAAGTGGAATAACAAATGAAGTTTGTATTGATATTTTAAAACATTTTTATAATACAAAAGAATTTGAACATCTTGAAAAAATACAACTTATTAAAAATCTACTTGGATTGGGTTGGATTGAACAAGTTAATCTAAGTAGTACTAAAATAAGTGAACTTTCAACATTAGAAATTATAAATACAACAGTATGCTTAAGTACTTCATTTCTTAAGTTGCTAGAATTGGGTAATTTAAATTTAGTATTACCAAAAATAACTCCATATAATGATCAGTTAGAGTATTTACAAGATCAGTTTAATAAAATAAACTTAACTCTTAAACTTACAAATTTAAAATATGACTTTAAAAAAGATTCTCCAAATATAAATAATCTTGAATTAAAACTAGAAAAAATACAAAACTTAATCACTAAAAGACTAGAAATTACAAAAACGACTATTATGCTTGAAAACTTTTTTGCTGAACATAAACTAACTTATGAAGAAGAAATTATATTTCTAACACTATTAAAAGAAGAATATGGAAATAACGATGAATCTATAAGAGATATGAATTCCTTACTTTCAATTATCTCAAATGATGATTATGAAAAAATAAAAAATAGAACTTTACTTGAAGATAGTGGAACACTTATTTCAAATAATATTATTGACTATGATGAAATATTAACTCCATTTGGAACAATTAGTAGAAACTACTATATTCTTGATACAATTTTATATAAAATCTCACATCCAAATACAAAGCCCAAAAGAAAAGCAAAAATAAAATTAGACACTATAATAAAAGAACAAAAGATATTTGAACTAATCGAGCCAAAAAAATCTCTTGAAGATTTAGTGTTAAATAAAAAAACAGTACAAACCTTAAATACACTTCTTTCTCAAGTTGATAAAGAAGTTATAAATAAACTAAAACTTTGGGGTATAAAAGATAAGAAAAAAGGTATTGATGCAAGAATAATATTTTATGGTCATGCAGGTACAGGTAAGACAGCAACTGCTCTTGCTTTAGCAAAAGAGTTAAAAAAACAAATTCTTAGTTTTGATTGTAGTAAGATTTTATCTATGTATATTGGGGAAAGTGAAAAAAATGTACGAGCTATATTTGACAACTACAAAGACATATGTATTCAAACAAAAAGTGAACCAATATTACTTTTAAATGAAGCTGATCAATTTTTGAGTAATAGAGTAGAAGGGAATACAAGTTCAAGTGATAAAATGCATAATCAAATGCAAAATATTTTTTTAGAACAAATAGAAAATTTTGATGGAATATTAATAGCTACTACAAATTTATTAGACAGTATTGATAAAGCATTTTCTAGAAGATTTAATTATAAAATAGAGTTTTTAAAACCTTCACCAGAACAAAGAGAAGAACTTTGGAAAAAGTTAATACCAAATAAACTTCCACTTATAAATAATTTTGATTTTACAAAGCTTATTAAATACGATTTAACAGGTGGTCAAATAGAACTTATAATAAAAAACACTGCTTACAAAGTAGCTTCAAATGATTCCCTAATTTTTAATGAAGATGTATTTATTCAAGAGATAAACCTAGAAATAAATAGTAAATTTGACAATGAAAACAAGGTAGGTTTCTTTTCATAAAATGTGTAATAAATACACAATTTTTTAACAATATTTTATTACCTAAGGGAACATCTAAGATTAATATGTTCATAGCTTTAGTGTAGTTTTTTATATACAAGGCAAAATTTTGATATACTAACTAGTTAATATAAAAGATTTTAACGCCGTAGATGAAAAACTACACAAAGCCCTAAGGGAAGGAAAACTAAAAAGATATTTCACCATAAATTTTTAAAAGTTACCTATGGTAGCTATAAAAAATTTAGGTCAAAATATCACTTTTATTTTTATCTTCTATGAATGATATTAATTTTTAGAGCTTCCCTTTATGTAATATAGATGTAATTTCTTATATAATGTATACATTATATAAGAATAAGGAAAAGTATTGAGTAATACAACACTAGTTTTACTTTGTGCAGGAGAATCAAGTAGATTTGAAAGTACAGTAAAGAAACAATGGTTAAGAATAAATAATATCCCATTGTGGTTATATGTTGCTAATAATTTATCTTCTTATAGCTCTTTTGAAAAAATTATAATAGTTTCTCATAAAAACGAAATACATTATATGCATAATTATTCAAATCAATTTGAATTTGTAATCGGTGGAAATACAAGACAAGAATCCATGAATAATGCATTAAAAGAAGTAAATACACCTCATGTATTAATTTCAGATGTTGCAAGAGCTTGTATTCCCTCTACAATTGTTGAAAATCTACTTCAAAATAAAAATAAAGCTGATTGTATAGTTCCTTATTTATCAGTAAGTGATACTGTTGTTTATGAAGAAAACACTATAGATAGAAAGAATGTAAAACTAATACAAACACCCCAACTAAGTAATACTAAAATACTAAAAAAAGCATTAATCTCTACAGAAGATTTTACAGATGATTCAAGTGCTATTAAAAATATTGGTGGTAGTATTTATTACATAAAAGGAAGTCATAAAAGTAACAAACTTACATTTATAGATGATTTACAAAGTATCTCTTGTTTAAAAGCTCCTAGTAGTGATATATTTACAGGATACGGTATAGATATTCATCCTTTTGAACAAAATAAACAAATGGTGCTAGGTGGAGTTGAACTTCCTTATGATTTTGGGTTTAAAGCACATAGTGATGGAGATGTTCTAATTCATAGTATAATCGATGCACTATTAGGTGCAATAGGAGCTGGGGATATTGGCGAGTTCTTCCCTGATACTGATCCAAAATATAAAGGTGCTGATTCTAAAATATTATTAAAAGAAATTGTATCTTTTGTAAAAAAAGTTGGTTATGAAATAATAAATATTGATACAACTATTTTAGCTCAAATACCAAAAATAAATCCACACAAGAATGAAATCAAAAATACCCTATCGGGGTTACTAAATATAAATAAATTTCAACTAAACATTAAAGCTACTACATCAGAAGAGCTTGGTTTTGTTGGTAGAAAAGAAGCTGTAACAGTACATAGTGTTGCAACTTTAAAATATTATAATTGGAAAAATAAATGAATATACTAATTTTAGAAGATGAAATCTATCTTGCACAAAAAGTCGCATCAAGACTTCAAGAAGATGGATACACTACAACACATCATGTTAATTATAAAGATATAGATAAAACTCAAAGTTATGATGCTATTTTATTATCTACAAATGTACAAGTAGGAGATACTCAAGAAATAATTAAAAAGTATAAAAATTCGATAATTATATTACTTGTATCTTATTTAAATGATGCAACAGTAACTAAACCTATTAAAGCTGGTGCATACGATTATGTACTTAAACCATTTATGATGGATGAACTTATAAGAAAAATCAAGCATTATGTAGAATTTAAATCACTTTTAAATAAAAATAAATGTTATGAAAATTATATTAACTTTATGTTTTGTAACTCTACTATTTCAAAAGATATTCAAATACCAGATGAATTTCCATTTTTAATTGAAACTAATGATAGACAAATATCAGATAAAATTGTACAGCAACTTGCAAGTGACTTGAAAAAAGATATTGTTTATATATCATTAGAACAAGATAGCAAAATTGATCCAACTTTACATAAAAATAAATTAATTTATATTTGTGATTTTCATATACTTAAAAATACAGCAAAGGAATTTTTATTAAGAACATTAATTGGACATGATGTTGTATTTTGTTCTCTTGATGCGCAAGATGACTTTCCTTTTAAAAAGATTGTTTTAAAAAATGAAAATAAATCAAATACACATGATTCGCTATTAACAATAAATGATTATGTTAAATCTATGGTTTTAAAGTTCCAATCTAAATATCCAGATACAGAATTATCTAAAAAGTTAGGAATTTCAAGAAAATCTTTATGGGAAAAAAGAAAAAAATTTGGTATAGAGAAAACAAAATAATGAATACTAAAATAAGAAAAATATTTTTAACACTTTTTTATAGTGGATTATTCCCTAAGGCCCCTGGAACAATAGGTACTATTGTATCTTTGGCAATGGCAATGGCTTTATTACAATACTTTACAATCACAAACCTTTTTATGGCAAGTATTTTAATAAGTATTCTTGCAGTTAAACAAATAGATATTTATGAAAAAGAAGTAGGCACTCACGATGGTAGTGAAATAGTAATAGATGAACTAGCAGGTATGTGGATAGCACTTAGTGTTGCAAATGTACAAGCAGATTCATATATACTTGCACTTATTGCATTTGTTTATTTTAGACTTTTTGATATACTAAAGCCTTCTGTTATAGGTAGAATTGATAGAGATGTACCTGGTGGTCTTGGTGTTATGGGTGATGATATAGTTGCTGGTTTCTTTGCAGGAATTGCAACTAGTGCAACTGCATATATATTATTTAGTTATTTTTCAATTTCACTTTAAATCTTTAGTTTCATTTAAAATTAAAATAATTTAGCTACTATACAAATAATTATTAAAAAAATAGGAAAACAAATGTTAGATTCAAACATAATACACAACGAAATGATGATTCATATACCAATGAATACTCATAAAAATCCACAATCTGTTCTAGTAATAGATATGGAAAATGATATTGCTAAAAAAGAATTAGCTAAATACGATGCTAAAGTAACATTTAGTAAAGAACTAAATATAGATGAAAAGTTTGATGTTATTATTTATAATAGTAATAAACTAGATGAACTAAGTTTAGCATCTATTCAAAGATCATTAGAACCAAAAGAAGGTTTAGCTGTAATGATAAGTGAAAGATTTAAAAAAGATGCCAATACTTTAGCAAATGATTTAAAAAATATAGGAAAAGATTTCTGGATTTGTATGCCTTATAGATTTGGTCATACTATGGCTATACTTGCTTCTAAAAAGTTTCATCCACAAGCCGATATTATTCTTGATAGAAGTGACTTTATTGATGGTGAGTATTATAATACTGAATTACAAAATGCATGTTTTATACATCCAACATATGTTAAAAAAGCATTAACTGGTATAGCAAAAAGATAACATAAATATGTTTAAAAATGCTATTGTATTAACAGGAGGAATTGCAACAGGCAAAAGTACTGTTGCAAATCTTTTTATGCTTCATGGATTTTTAACTATAGATGCAGATAAAATAGCTCATAGTATTTTGGATAAAAATACTTCTAAAATAGCTGAACTTTTTGGAGAAAAATATATTATTAATAATAAAGTTGCAAGAAAAGAACTTGGAAACCTTATTTTTAATAATGTTGAACAAAAACAAAAACTAGAACAATTTATTCATCCTCTTATAAAAGAAGATATTATAGATGCTGCAAAAATATTTGAAGCAAATAATAAACCTTATCTTATAGATATTCCATTATTTTTTGAAAATAAAAATTATGATATAAATCGATCTATTACGGTATATACTTCCAAAGAGATTCAAATACAAAGATTAACTTCAAGAGATAAATCAACTAAAGAAGATGCACTAGCTAGAATTAATAATCAAATGGATATAGAAAAAAAGAAACTTCTTAGTACATATATAATTGATAATACAAGTACATTAAATGATTTAATAAAAGAAGTTGATAGAGTAAAAAAAGAAATTTTAGGATATTAAAATGATATATACAAAATATGATGCAAGTGGAAATGACTTTGTTATTTTTCATACTAAAGAAGAAAAAGATTATTCTTCTTTAGCTGTTAAATTATGTTCAAAAGAGTATTTTGATACAGATGGTTTAATTGTTATTGTACCACATGATACACTTGATTTTAAATGGCTTTTTTATAACAATGATGGTTCAGTTGCATCTATGTGTGGAAATGGTGCAAGAGCCGTTGCACATTATGCTTATAGTAACAACTTAGTAAAACAAGATTGTACATTTTTAACAGGAGCTGGTGAAATATCATGTGAAGTTAGAGGAGATATTGTACAAACTCAAATGACAAAACCTATTATAATAAAAGAACCTTTTATACAAGATGGCTTTGATTGTTTTATTATTGATACTGGTGTGCCTCATTTTGTTGTTATGACAGATGATTTAAATAAATTTGATTTAGAGATTTGTGCAAAATTTAGAAAGCAATACAATGTAAATGTAAACTTTGCAAAAGTACAAGACAATAAACTATATGTAAGAACATTTGAAAGAGGTGTAGAAGGTGAAACATTAGCTTGTGGAACTGGTATGGTAGCTTGTTTTATAAGGGCCCTAGACTTAAATCTTATATCTTCAGATATTGAAGTTTATCCAAAAAGTGGTGAGCTTATAAATATAAAAAAAGAAAATGACAACTTATACTTCAAAGGTGCAGTAAAACAAATAACAAAAAAAGAAATAAACTTTGATTAAGAAGATTTTACTTCTTACTTTTGTTTATGTAAATATAATTTTAGCAGATGGTCTTGACTCTAGTTATTACAATATAAAAGACACATCAAAAAAGAAAGAAACTTTTTTTAAATTTATAAATAATATAGCTATTATAGCAAATAATAATATATTAGATGATAGAGAATATATTAAAAATAACTTCAATCTAAATACAAATAGAATGATAAATATAAGACAAAGATACCGTATACAAAATAATGCTTCTCTTAAAGATTATTTATACAAGGTTGATATAATACCTATTTCTATGATTATGGCACAAGCTGCATTAGAAACAGCATGGGGTAAAAGTAGATTTTTTAAACAAGCTAAAAATATATTTGGACAATGGACATGGAAAGGCAAAGGATTAGTTCCAAAATTTAGAAAAAAAGGTAGTACTCACAAGGTTAAGATATTTTCAAGTTACCAAAATTCACTTCGTGCATATCTTTTAAATCTTAATAGAGGTTGGGCATATAAAAAACTACGTAAATTAAGATCTATTCAAAGATCAAAAAACCAAAAGCTTACAGGAACATACTTAGCTAAAGGATTAGATAAATATTCTGCTAAAAAAGAAGCCTATGTAGGGATAGTAAAAAGTATTATTAATCATAACAACTTAAGTATTTATGATATTTATTAATATCTAATTTATTTCAAATATAAAAAAAGCCCTAGAGATAAAATCTCTAGGGCTTTTTTATTTTACAATAAATACTTATTATTTATTGTAGTTAGCGTAAGCTGGTCCAACAACATTTGTTGTATTTACGATATATGGTACAAGTGCCATATGTCTAGCTCTTTTAATAGCAATTTCAACTTGCTCTTGATGTCTTTTAGAAGTACCTGTAAGTCTTCTAGGCATAATCTTACCTCTTTCACTCATAGAGATTTTTAATAAATCTAAATTTTTGTAATCTATATTATCTACTTTCATTGCAGAGTATTTACAGTATTTTTTTGCGAATTTTCTTTTTTCAGCCATAATTAATATCCTTTTCTAAAATGGTATTTCATCTTCATCGATGTTTATTTCTGGTATATTTTGAGCCATTGGTTCAGACATACCACCATATTGTTGTTGCTGTGGGCTATTATAAGCTTGTTGTGGTGCAGCTTGATTATTATAAGAATTTTGGTTCTGGTTTTGATTTTGGTTATAGTTATTATATCCACTAGATGCTTGAGTATTTTGATTACTCATTCCATCAGCTTTTGAATCTAAAAACTTAAAAGTTTCAACTCTAAGAGTATGTCTACTTCTATTTGCTCCATCATTTGCAGTCCATTGTTCAAATACAAGTCTACCTTCAAGCATAACTTTAGAACCTTTTCTTACATATTGGTTTAAAATCTCAGCACTTTTACCAAATACAGAAAAATCTAAAAAACAAACTTCATCTTTTTGTTCTCCTGATTGAGTTTTATACTTATGTGAAGTTGCAATTGCACCTTTGGCTATTGCTGCTCCACTTGGAATATACTTTAACTCGATATCTCTAGTAAGGTTTCCGATCATTATCACTTTGTTATACATAATTAGGTCCTTTGTTTAACTTATAATTATTTAGCTTTTTTAGCAGCTTCAACTGTCATTGAAGTCCAGTGAGCAATCTCTTTTTTACTTTCAAACTTAACAAACATATGTCTTAAGATTGATTCATTAGTATTATAATTTCTTTCTAATTCTAATATTGCTTCAGTTGGAGCAGTAAAATAAGCTACATAATAGTAACCTCTTTTAGTTTTTTCAATTTCGTATGCAAGATCTTTAGTACCCATATCTTCATATGCTACTATTTCTCCACCATTTTTCTCAATATCTGCTCTAACTTTTGCAAGTTGTGCTTGAGTTTCTTCATCAGTTAAAGTTGCTTTAACTATAAACATAGTTTCATAATGTCTAATTCTAGCCATCGTTTCTCCTTTTGGTTTTCAGCTATTTTGCAATAGCTAAGGTTTTTT
>Ga0256826_1002295_pt1 | contig 11695 bp, 17 predicted proteins | sample CV79metaG_FD_185975 | JGI IMG/M metagenome (GOLD analysis project Ga0256826, IMG submission 185975) | Hydrothermal vent microbial communities from East Pacific Rise, Pacific Ocean - CV79 | ecosystem: Environmental > Aquatic > Marine > Hydrothermal vents | place: Pacific Ocean: East Pacific Rise... | reverse complement strand
TAGACTTTTTTATTTTAGACTCTATGATTCTTTTATCGGCATCGTTTATATCTAAACTCTCTAGTACATTACTTCTCTGAGCAATGTTAAAGGTTTGAACCATAAGAGATATAGTATCTTTATCCATAAAGTTACTAAAGACATCTTTTGTGATGGCTTTATAGCAACCTTTCTCACCTTTACCTCCACGTATAAGCTCAAAACTATCTGGAAAGTACTCTTTTATGACATCAAGATCTCTACGTATAGTTTTTTCACTCTTACCAAACCACATAGTATCATTTTGAAGCATCTTAATACATACTTGTTGTCCATCGTTAAATCTTTTCAATAGTTCTAGTACTCTAGCTTGTGGAGAAGTTGCCATATGTCTATCCTTTCTTATATAGACACCATTATAACCAAGTATATGGTCATATAGTGTCTATAATTTAATCATTTAGTATCTAGAAATACCACTCCAAGTAAAACTATTTGTAAAAGTTTCACCTGTTAGTGTGTCTGATAACTCATAAGTCCCTACCCAGTAGTTTGCCACTTGTAAGCTGCTAAGTGTATAGCCAAGGCTTATAAACTCGCCTGGAGTTAATGTTCCATTACTCAGTAGTGTACTATTTGTACTAGTAGATCTAACTGTGTCACTTCCATTATATGTACTAACTATAGAGAACTTACTCACAGTAAAGTTTCTATCTAAATCATTTCTTATTTTAAAATAGAGCTGACTTCCTGCCCCAAGGGTAATAGTTGATAGACCACCATTACTGTATGAAGATGCACTTTTAACTGAACCAACTTCATCCATAGGTAATATATCTACAAATGAGTTATACAAAGTAACCACTATTGTATCTGAAGCACTCTTTCCTACATCATCTGTAACAGTCAGAGTAAGGGTATGTACACCAATGCTAAAGTCACTTTTTGAGAAACTTATGCTGTTTGAAAGGACTACAGACCCCTCTTTCCACTCATAACTCGCTATAGCAACATCATCACTACTTTGTGAAGCATCTAGTGTAACACTATCTGTATAGTAAACTTTTGTGTCTATGCCTGCGTTTGCTACTGGTGCTTGATTTGGATCACTCTTTGTCTTTATAGAGAATGTCGCTGGTTCATATATTTTTGCACATATCACACCGTATGTAGCGAGTGTTCCTGACAATGACTTATACTTTGTATTTACATTATATTTGTACTTATATCCGTAGCCTGTATAACTATCACTCACCCAGTAAGAACTTTGAGAGAGTTTCTCAGCATTACTAGCTGCATATATTTCTAACTCTTGTGCAGTTGGAAGTACTAAACCTACTGAACGACATGCAGATTCTGTACTTGAGTAGTTTAAAACATCTGAAAGTTCTTGAGTAAACTCATTTGCTATAAGCAATGAACTACTTTGTGCATCATCAAATACTCCACTTGTTGTATAAGACAACTTCACTCTATCCCCATCTTCTACTGTAGTTGTAGATGTTGTTAATGGTGTGTCATTCTTTATCAAAGTAAATGCATTATTTGACAAAGAGATTTTTAAAGGAATATCTATACCCGTAAAAGTAAGCTCATTAGAGAAGTATTCTGTTGAAAGATTTGCATCTGTTATAGCACTAAAACTTGGTAGTGTTGTGAGAGTAAAATCTTTTTCATTCAGTATATACTGATCTTTTTCAGAATTACTCATATCTGACTCAGCAAGTGATATATGTGTGAGTTTGTTTTGGAGTACTAAATCATCAACAACCTCTTTCTCAACAATCACTCTTAACTCTGCATCTGTTTTACCTGCTGACTGACTTAGTGTTGTTTGTAAGTTTGTAAAGAGACTCTCTAGATCATTGAGTGTTACTAGTGTTCTATTGTTATCATTGGCAATAAGTTTTCCATAGAGAGCATTTTGCAGTAACATAGCCTTTTGTGTGGATGAAGATGGAACATTAGAAATCTCTACTGCATCACTACCAAATCTGTTTTGTAATGCTAATAGCTTTGCATCTCTTACAGCTTTATCACTATCTGCTAAGTATGTCGTTAATGGTGTTACAACATTATTATATGAGTACATAGGGTACTCAAGCACTACATCTGCTACTGTTTTTTTACCATCGCCATCTACATCTATCCATCCACCAACGACACTAACTGGATACTTTGGTGTATCTGTAAAACTATAAACATTCTCCCCTCTTTTTTCTACTGCTATCTCGCCTAACACATCTGTTACTCTTGCATCATAAACAGCACCCCTCTCTACAGTTATATCTGTTGGGTGTAACACCTGCCCCTCTGGTGTAGATGAAGAAGATGATGACTCACCACCACATCCACTTAAAATTAATCCCATGCTCAGTAGTGAAACTACTCCGATTTTCTTTGTTTTCATTTGTATCCTTTTATTTTTGAATGAGAGAATAATAAAGAATTTGATGGTCATATATTGTCTAAAGATTTTTTATATAAATATTATGCAGCTTGTAAACTCTTTTTACTCAAAGAAAATTATGTTGAAAAATTTGTACATAGACAAAATATGGACAAGTTAAACTATATAATTTTTCATAAGTTATAAAAGAAATAAAGGAAAATATATTATGAAAAAAGTACTCTTAACACTTACACTAGTTGCAGCACTCTATGCTGACATACAAATGGCTCCAGATGGAACCTATGTCAATGGGCAACCAACCATGGCACCTGATGGTACTTATGTCGGTTCAGATAATGGAGAAGTGCATATGGCACCAGATGGTACATACATAGGAGGAAGTTCCTCTCACTTAGCACCTAATGGTAAATTTGTTAAAGGCTCTTCTAGTTTCTTAGCCCCCGATGGTACCTATACAAACCACTATCCACAATTAGCTCCTGATGGTACATATAAGTAACTTTTGAGAGCTTGATATAAAAGTATCTATCCTACTTGTATAGTCCCACTAAAACTATACAAGTTATGTTTCTCTAATTTCTCTAAATCAGTCATTCTTTAAAATTCATCAACATTAGAACACCCTTGACATGGTGTAGCACCAACACTATGAGCATAACTTAGGTCAACAGGAATAACACCTGTATTTATACTCACCTCAAATTTAATACTAGGAAATAGTTGAGCTAAGATGCCTTTAAATATTTCAAGCTCTTCTTTATCCTTCTTATTCTCTATCTCTGATATTAATTTATAAAACAGGATGCTTTGCTCTCTATTTAGCTGTAACTTCTTTTTATCATATTTTACATGGTTTTGATATAATAAATGACAGTCACTATTTGTATGGTAGACACCTGTAACATTTCTATAGTTACTAGAATATGCTAATGATTGATATGTTGCTTCTGTTATATAGACTTTATTCATCTTATACTCCTCTTTATTAACTAAGAAAAAACTTTAGATACTTGATTCTTACAAATAAGTTCTTGAATCTTTTGCATTGCTTCCTTCATCGCTTCATAAGTAATTATTTCACTTTCCACATACTCATATGCATCATCAATATTCTTCGATAAGATATCTCTTACACTATTTAGATCTGCTGCCTGCATATAATTATAATGGAACCATGTTTCATAAGCTTCTAAGTTCAAATGATGCAATACTCTTTTAAGCTTCATTGTTTTCATATACTTTTGATATATTTCTTCACTAAAAGCTTCAGTAGACAAAGTAATAGACTCTTCAAATAGATCAAGTAGTTTAGTCTCATTGCCAGGAGTAACATCACATACAAATGATATGTATGGTTTATAAGATATATTATGTAAATAAAACTGTACACCATAAGTCAGTCCATTCTTATGTCTAATAATATCAGTTAATGATGTTTGTTCTGCTAAAGAAGATAAATAATGTAAAGTAGCACCATAGACAAGAGTATTGTCCACTCCATCTATAACTATATTTGTCATAGATTGCTTCGCTTCACTTTCTAAAGAGAACTCTCCTATTAGAGGATGTTTCAGATATTTATCATACTCATACTTAGTTATATGCATGTCTGTTTTTTCAGGAATATCAAACCTTAATATCTCTTGCTCAACCAGTTGTAATAATTCTTCCTCGCTTATAACTGTGTTATCATAGGTGATGTTAAAAATATTTTCTTCATTATTTAAAAAAATATTTTTTATTGCTCTAGCATCTTCAAAACTAAAAGTTTGAATAGTTTCTGATATACCTATAGTATTATCTTCACTTTCATATCCCACAAGTTTTGCTGTAGCATTTCTATAAAACATAGATTGGTTATCATCAGATGCACGTTGAGCCTCATTGGCTACCACATCTCTCTCTGTTTCAAACTCTTTTAAAGAGATTTTATTAAAATCATTAAATGCAGCATTACACACAAAACGAATAGCAATATTCGTATTAGAGGCAGTTGTTTTAAACCAATAACTAATTCGATCATAATTAGTTGATGCATTAAATACTCCCTCATTTCTTCCCAGAGACAGAAACTCTTCTGTTGTGTAGTCTTTAGGGGACTTAAAAGCAAGATGTTCAATAAAGTGAGAGATTCCAAAAAGATTCTTTCCTCTTTTTACACTAAGTACTCTTTCAATATTTGAACCATACATATTCAAAATCTCAAACTTGAAGAAGTTTGTATTAGGTAATGTAAGAAGATTATATGTTCGTCCCTCTTTTACTACAGTTTTGAAGGTTTTTTTTATGTTCATTAGAAGTGTCCTTAGATTTATTTTTGAGAAGTATAGATAATATTATGGACATATATTGTCCATTATACTCTTTTAAAGAACCTAAAATGGTATATCTTCATCTTCTAAGTCAATTGTAGGTATATTATCAGATACTGGTGCTTGAGTATATTCCTCATTGCTGGGTGTATAGGTTGGCACAATATCTATAGGTTTTGATGAGCTAGCTTTATCTATGGCATTTTTATTTTCATTTTCATTTTTATTACCTAGCATCTGCATTACATCAACTGTGACACCATGCTTAGATCTTTTCTGTCCATTTTGATCACTCCACTGCTCAAATACTAACCTTCCTTCAACAAGTATCTTAGAACCTTTTCGAAGGTATTGATTTGCCACTTCTGCACTTCTTCCAAAAAAAGTTATATCTACAAAGCATACCTCCTCTTTTTGTTCACCACTATTGGATTTAAACTTTCTACTTGTTGCAATTGCTGTTTTTGCTATTGCCATACCACTCTGAACATGCTTTAAGTCAATATCTCGTGTTAAATTTCCAACTAAAACTACTTTGTTATACATTTTAATTCCTTATGTTCTTTATACAGAATATATAATTATATTTTGTATTCTTTATTTAAAATACTAGTGTTAATATCTTTAATTACTACTTAAAAGTATTGTATTTAATACTATCTTATGTTATAGTATTCTCTATAAAGAATAAAGTAGGAAATTATGCAAGAAATTAAGATAAATGGTTTACGATTTGAATATGATAGAGATAGAGATCTTTTTAACTATCTTTTAAAAATTAATGGTGTAGCTAAAAAAAAGTTCTGTGAAAAGTTTGGACTCTCTTACTCATATGTTAATGCATGGGGTTCAACTACTAAAGATAAAGCTATTAAGTTCCCCTCTTGGGTTCTTATATATTTAAAAGATGTAATGTACTACAAGATAGAAGCTATTAGAATCAAAATGAACCTTGATAGACTTTATGATGAACTAGAGAGTGGTAAGAACCTTACTGATATATTTAAAGAGTTAAACAAGCAGATTACTCTTGATGAAGATATTGGGATTCCTGATGATGTTCTTCAAAAAGAAAATGCTAGAATACTAACAATTAAAGGGATAAAGTAATGAGTGATAAAATTATGCAGATACCAGTAAAAGATTTACTAACTAGTTTAAAAAGTGGTTATGAAGAATATCGAGATTGTCTAGAGAAGAATCATGATGAAGACGATCTTGCACATATAAAAGGTTTTTGTACAACGATAGAACAGATACTTGCTTCTTATGGAAAAGTAACTAAAGCTGAAATGTTAGATATGAAAAGACCTATTATTGGGGATATTTCACTTAGGAGAAAGCCAGCCAAAATTGACTATGATATTCCAACTTTTATTAGAAAACAGAAAGACTAATGTATAAACTCAACTACTATGTCCCAGTTAATGCTAAAGAAAGAACCAAAGATGCCCTTTTTAGTATAGGTGTTGGTATGTTTGATAATTATGAAAATTGTTCATTCGAAACATTAGGTAAAGGACAATTCAAACCTGTGGGAAATGCTAACCCTGCTATTGGCTCATTGGATACTCTTGAAGTACTTGATGAGTACAAAATAGAAATGATTTGTAAAGATGAGCTTATTGAACTAGCTGTTAAGACTTTAAAGGATGCTCACCCCTACGAAGAAGTTGCCTATGAAGTATTTAAGATGGAAGAGTTCTAATGAAGTCTATAGCATTTGTGTGTCTTGGGAATATCTGTCGTTCACCTATTCCTGAGGGTTGTGCTAAAAAATTAGCTGATGACAATAACCTTGATATTAAAATAGTATCTGCTGGTACAAGTTCATGGCATATTGGTGAAGCTCCATGTTCTAACTCTATATATGTAAGTTAAATAATGTAAATATTTCTAAGTATAAGGGTTCACAATTTACTGATTCTGATATAAATGCCTATGATTTAGTTGTCGCGCTTGATGATAGTAATTACAATGATTTAAAAAGGCTAGGAGTCACAAATCTTGTAAAACTTGGTGAGTATGGTTATAACTCCGAAGATGTCCCTGACCCTTACTACTTTGATGGATTTGAAGGCTTTCATAAAGTTTATGAGATGATAGATACGTGTGTTATTAATTTATTTAATAAAGAGCAGATACTGTAAGCTGATTTATAGGATCTATTTATTTTTTAGACATTAACTCTTCCATCATTAAATCACTTTTAGATTTAAGAGACTCTTTTTTTAATATCTCCTCTTCAAATGTATTTTGAACAGAGCTAGTTTCTTTGCTTGTAATTGATGAGGAGGATGAATCTACATTCTTCTTACCAATTATAATGTTTTTAAGAATGAAACCAATAGTAACTAGACTCAATAATACTAGGACCCACTTAGCAAGTAATGCATAGATAGTGTAGTTGTTGAGTTCATTTATAGTTAAAATTTCAATAATATCTGAATAAACAAACTGAATGAAAATAATGAAAATAATATTTAAAAGTATAAAGAATAGTTTTTTACCATATTTATTTATAACGGTATAGTAAACAGCTGATTTAAAAAAGAAATTAAACATTAGATGCTTCCAAAAGCTTCAAGTCCTAAGTATGCGACAAGTGCCGTCCATGACATATCTTTAATTTTGTTTTTTAATTTTTGCTCTTCTTCGCTAATAAAAACTTCAACACCATCTGAACCTACTTTTGCAATAGCTTCATCCATTGTCATACCTTTTTCCATTAGCATGATTTTTGTATTACTAATAGCCTTTTCTCTTATTTTTTCGTTAATTATTTTTTGAGGGATTTGAATTTTTTCCCCAATGAATTTTTTTATATCATCTAACATAATAATCCTATTTTATATTGTAGAGTATCTAATAATCAGTTTATCAAAATTTGGCATAACTTTCATACCTAAGGCCGTACTATTTCTTACATCAAGATTTGATTTGATATTATCTTTGTACTGTTTTAAAAGTTTATACAGAGGTACTATATCATTTTTACCAAATAAGCTTACTTGTTCATTTGAAGGGATAACTATTCCAGCTGTCTCTTCTTCAATCGCTTTTATTAAGATAAAGCATTTATCAACTATTTCTCTATCATCTGATGGTAATGAGTCATATTCCCTAGGTGTAGATTTCATAAGTTTGTAAAAAAACATTCCTGTACCAGCTGTAATTCCAACAACTAACACTCCTCCTGCAAACATCCCACCACCGACTACACTCCCCAATGCTGCTAATGTTGCGTTAGTAGCTGCAGCACCACTTAAACCACTTATAGCCGTTCCTGTTCCAGCAGTTCCAAATGTAGAAATCAAACCGAGTACACCACCACTAGCACCAAGACCACCTAATTTAGAAGCAATGATTTCTCCAGCTTTTTGAGTAATGGTATATGTAGTTTTAGCATCTGTTTGTAAAATACAAGAACATAAATAAGTTAATTCATCCTTTGTATCTAAAAGAAGTTGTCTCGCATCTTTAATCAGCACGACATCATTTGCAGATTGTTTTTGATGTTCACTATTTTTTATAATATACTCGTTTTTAGTGAGACCTCTTGTAATTACTACACCAGGATGTTGTTTAGCATAAGCGATAGCTTCTTCATGCGTTGTAAATATCACTTTATTCCTTTTCTATTAATAGCAAATCTGTAACAGAGGAACTAGTTCCCCCTGAAACAACTTCCATTACTAACCTCATATAAATTAAAAAATCACTTGAACAAGACTCTTCAATATATTTCATTGCTTGCTTTCGTTCATATACACTTCCCAATCTAACAACTGTTTTGAATAACCCTTTCGCTGATTCTGTATTTTGCCAGATACTGTAGTTCTTGAAATTTCCAGCATGACAAAACTGCTTTGCTAAAATGTATTTTTCATGTATTGTAAGCTCAAGTAAAAAAGCTTTCGGTATTTCATTAATATGATTGATTTCTATTCTATTCATACATACCCTTTATATATAGATAGTAGCATAGAAGAAAAAATGTACTCTTAATGATGTTTTCACCCTAGTATATTACCTCAAATACTTCACCCACAAATAGTGTATAATCTTTTTTAAAAATATTGGAACTCTATGAATCTCTTCACAATAATAATTACTACCTTACTATCACTTAATCTATTTGCTACTGATATCTCAGATTTTATAAATAAAAAGAACTGCGACCAGATAATTGATAAGCAAGTCTTTACTATCTGTTATGACTACAACATGAAAGGTGCTAAGTATGTTGCTTATACTCTTGATGGTGATAAAGTAAACGAAGTTAATATCAAGAAACGTCCATCTTTTTATACAGAGAAAAATTTAAAGAAAAAGTATCGTGCTACTAACAAAGACTATAAAGGCAGTGGCTATGATAAAGGTCATTTAGCGAGTCATGATTCTTTCAATGATAATAAAAAAACTTTAGCTAAAACATATACACTTGCTAACATTGTTCCTCAAGCACCTAGAGTCAATAGATACACATGGTTTAAAGCTGAAAAGCTTGAAAGAAAGGTTGCCACTGGATTAAAAGAAGTCAGTGTTATTAATGGAGTTATCTATTCTTCTAATCCTAAAAGAATAGGTAAAAATAAAATAGCTGTTCCCGACGCTTACTGGAAGATGATTTACAATGACTCTAAAAATTATAAAAAATGTTTCTATTATAGAATAATTTAAATGCTATCGCTAAAGGGGATAAGCTAAAGAGTCATTTAGTGGATTGTTCAACACTACACTAACCCATACTGTTTCTAAGAGCATTTCTAGTTGCTCTATCAACAAGAGTGAAAATATCATCTACCTCATTTTTAGTGGATGTCTTTTTATGACCTTTGATCTTAATAAACTCACAATCTAAAATATCTATTACCTTGAAGAACTCTTTATATAGTTCATGGTTTTTAATTAGTTTTCCTTTACCCGTAAGGTAATTATTTTTCTCAAACTTTGCCCTTCTCTCTTGAAGACCAATAATATTTTGGCAATCAGTATAGACTATAATTTTACACTTTGTTAGATTTATATCATAAAGAGCCCATAAGAGTGTTTCTAGTTCTAATTTTGTAGAAGATGTATTACTAAACTGCTTGAGTTCAATTTTTATTTTTTGTTTATCATAAATATTGTCTAGTTTGTTAAGAAGTAAATAAGCTCCAAATCCTATGCCACTTTGAGGATTAACACTTCCATCTGTAAATAAATAGATTTGAGATTTAGTATCATTCATATTTTATTGTACAGTAAAATAAATATTTTGCACACAGCCATATTTTTCATAGTACTTCAAATTTTATGAGACAATCTTTTATAAGGAATTGATTATGCTTATTAAAGAACAAGAAACTACACTTAAAACATACTCGTATCAAGGTAGTGAAGTTATAATTGTTACTATTTTCACTTCGAATAATGGTAATATAGCAATTGTTGAAGATATCAATACAGGAGAGCAATATGAAGTTTATAAAGACCAACTATATTAAATTCAACATCTTTCTCTATCATTTAAAAAAGAAGATGTTACGAGTTTAAAAGTTATCTACTATTTTATACTAAAATTGGTGATAACACCACTAGATCTCTATCTGCAAAGTATTTACCCATCGTCGTTGTTAAAAATATTCATACCCACTACTAAAATATAAATACCCTATTTTTAACATCAATTAAATCCCTTCTTTTAGATAATAAGCATAAGGACCTATATATAATCATTAAAATTATGACTCGTACAAATAAAAATACTTTTAAAAGTCATAGAAATCTTTAAGAGAAAATATATAGTAATTTAAAACATTGAATTGACTATTAATGTAAAAAATGAATAAATTTTGCTCTATAACTTGTATTAATGCCTATTTAATGATATAATTTTCATATTAAATAGGTATCTATAAAATAAAAGGGAATAATATTGCTTAAAACTATTAATGTACCACAAACTGCTGATGAATTAGAACTAGATCAAGGGACTGTTCGTAGAAGAATTAAGTCTGGAGAACTCCCTACACTAAAAGCTGGTCGTAATTCTGTTATAACAAAAACAGCAATTAACTATTATAAGTTTACCAATGAGCATAAAATAACTCTTGAGTCCCTAAAAACTCAAGCCAAAATATTTTCTTTTGTAAACCATAAAGGTGGCTGTAGTAAAACTACAACAGCTTATACTATTGCAGCACTTTTACAGAAATTTGGAAATAAAGTACTATTAGTTGATTTAGATCCACAAGGAAACTCAACACAGTCAGTGTTAGACCCTTTAGTAAATGAAGATGGTATTACCCTTCCCTTCCCAAAAACAATTAAAGATCTTTTACTTGAAAGAAAAGAAAGTGGTGATGTTGGTATCAATAGAATCAAAGAAGTTGTCCAACTATCAAAGTTTGGATTTGATTGTATTCCTTGTGATCTATCTTTAAATTCAATAATGCCAGACTTGGAATCTTCTTCATTTAAAGAAGTTATATTAAAAGAATTATTAAATGAAATTTCAGGTGAATATGATTATATAATCCTTGATACTCCCCCTACTCTAGGTTTTTCAGTCATATCTGCACTTACAGCTTCTGACTATGTTGCTATAGTTTCTCTTGCAGAAGCATTTAGCCTTTTAGGTGTAGAACAAACTGTAAATCTAATATCATCTGTTAAAGCTCAAAATTCTGTTTTAGCTAATCCTAGAGAGATGAAGATACTAGGAATTATAATTAGTAAAGCAGAAATGAATACTAATATATCAAGACACTTTGTATCAGAACTACAAAGCTTTTCTGATGAACGAGATATTACAATTTTTATAGAGGATATTATTCCTAAAACTACAAAAATTCCAGAAACACAAGCAACAGGTGAATTGATAACTGATGTAGATCCTAAAGGTGATGCAGCTCTTTCTTATTTTAATATAGCAATGCTAATGGATATGGAAGTTAAAAAAGATAGAATTAAAGAGAAGTTGAGTTAATAATATGGCAAGTTTTAA
>Ga0256826_1002294_pt1 | contig 11695 bp, 8 predicted proteins | sample CV79metaG_FD_185975 | JGI IMG/M metagenome (GOLD analysis project Ga0256826, IMG submission 185975) | Hydrothermal vent microbial communities from East Pacific Rise, Pacific Ocean - CV79 | ecosystem: Environmental > Aquatic > Marine > Hydrothermal vents | place: Pacific Ocean: East Pacific Rise... | reverse complement strand
TTCTCATCTTCTGAAGTACTGTTGTCATCTTCCGAAGTAGTAGTATTCTCATCCTCTGAAGTAGTATTGTCATCCTCTGCAATAGTACTGTTGTCCTCTTCAGAAGTTAAGATTGTATCTCTATCACCAGTACCCTCTGTACTATTGGTATCAGAAATAACTTTTGCCTCTTCTTCATTAATTTCTGTTTGTTGATTTGTGTCTTTAATTAACTCTTCTTCACAAGTACTATTATTTTCACATCCCTCTAACTCGTCAATAAAATTACCAGAGATATTAATATCTCGTAACCCTTCTGCAATATATTCAAGGTTTAGTTTGGTCGCATCTTTTTTAGTTACATTGTTCTCGACCAAGATACTTTGGTTCTGGAAAATATTCTCCAAAAGAATTTTATCAACAAGAGGTCTTTTATCTGATTCTTTAAGTTTACGAATCTCTTCCTCTTTTAAAAGATTGGCATCAATCAAAGATTGTAAAATAGAAAGCTCTTGCTCTTTAACATCTTTGATAGGATTATAAGCAAGGGTAACTTCTTGGTTAGAATTTTTAAGACTATCGTTATCAACAATCTCCAATAAAATCTTTTTGGTTGGGTCAAAATCTCTTAAGATATAGCTTCCATCCTCTTCAAATTGAAGTTTTTTAAAGATACTTTCTACCGTATCACCCTCATTAATGGTAAGTTTTGCTTGTAGCTCTGTTGATTCACAAAAACCATTGTCGTTATCATCCTGACAGATATTAACAACAATACTATGAGGTATTCCCACTAAGTTTAAAATTCGTTGCAATAGCTCTTTTGCCTCTTTTCCACCATCTCCACATCCTGTTAGTCCTAGCATTATCGCTAAACTAAAGGTTAGAAAAATCCTTTTCATCAAATACTCCTCTTTATTTATATATAGTTAAAACTACATCACTAAAATCACTTTCACATCCAATTAGATAAAAAACAACCAGATAAAATACTATAACATAAGGAATAAAAATTATCAGTATAGAGTTAGTGCATAGTTAGTGTAATTTTAATTTAAATTAGTATAATTGATTAATTTTAAAGATTAATTGTTTAAAAATATTATATAATATTATTTTTTTATAAAACTCACTTGGTAGTTTATGAGTATTTTTATATATCATTTCTAACCTTACCTGAGTTAAAGTGAATCTATGGATTATTTTTTGAAGAAGAGGATAAGTATGAGTCTATTTTAAAGAATCTCATTTAATAAAAAATTTGTATGCTTTTAAAGCATACAAATTTTAAGATAGAGAATTAAAGTGCCTCTTCATCCTCTTCACCTGTTCTAATTCTAAGAACTTGTGAAATATCTGAAACAAAGATTTTTCCATCACCGATTTTTCCTGTAATGGCAGCTTCTTTAATGGCATTAATTGCTATATCAGCAAACTCTTGTGAACTTACAACGATTTCTATTTTCACTTTAGGGATAAACTCAATAACATATTCAGCTCCTCTATAAAGTTCAGAATGACCTTGTTGTCGCCCATAACCTTTAACTTCAGAGATGGTCATCCCCTCGATTCCTGCTTCTACTAAAGCTTCTTTTACATCTTCTAGTTTAAATGGTTTGATGATTGCTTCTATTTTTTTCATTTTATTCTCCTTGAATTAATTTATGAAAAGGACAACCACGGGGGGATTGTCCCTACACATTTTAAGGTTTTGTAATTGGTGTAGTCGGGGACTACACCCTACGGTTATATACTACGTTTGAATTCTGGGTAAGCTTCCATACCACATTCTGTGTAGTCAATCCCCTCTTGTTGCTCTTCATCTTCTGCACGAAGTTGGAACAGTTTATTGATAATATAAATTATAACAAAAGATACTGGAAATACAATAGCACCTACAACAGCAATCCCTTTAAGTTGTGTCATAATACTAACATCAGCAACAAAGATACCAACAGCCAGTGTACCCCAAATACCATTAACCAAGTGAACCGATAATGCACCCACTGGGTCATCCATTTTAAGTTTATCAAAGAGAGGAACAAATCCAACAACCAATGCTCCACCAATAGCACCAATGAGAATCGGAGTATACATATCATATTGGTCTGGACCAGCAGTGATAGCCACAAGTCCACCCAATGCACCATTGAGTATCATGGTGATATCAAACTTTTTATAGGTAAAATAGGTTAATAACCAACCTATGATAGCACCTGAAAGACCAGCTGTATTGGTGTTCATAATAGTTAAAGCAACGGCATCAGCATTCTCTTTTGAAGATATTGCCCCTACTGAACCACCATTAAATCCAAACCAACCAATCCAAAGCAAAAATGCACCTAACGTTACCAGTGGGATATTTGAAGCAGGGATAACTTTTACTGCACCATTCTTTTTATATCGTCCACGTCTAGGACCCATAATTAAGATGGCCGCTAGTAAAGCCCAACCACCTGTTGAGTGAATAACGGTTGAACCAGCAAGGTCAGCCATCCCTGAAATATCGAAAGCTGTTCCACTTAAAAAGTTTGCTCCCCATGTGATATTTACAATGGTAGGGTAAATAAATGCACCCACTGCAATGGTGAAAAGTGCCAAGGGTAAGATTCGTGAACGTTCACTTACTCCACCAGACATAATGTTAACCACTTTTCCTACAAAGGCCATTTGAAACATAAAGAAAGCATATTTACTCATACCATCTTGATGGTCCCATGAACCAAATGCATATTCATATCCTATCAGTAAAAAAGCCATTGAAGCAACGGCATAAATCATAACATTTACCGTCAGTACGGCTGTTACATTTTTGGTTCTTACCAAACCTGCTTCGAGCATGGCAAACCCTGGGACCATAAATATAATTAGGGTCATGGCAAAGATAGCAAAAAACGTGTCTATAACGTAGTTTATTTCCATTTTATTTCCTTTATGTTTTGAAAGTTTACTTTAGTTTAACTAAAAGGGATTGGAAAAAACAAGAAGAGATTTTCTAGAAACTGTATAAGAAATAGGCAGGGAGTTGCTTTTATTAAAATTATTTTAAAAATAAAAATTACAAATTGATTAAAAAGTAAGCAGGGTGGAGGAGAGTCCACCCTAAGGGAAAATGTGAGGTCTTTAGACTAAAGTGCTTCTTCGTCTTCTTCACCTGTTCTGATTCTTACAACAGAAGAGATATCAGAGACAAAAATCTTACCATCACCGATTTTACCAGTGTGTGCAGACTCTTTAATTGCATTGACAGCTGTATCTGCAAACGCTTGTGTGCTGACTACGATTTCAATCTTTACTTTAGGGATAAATTCAACCACATACTCAGCTCCTCTGTAAAGCTCAGAGTGACCTTGTTGACGACCATAACCTTTAACTTCAGAGATGGTCATACCTTCTATTCCTGCTTCTACCAATGCTTCTTTTACATCTTCAAGCTTAAATGGCTTGATGATTGCTTCTATTTTTTTCATATTTTTTCCTTTGTATAATATAGAATATCCATAAGGAGTTTGTGAAAGTATCAATGAATATGAGCTGTAGGGTACGGCTTTAGCCTACCATTTAAACCACATTCATAAAAAATTGAACTTCTTAATTTAAGTCATTCACTTTTGACGGTAGGCTGAAGCCATACCCTACGATTCTTTCACCTCTCAAAAGGATAGTTGTATTAGATAAACCTATTAAAGGTTCATCCCTTTTTCACCATGAACCATCTCATCTAGTCCATCATATTCTGTTTCTTCATCAACTCTTCCACCACCTGTCAATGCAGAAGCGATAAAGTAAACAACAACAGTACCAATGAGTGTCCAAAGACCAACAATAACTACCGATTCAACTTGAACCATAAACTGTCCCATTCTATCACCTGATTCTTTAAGTGGTCCATCCCATAGTAAATCTTTGTCATTTAATGCAAGGAAAGCAGTTGCTAATGCACCCCAAAGACCAGCTAAAAAGTGGATACCAAAGGCATCAAGGGAGTCATCATATCCAAAGATTTTTTTAAGTTTAACCACCCCAAAGAAAGCAATAATTGCACCAACGATACCGATGATAAATGCACCACTTACACTAACAAAACCAGCAGCAGGGGTAATTGCTACAAGACCAGCAATAATACCAGAGGCGATTCCTAGAAGTGTTGGTTTTTTATAGATTAACCACTCGATAAGCATCCATGTAACACCTCCAACAGCTGTTGCAACAGTGGTTGTTAGCACAGCAAGACCAGCAATTGCATTTGCACCAAAGGCAGAACCACCATTAAATCCATACCAACCAAACCATAATAAGGCTGCACCCACAGCTGTTAAGATGATTGAGAAAGGTTTCATGGCAGTTTTATTGTATCCAGCTCTTTTACCTATTAAGATAGCTAAAACAAGACCAGCTAAACCCCCATTCATATGTACAACTGTACCACCAGCAAAGTCCAATGCACCTGCATCAAAAAGGTAAGCACCCTCTCCACCCCATACCATGTGTGTAATAGGAGCATAGACAATCAGACCCCAAAGAACAACAATAATCATCCATGTAGAGAATTTCATACGACCAATAACAGAACCTGATGCAATTGCAATTGTAATCGCTGCAAATGTACCTTGGAATGCAATAAACACATAAGTAGGGTAAGTTCCACTGAGGTCAGTCCATTTAATACCATCTAGCATGATGTTTCCAAATCCACCAAATACATTTTGTAACATGGCACTTTCATTTGTTCCAAATGCAATGGAATACCCTGCAATAATCCAAACAACAAATGCCATAACAAATGCACCCATAACCATAGAGAATGTGTTAAGAGCATTTTTGCTTCGTGTCATACCTGCGTAAAACAGTGCAAGACCTGCTGGGGTCATTAGCAATACAAATGCAGTAGACATCATCATCCATGCTGTATCACCTGTGTCAAGTTTATCCTCTGCAAAAGCGAGAATTGGTAAAGCTAACATCGTTAGCAGTGCTAGAAATTTATTTTTCATAAACTAACTCCTTCATTTTTTAATGGCATAGTATAACTTTTTTTAATCTTAAAGATTTAGATAAAGTGTATAAAAAATAACCAATCTTAATTTATAATTTTTCATTATTAATGGAATTACCTTTTGTGACAATATTTAATTTGATTAAAAATTAAGCAAAAAAAATTATTTAAAATTATATTTTTACACTATACTCAAAATTACAAATACAAATATTCAAAGGAGTAAATATGAAATTTACAAAATTAAGTTTAATCGCGATGTTAGCCGTTAGTTCAGCATTTGCAGGAGAGAGTACAATTAGTGGAGATGCTAAACTATTTTATGGAACAAGTGATGCAGGTGATGCAGACCTTTTTAAAGATGGTGGAAATACAATGGGTGATGCAGCTGTAAGTCTTGACTATTCAAGAGATATTGCAGATGGTGTCACTTTCAATGCAGGGATGACAGGTATCTCTACACTTGGTTTAGAAAATACATTGGTTGGAGACACATGGGTAAATCATGCGTTAGAAGATAGAGTATGGATTGATGTTGCAAATGTAACAGCTAAACTTGGAAATACTACAGCTGTAATTGGTCGTCAAAAACTTGATACTCCTTTAGCTTTTACAGAAACTTGGAACATTGTAGAAAACACATTTGATGCTTTTACTTTTGTAAATTCTGATATTACAAATACAACTTTGGTTGCTTCTGCTGTTACTAGAGCAAATGGTGCAAATGAGTTTACCAATATCCAAGGTGGTATCAATGATTTAAATGAAGCCATTTATACCTTGGGTGCTGTTGCAAAAATTGCTCCAGATGTTAATGCACAGGCTTGGTACTACAATGTTGCACGTACTGATAGTCAAAAACTTTGGTTAGAAGCTGATGCAAAAGTAGCACAAGGTATTACTCTTGGTGCTCAGTATGCAATGGCGATGGCTGATAAGGGAGATGACTCTTCAATCGTATCTGGTAAAGTAGCTTATGATGCCAATGGTCTTTCTGCTTATGCTGCTTTTTCACAAGCTGATGAAGATGGTCAAGTTGGATTTACTAACTATGGTGGATATGGTGGTTCAAAACTATACACTGAAGCATGGTGGAACTTTGGTTATGTAACCAATCCAGGAGCTCAAGCAATCGCTGTAGGTGCTGGTTCTAGTGTTGCTGGTGTAGATTTGACTGCTCAATATACAACGGTAACAAATGACAGTGATAATCCTGCTGATGAGATGGATGAAATTACATTGACTGCAACAACAAAAGTTGGTCCAGTTGATACAACTCTTGCGTTTATTAACACAAGTAGTGATGTTGATTCAATGGATGGAAATACAGTTCAAGCGTATTTAACTGTCCCTTTCTCTCTATAATAACCTTTTTGAAAAACGCTTTGGAATCGGAGGCTTCAGCCCCGAACAAGACGAGGCTAAAGCCATCGTTTCCTAGTTTTTCAAGATTTATAATTTAAAAATTATGGTCTTGACCTAAGGTACGTCTCTAAACTGCCTTTTTTGTGATTTTCACATTTTCTCAAAATCCTTACCTTGCAGGACCTTTCACACTTGCAGGGTATCTCTCTTTATTTAACTCAATCTACTTAACACTAATTTAACAAAAAAACTCTATGATGGTCTTATTATTAAAATAAGAGGAATTTATAATGAAAAAGGTAATCTATCTATCGTTGGCTGTGGTGGCTACACTTCAGGGGGCTGAAGATTTAGGGAGTATTGATGTTGTTGAAAAGGTTAATGTTAAAATAGTTGAAAATGTAAGTGGAGAGGAGGTTAAATCGGCTGACCTTTCAGAGTCTTTGGCTAAAAAAATTCCAAGTATCTCTCTGATTCGTCGAAGTGGGATTGCGAATGATATTATTTTAAGAGGGCAAAAGAGAGACAACATCAATGTTACCATAGATGGGGCAAAAGTGTGTGGGGCATGTGTGAATCGAATGGACCCACCACTTTCACATGTGGTAACCCATGCGATAGATGAGGTGGAGGTGAGAGAAGGTCCTTTTGATGTTGAGGAGTTTGGGGTACTGAGTGGTTCGGTGAAAGTGAGTACCAAAAAACCAACCAAAGAGATGAGTGGTGAACTTAATCTCAATGGAGGCTCTTTTGGTTACAAAAAACTCTCTGGGACTATCTCTGGTGGTTCAGATAAGGTTAGGGTACTCTTTTCTGCATCAACTGAGCAGGGGGAGCAGTATGAAGATGGTAATGGAGACAACTTTTCTGAACAACTAAAAAACTATACCCAAGGGACAAGCTTAGGTGGATTTAACTATGCTCCTGAACATCAAGAGATGGATGCCTTTGATAAAACGATGTACATGGGAAAAGTTTTTATAGATGTGGCTGATAATCAAGAGTTAAAACTGAGTTATACAGCCAACAGAAGTACCGATGTGCTGTACCCTTCAAGTAAGATGGATGCTCTCTATGATGACAGCGACATTATGAATTTAGAATACTCCATTGATGACCTTTCACAATACTCCAAAAAGTTAGAGTTTCAAGTGTATAACTCAACCGTTGACCACCCTATGAGTACAAAGTACAGAGCTGTAGCCAACCAAACAGATAAATATATGACCCATCATCTTACCACCGATATGACAGGTCTTAAAATAAAAAATACACTAGATGCTTTGGGTCAAGAGATTTCTTATGGGGTGGATACAAGTCAACGTAACTGGGATGGAGAGTATAGTGTGATTTCAACAACGAATGCGTTCCCTACAAAAACACTGGGTTCAAGTATTGCTGATGTTGATACTGAAAATATAGGTCTGTTTTTAAAATCTAAACAAAGTATCGGTAAACTGGATATGGAATTTGGGATGAGATATGATGATAGTACCATAGATACAAAGTCTACAACAGAACAAGACAATGATTATCAAGCCCTTTCAGCCAATGTTTTTGCCACCTATAATGTTGATGATAACAGTAAATATTTTGTAGGTTTAGGGAAATCAAATAGAATTCCTGATGCGAGAGAACTTTACAATACCAAATATAATACCAAAGAGACACCAGCCCTAAGAGTGGTAAATGGAAATCCAAATTTAAATCAAACAACCAATTATGAACTTGATGTGGGTTTGGAAAAATATTATGATAGTGGGAAAATAAAAGTAAAAACTTTTTATTCTAAACTAAAAGATTATATTTACTACAATGGAAGTTTAAATAAAAATAATTTTGAAAATATAGATGCCACAATTTATGGAGCAGAGTTAAGTGGCTCTTATTATCTCTCTGATAGCCTCACATTTGATACAGGCTTGGCATATAAAAAAGGGGGAAAAGATACGCAACCCACAGGTCAAACCAACACAAACTTAGCTGATATTACTCCTTTGAAACTTAATGCTTCTCTTATGTATGACTATGATTCACAAGGTTATGTGGAGCTTTCTGTTTTAGCCTCAGATGTGTGGGATAACGTGGACAGTGAGAATGGGGAGCAAAAATTAGCAGGATATGGAGTCTTAAGTTTAAAAACAGCACGAGAGTTTGATAATGGATTTAAATTGACAGCAGGGGTTGATAATCTGCTTGATAAAACGTATGCAACAACCAATACCTATAAGGATTTGATTTTAATGACAGATGGTTCAGATACAATGTTAATCAATGAACCAGGACGATATCTCTATTTAAATGCTGGTTATCAATTTTAATCATTAATTTAAGCAGATAAAGTTCTTTTATGATAATAATCAATAAATTTAATTATTTTTATTAAAAAAAATATTAATATACTGTATGATTAGCAAAGTTTTTAGAAAAGGAACAAGGCTTATCTGATGCAGACACTTTTTTATATAGGTATTATTTTTGTTTTAGGTTCATTTATGAAATGGGTTAGCTCGAAGCTGGGTTTACTGAATGTTGTAGGATATTTGATTATGGGGTTCATTATTGGTCCTGAAGCTTTAGGTATTGTCTCGCATCAGTTTGTAAAAGATACACACGTTATTACTGACTTATCACTCTCTCTCATCGCTGTCTTGGTGGGAGCAAATTTACGTTATCATGTTATTAAAGAGTTTTGGAAACAGATTGTTTTAGTTTCCTTTTTTGAAACTTTTTTTACCTTTCTTTTTATAGGGGGCAGTTTTTACCTCCTTTTCAACTCTTTGGGTTTAGGTTTTGCAGAAGAACAACGTATGGTAATCGCTCTTCTCTTTGGAGGCTTGGCTTCGGCTACAGCCCCAGCGACCATTTTAGCCATTATTCATGAACTCAAAGCAAAAGGTAAGTTTAGTTCCTTTCTCCTCTCTGTTGTTGCTACAGACAATGCCATAGCACTTATTCTCTTCTCTTTTATCTTAACAGCCACAACAGCAATGACAGAAGGGAGTGGCTACTCTTATGAAACATTTATTACCGTGTTTTGGGTGGTGATATTAAGTATCCTTTTGGGTGTTGCAGGTGCGATTATTTCTGAGATTATAGATAGAGTATTTGTACAACATCCCAATATAAAAACAACGTCAACTTTAGGGATGATATTTATTGTCTATAGTCTAAGTGATTATTGGCATTTAGAACCACTCTTTTCCTCATTGGTTATGGGGGTGGTGATGGCAAATTTATCAAATGAATTCTTTTTGGTCAAAGAGGAGTTTGACCACCATCTTAAAGATATTATTTTCTTACTCTTTTTCACCCTTTCAGCGATGCACCTAAATATCAGCTTTTTGTTAAGTATGCCTTTTGTGATTATGATTTATGTTGTCTTCAGAATTTTAGGAAAAGTGACAGGAGTATGGTTGGGTGCTAAACTAAGTGGTGCAAATAAAAACATACAAAATTATTTAGGGATAGCACTCTTTCCCCAAGCAGGAATCGCCATAGGTTTAGCACTCTCTTTACAAAATGAACCAGGTTATGAGATGATGGCATTGCTAATTTTAAATATTATTATTGCCACAACTTTGGTACATGAACTGGTCGGCCCTCTCTTTACCACTTATGTACTAAAGAGGTCAGGGGAGTGTGGGAAAGATTGTTAGCAATATTATATTCATAGGGAATCGGAGGCTTTAGCCCCGAACAATGCGAGGCTAAAGCCGTCGATTCCCATTTTTTTGAAATTAATTTTGGGTAGGTACTTATAAGAGTGCAATCAATCCCAAAATAATGACAAACTCTACAATAAATCCAATCTTGTAAAAGAGTTCAGGATTCCTCTCTATTAGGGGTTTTGTGTTGTCAAAGTAAGGTTTCACCTTGTTTGGATTGTTAACTTCAAAAAGCATTTCCGAGTAGTTTTTATAGCGTTTATCATGGTTGGCTTCTATAGAGCGTAATAAAATAGAGTTGAGCCAATCAGGTATGTTGTTGTTCTCTTTATTTGGAGATTTTGGAGTTTTAAAGGTGGGTTGTTGAAACGGTTCTATCTCTCCATAAGGAAAGCTTTGTGTTAAGGCTTCATATAGGGTAACTCCGATAGAAAAGATTTCACTACTTTCACCAATACTTGTTCCTGTAAAACGTTCAGGGGAGAGGTAAGAGGGTGTTCCTGCATTGGATGCGATGCTATAAAGTTCTGTCATAGAACCAAAATCAATCACTTTAAAAACATGTTTCCCATCCCGTTCACTTATCATAATATTTTCAGGTTTTATGTCCCCATGCACAAGGTCAAATTTTAGTAAAAATTGACCCATTTTTAGTAAAGTTTTGGCAAGGTTTATGGTGTCATCTACCGAGAGTTTCCGTTTTACTAAGTGTGTTTTTAAGTCCACACCCTCTAACGCTTTCATCACATAGTAACGATGGGTACGATTTTTAGGGACAACAGCTTTTGGAAAAAAACCAGCTTTTAAACGGTTGGAGTTCCAAGCCTCTTTTACATAAAGGTCAAGAATCATTGGGTCATCTATCGCTTCTAAGGGAGCAAACTTTAAAACATACTTTTGATTTTTATTTGAACAGAGCCAAGTACGGTTGTTTTGTATGAGTGACTTTTCAAGTTTGTAGCCATCTATCACCATCCCCACTTCCAGTTTTTCAGGGATAATAATATCTTGTTGCTTCATCTGAGCCACTTTGTCAATCCCTAAAATATCAACAATCACAGCCGTGGTGTCATCAGGTAAATCATCTTCCATAGATTTACTCGCTTTCTTAACCAATGCGTGAGCTCCAAAAGTGATATTTTCTGAAAGAATATCCTCCTCCATAATGGTATAGAGTCCATCGGAACAGAGGAGAAGTTTGTCTTTTGCATTGATGAGGTTTTCAAAGTAATAAGGGAAAACTGTTTTGTCAATCCCTATCGCTTGGGTTAACACACCATCATACCCCTTCTCCTCCATCACATGATCCTGTGAAAGTTGGCTCATAATCCCTTCCCGTTGAAGGTAAATTCGACTGTCTCCCACATTTGCACCATAAAGACGATTGCCCTCTATAATCACAATGGTTAAAGTGGTGACCATCTCAGGACGTTCATAATTTATCATCGACTCTTCATACAAAATAGCATTAATAGATTCAATAAATTTTTTAATAGACTTCTCAATGCTCCAACTTTTAGGACGGTTTTTAAAGTTGGTCATCAGATAGGTAGTGACCCGTTTAGCAGCCTCAGCTCCCTCATCAGCAGAACCCACCCCATCACAAACGATGGCGATGGTAAGATTTTCAATGATTTTAACATCAAAGTAATCATCCCCTTTTAGCTCTTTCCCTTTTGCCAGTGAA
>Ga0256826_1002293_pt1 | contig 11698 bp, 9 predicted proteins | sample CV79metaG_FD_185975 | JGI IMG/M metagenome (GOLD analysis project Ga0256826, IMG submission 185975) | Hydrothermal vent microbial communities from East Pacific Rise, Pacific Ocean - CV79 | ecosystem: Environmental > Aquatic > Marine > Hydrothermal vents | place: Pacific Ocean: East Pacific Rise... | reverse complement strand
TATATTTCAATATAATCCAATTTATTCTCCTTTTTTACTCTATTCTTCCCAATCTAGGAGAGAAATTAAACCCTTGATGATATATGTTTCTGTAGTTTTCTACCTACAAATAAACAAGTTCCACAACCTACTCTTCCCCAAAAACTTTCAAAATATCCTCTTGTGGAATATAGACTTTTTCAAAAAATATTTTAAAATATCTATTTTTCCAATAGAAGAGAGGGTAATAATCGGTGTAGCATTGGAGATAACTATCATTTTAACATTTCTGATAAGTTTTTGGCATCATCTTTTATCTCATTCATCATTACCCATTTTAAATTTCCCAATTTTTAAGTAAAACCATTATAACCAAAGGAGAATAAGAAGTCTAATTTTAAAAGCCTTTCGGCGAGGGGTTTTATGTTATGAAAGTTTTGAAAACAGCACCCTAAATTCGTATTGACATTGTAAATACAATATGCTACAATTAAACTATGAAATTTGAATGGAATGATGAAAAAAACCTAACAAACCAAGAGAAACATGGTGTATCATTTGAAGAAGCAAGAGAGGTTTTTGAAGACCCACTTCAAATCTCGAAGCTTGACCATCATTTTAACTACTTTGAAGAGCGATGGATAACACTTGGTTCAACCAAACAGTATCAAATCTTGGTTGTAGCCAATATGTTTTTTACAGATGAAGGTGAAGAGATTATACGCATAATATCGGCACGAAGAGCCAATACAAACGAAAGGAAAAGTTATGAAAAATGTTGAAGATAGAGCTAAATTTGATGATTATGAGATGTTGGATGAGTATGATTTTTCTGATGGAGTAAGAGGTCGATTTTATAAACCAACCAAAGTACCTACAAGTATTAGGCTTGATAATGATATTTTACTCTTTTTAAAAAAACAAGCGAGTGAAAAAAAGATAGCATATCAGACACTTATTAATAACTTGTTACGTGACTATATGCAAGAGGGAATGAAGGTCTCTTTTCCTAAATAAAAATTCCAAGGGTGTTTTCCTACGAAAACACCTTCAAAACCAAATTCATGATAAAATCAAACCTTGATTTTACGAATTTCGTAAAGCCTCATACTCCTTAGGAATCAAATAATCTTCTGTTTTCATTAGCTCAGAGAAGACCCCTTTTTCAAAGCCAATCTCATATAATTTATCTAACGCTTTAAGTTGAAGTTCTGAGAGTTCTACCGACTCATCTGACGCGTACATATCTAAGTATTTTGTTAACATATCTGAAGAGATTCTTACCAAAGAGTCGGCTTCTAGTTTTTCACATAGCTCCTCTTTTCTGTCGTTGGCAACTTTTACACCGTCAATGAGTATGTTTTCAATGTCAATCGCACGGTTAAGAGGTAGGCTTCTTCTAACTGCCATGCCACCTAAAGGTAACGGTAAACCTTCACCTGCAAGTTCTACCCAAATGTCCCAAAGCTCTTTTTCTACTTCTAGGCTTTCATCGTAGTCTAAAATTGACTCATGAATGAGTACACCTGCGTCTACTTCACCATTGACCACAGCCATCTCTATCTCTAAAAAGTCCATGTAGACAGGTCGTGCTTCTGGATAGTAGATTTTGAAGAGCATCGCGTTGGTGGTGTATTCACCTGAGAGGGCTACTCTAAAGTTTCGTTTTAGTTTTTTATCTTTTCGGCGAATGAGTTTTGGACCATAACCATCGCCAAAACTGACAGCTGTTCTAAGCATTGCGTACTCATCTTTTATAAATGGGTACATTCCAAAACTAATGGCAGATACGTCGTAGGTTCCTTTTAGAGCCTCTTTGTTTAATGTTTCTATATCTAAACCAATATTACTAAACTCATAATCTTTCACATCAACCCAACCAAATTTAATGGCAAAGTACATAAATATATCATCAGCATCTGGAGAGTGGGCAAGTTCTATTTTTTTCATAATTAAGAAAACCTATCTATTTAATTTTGTGTATTTTATCTAAAATTTTAATTACGTCGGCTGTAGGGTTAACTTTAGCCAACGTAAATTTTAAGCTAGCAAAGAAAAAACATTACAATTTGACATATTTTGCCTTAAATAAAAAAAATTCTATTAAAATGCTATTAATATTTATTCAACAAGTCACAAAGGATTTAATAATTATGGATGCTAACAAACAAAAAGCCTTAGATATGGCGTTAAAACAGATTGACAAAACTTTTGGAAAAGGTACCGTTGTACGTTTAGGTGATAAAGTTATTGAACCACTTGCTTCAATTAGTACAGGTTCATTAGGGCTTGATATGGCACTTGGTATTGGTGGTGTTCCAGAAGGAAGAATTATTGAAATCTATGGACCAGAAAGTTCAGGTAAAACAACTTTAGCATTACAAGTAACAGCTTCTGCTCAAAAAGATGGAAAAGTTTGTGCTTTTATTGATGCAGAGCATGCACTTGATGTTTTATATGCAAAAAATTTGGGTGTTGATGTAGAAAACCTTTTGGTTTCTCAACCTGACTTTGGAGAACAAGCACTGGATGTTCTTGAAACATTAGCACGTTCTGGTGCTGTTGACCTTATTGTAGTTGACTCTGTAGCTGCACTTACACCAAAAGCAGAGATTGAAGGTGAAATGGGCGACATGCAAGTTGGGCTTCAAGCCCGTCTAATGTCTAAAGCACTTAGAAAAATTACAGGGGTATTACACAAAACCAACACTACGGTTATTTTTATTAACCAAATCCGTATGAAAATTGGGATGATGGGGTACGGTTCACCAGAGACAACCACAGGAGGTAACGCACTTAAATTCTACGCTTCTGTTCGTATTGATGTACGAAGAATTGCCACACTGAAACAAGGTGAATCACAAATCGGAAACCGTGTAAAAGCAAAAGTTATTAAAAATAAAGTTGCACCACCATTTAGACAAGCAGAGTTTGACATTATGTTTGGTGAAGGTATCTCTATGGAGGGTGAATTGGTTGACTATGGTGTAAAACTTGACATTATTGACAAGTCTGGTGCTTGGTTCTCTTATGGTGAAAAGAAACTTGGTCAAGGTAAAGAAAATGTTAAACTAAAATTTAAAGAAGACCATGCTCTTCGTGATGAGATAGAAGGGAAAATTAAAGAAGCTCTTGGTATCACAAGTATGTTAACCATGGATACAAAAGAGATTAAAGACAGTGAAGAAACTGAGGATAAAGCTTAAACAGCATCTTTCTAAACAAAAAACAATAATAACTCTTTAGTTTATTATTGAAATGTTACAAACTCCATTTAAATCGAGTTTAATCTAAGTCTAGACTCAAGAAATTATTAAAATATTAAGAGTAACCCTATAGAATTAGTTATATCTAATTCTATAGGGAAATCTTTACAATGCTTAAATATTTCAAATTTTTCACCCTTTCATTAAGCCTACTATTTTTAAGTTGTTCATCTATTGTACATAAAAAAAATTTACAATTATCTAACAACAAAACATATGCCATTTCATCTTTTTGGAATTACACTGAAACACCCATGGCTGGACTACGTGCTGCTTCGATTGTCGAATCTGTACTAAGTAAAGAAAGTCTTAACATTATCTCTTTTATTAATGGGAATGAGAAAAAAAGTACCAAACAAAATAAAAATTTATTTTTAGAAGAAGAAGTAAATAAAGCTAAGAGACTCAATATTGACTATTTGGTAATGGGTGAAGTGCAAGAGTGGCGTTACAAAACAGGTATTGATGGTGAACCTGTTGTAAGTTACAGTATTAAAGTTATTGAAATTCAAAGTGGTAGAGTACTTTTCAATGCTGTAGGAGCTAAAAGTGGTTGGGGACACAAATCCATAGGTATTATTGCACAAGAGATTGCAGCCACACTTATACCTCAATTTGTAAACTAAAATCATGACCTTAAAAAAACAATCAGTTATCTTTCAAGCTATTGAAGTAGTCCTTTTTTCATTAGCAATTATTGCTATAGGGTACTATTTTAGTCCAGAAGATCCTCTTTTAATTCATAAAGAGTTTTCGTTCTTAGTTTTATGGTTGGCTATTGTAACCCTCTTCTATGGCATACACTTAGGTCTTTTAATGTGGATTGTTTTTGCTATTGTCTCTTTTTTTAACTATGCTAATGACAATATTTTCACCTCAGTTTTACTAGAAAATCTATTCTTTGTTTTTCTCTATGGAATTTTTTTCTCTAACCTTCATGATGAAATGAACAAATATAAAATTAAATCAAAATATTTACAACTCAGACTTAAAGAATTAACAAATGCTTTTTTTACTCTAAAAATTTCACATGACAAACTAGAATCCGTCTATATTATTCAACCTGCTTCATTTCGATTTGTTATTTCAGAAATTCTTGAAAGTTCTAACCATAGCATTCCTAAAGAGAGTGCCAAAAATACACTTCGTGTACTTCAAAAGTTTTTCTCAGTTAATGCTGCAACAATTTGGCGAGTAAAACATAATATTCCTCACCATGCCTTTGCCTCTATTGGAGAAATTGAAAAAAATATTAATATTCATGATAAACTCATTCAAGAAGCATTACTACAAAAAAGAGCCATCTACTTAAATGATCTAGAAGATAAAGAAGAAACCTCTTACCTTTACGCTATTCCTTTTATGGATAAAAGAGATGAAATTGTTGCTATTTTAATTGTCAAAGAGATTCCATTTCTATTTTATCATGAAGATACCCTCTTAAAAATCAATGTTGTCTTTAACTACATTTGGACAGAATACAAAAAACGTGCTTCTCTTGACAGAATTCAAAATTATAAACATCAAGCCATTGAACTTGACAACAAAAACCATATACGTCAAGATATTGTTGATTTTAAACTTGAAATCGTACGTTTAACCAATATTTTTGATGACTACAATATTGACAGTCGTATCTACTCTATTACAACAAAAAGTAAAATGCTAGATAAAGAGATTAAGGATTTTCTTTACCAAAATGAACTTTTGGAAATTTTAGATCAATACATTTCTATCACTTGTCATGGACAGTATGTCCATATTATTCTCTTTCCTTTGGTTTCAAACTCTGCCATTCATAATGTCACCAAGAACTTAGATGAAAAACTAGAAATGATAGAAGGGCAACAACGAATACAAATACTTAATAATAGCCTCAAAAACCATTTAAGCGAAGAAAATTATGAGGGACTTAATAAGAAAAACATTAGTGTTTCAGGCTTTAATGATTTACTAAAAGAGTACAACTGTGTTTGATACACTCAGTATTGAAACACTTTTAACCCTACTTCAACAGCCTAACAATGGTAAAGAAATTTTAATGCTCTTTTCCTTTGCCACCCTAATTTGGATATTACTCTCCTCTTTATTAATTCTCTTTCTTCCCAAAAAATATAAAGCATATAAAAAAGAAATTTTTCTCTTTTTTATTGTTGTTAATATAGGATTATTTTTTATTGGTGTACTATTGACACTTATTATGGTGATTTTTGGTCTTTCATGGGCAACTCAACGTGCCAGTCACCCTGACTATTCTAGTGTCAATCTTGAAGATTATGTCTCTGAATTTCCTGTGGTTTACAGTAGTTTTCAAGAGGGTGTTTTAACCATTGAAGGAGAGCATACAGCTGATATTTCAGTAGATGAAAAAATTAAATCTTTACGTATACTGTATGATAGTAACAGTGAAGGAAATATAGGAAAAATCAAAAAATTTTTAGGGGATAGTTCTGATGAAACTCGGCTATATGCTTTTGCACTTATCTCCTCTTTTGAAAAAAAACTTAATACCCAAATTAAGCTCTATCAAAAGAAAATTAAAGAAAGTAACAACGAAAAAGAACTTAATAAATATCGCTACGAATTAGCACTTAGCTATTGGCAATTTATTTTTTATGGTGTTGCAAGCCAAAAACTTGCAGGGTTTTATTCTCAAAAAGTAGAAAATACCTTAAAATCAATAAGTAACTATCCAAATGCCTTAATTCTTTTAGGAAAAATTCATATTTTTAATAAAAATTATGAAGAGGCAGAAAAATCTTTTTTACAAGCTGTTGCACTGGGGCTCCCTAAAGAGTCCATCTATACTTTCTTAGCAGAAATAAAGTTTTCTCAAAAAAAATATAATGAAGTTGAACAATATATCTCCAAAGATTTCTTTGCCATTGACATTCGTTTAAAACCAATAGCTCAAACATGGATTAAAAAATGAAAATACTATATGACATCCAAGAACCTGACATTTTAATTCCTTGTGAAGGAACTTTTCCTTACGTTCGTGGAGGCGTTGCTTCATGGATTGCACAACTTATTACAGGTCTACCTCAGTACACTTTTGGTGTAGTTTTTATTGGAAGTAGACGACAAGACTATCCTGACAAACCACGTTATGAATTTCCTAAAAACTTAGTTTATGTTGTTGAGCTTTTTATGTTTGACGAAGAAGAGAAACCCACCATAAAAAGTACCAATGGCTCCATTGAAGATTTTGAAAAAGTAGAAAAGCTCTACCAATGGTTTAAAAGTGAAGACAAAGAGAGTCTATTTCCCAAAGATATTAAAGATTTAGATTTTTATCTCAACAAAATCAATGAATCAAATTTTTTATACTCTAAAGAAGCATGGTATTTTATTAATAACAAAAACAAAGAGAACTGTAGTGACATCTCATTCTTAGACTATTTTTGGTCAGTACGAAGTATTCACATTCCCATTTGGAAAATGGCAAATCTTGCAAAGTTACTCAAAAATAAAGGAACCATTATTCACTCACCTTCAACAGGTTATGCAGGATTTCTTTCAACATTAATCTCTCATGATACAGGAAAACCTTTTATTTTAACAGAACATGGAATCTACACCAAAGAACGTAAAATTGACCTCATCTCAAGTTCATTAACACTTTACAAGAAAATTGACCTTCTCCGAGATACCTCTAAAAGTAACTACATTCAAACTATGTGGGTACGTTTTTTTGAAGGAATTGGAAAAATGAGCTACAACAGAGCCAACCCTATTCTTTCACTTTTTGGAGTAGCAAAAGAGACCCAAATTGCCTACGGTGCCAAAGCTGAGCTCTGTCGTGTTATTCCCAATGGGGTTGACATTGTTAAACTAAGTAAAACCATTCACCTACGTCCTGAAGGTATTCCCAATGTTATTACCCTCATTGGTCGTGTTGTTTCTATTAAAGATATTAAAACCTTTATTCAAGCCATTCGTATTACTGTTAACAGCATTCCTGATGTTGAAGCATGGATAGTTGGACCAGATGACGAAGAGAAAGAGTATGCCCAAGAGTGTTTTGAACTAATTGATATTTTAGATATTAAAGAGAATATCAAATTTTTAGGCTTTCAAGATATTTCTAAAATTTTACCAAAAAGTGGTATTTTAACATTAACCTCCATTAGTGAAGGAATGCCCTTGGTAATCTTAGAAGGATTCGCTGCTGGTCTTCCTTGTGTAAGTACCGATGTTGGTTCATGTAAAGAGTTAATCTATGGGGGAGAAAATCCTGAAGACCAAGCTTTAGGTTCAGCTGGAGTTGTCTGTCCCATTGCCAATGCAGAAGCATTAGCAAAAGGCTATATTGAACTTTTAACAAATGAAGAACAATGGTACAAAGCTCAAAAGGTAGCCATTGCCAGAGTCAATCAATTTTACACCGAAGAGCTATTTTTAAACACCTATCAAAAAGTTTATGAAGATACTTTTGCAACATTAAAAAAGGATGCCTAATGGCAGGAATAGGTTTTGAACTTAAACAAATTTTAAAAGAAAAATCATTAACTTCTGTCATGAAAACATTTGGATATTCAGCTATTTTAAGTTCTGGACCATGGGTAATTTCTATGATTATTATTTTGGGAATCGGTCTCTCAAATATCTATTTTTACCATACAGAAGATCCAACCCAAACCATGTTAAAAGCTTCGGTTACCTATGTCTCTGCTTTAGCACTAAGCTCAGTATATACAGGATTTTTTCAATTACCTTTTACCCGTTTTGTAGCTGACAGGATGTATGAAAAACGTTATTATCTTATTTTACCAAATTTCATTGGTACTATTATTATCACCATTATTGGAGGTTTTCTAATTGCTCTGCCCTTAGCAATTTATATTTTCGATACCCAAAACAACCTTTTTGTATTACTCTATACAACCATGTTTATTGTACTATCTTGTGTATGGATTGCCAATATTTTAGCTGCCAGTTTAAAACTTTACAAACATGTTATTATCTTTTATATTTTAGGCTATGCACTTATTTATTTCGTTGCATACCTACTGAAAGATGATGGAGTTATTGGTTTACTTATCTCTTTTATTATTGGTAACTCTTTACTTTTTATTTTACTATTTTTGGGAATTATCTACTATTATCCATCAAACAATAAAGAGAATCAACATTTTATTCTTTTTGATGTGTTCAAGCAAACTTATGGAAAATTTTATTGGAAACTTGGATTTTCAGGAATGTTCTATAATATTGCTATTTGGATTGACAAAGTTATTTTTTGGTTTTCTCCTATTGTAGGCTACATGGTTATTGACAAGCTTCATGCTTCCATGGTATATGATTTTCCTATTTTCTTAGCCTACCTTTCTATTATTCCAGGTATGGCAATTTTCTTTTTTAGACTTGAAGTTGACTTTGCTAAAGCCTATGCAAATTTTTACAATTCTATTAACAACCATGGTTCACTTAGTCAAATCAAGTACCATAAGCAACGCATGATTGATGCTGTTACAAAAAGTCTCTATGAAATACTTTTCTTTCAAGGAATGTTCAATATTTTACTCTTTCTTAGTGCTGAATCACTTTTTAAAATTTTAGTACTTCCTAAACTTTATTTACCTCTTTTTTATGTTGATGTTATTGGCGTACAACTTCAACTTGGATTCATGTCTATTTTAGCCTATTTTTATTACCTCGACAGACAAAAAGAAGCTCTATACTACACCTTGGCTTTTGTCCTTATGAATGCTTTACTCACATGGATAAGCATACAGATGGGACCTTATTTTTATGGTTATGGATACAGCATAGCACTACTGATACTTTTTGTCAGTTCTATTCGTACCCTTAACAAAATTTTACAGGAGTTAGATTATCAAACCTTTATGTTACAATAAAATTGTACTACTAATGCTAGTACTTTTTTCAGGACTCTTTGCCGACAACCGATATGCTTTTATCTACAGTAAAAATATTGATGATAGATTTATTAACTTTTATGACAAAGTAGTAGTTGAAGCTGATTCAATAGACAATATTTATGCCATACGTTACCCTAAAAAAATGGTTGCCTATGTCAGTGTAGGTGAAATCGAACCATGGAGAAAAACCAAACACCCTTACCAAAAATCATGGGTTATCTCAAAAAATAAAACATGGGACTCACTCATTGCAGATTTACAAAATAAAGAATATCAAGCATTTATATTTGAACGCATTAAAGTACTTCACAAAAAAGGTTATAGAAATTTTTTTTTAGATACCATGGATGCCTATCATGTCACTCAAAAAGATAAAAAAACATTTGATGCACAACAGAAAGCACTAATCTCTTTTGTCCACAAATTACATCAAAAATATCCAAAATCAAATCTTATTATTAACCGTGGATTTGAACTTTTAGAAGCAATTCATAATGACATTAATGCTGTCGTTGCTGAAAGTCTTATTGCCCGTTATGACCATGCCCATAAACGTTATCTTCATGTTCCTAGAAATGACTACAACTGGTTACTCAAAAAACTAAAAAAAGTTAAAGAATATGGCTTAGATGCTATCTCTATTGACTATTCAAACAAGTCCACTAAGATACGTCATAAAATTGCCAAACAAATTGCCAAACAAGGCATTATTCCTTATGTATCAGATGGACTACTACAAGAACAAGGAGAGTGTGATATTGAAAGAGTTAGACGTGAGGTATTGATTCTTTTTAATCAATCTATTTTAGAAGAGAAAAATTCCATCTATTCAGAGCCTCATCATTCACTCTCTTTACCCCTTGAACATTATGGCTATATCCCTACTTTATATGATATATCAACCAAAGAACTTCCTTCACGGGTGGAAGATAAGTATCATTCTGTCATTATTTGGGCTGAAGGAAACAGTAAAAATGATGACAAAATTTATGACTGGGTAACGATGATTAAAGAGAAAGGGATAAAAGTACTCTTTTTTAATCGTTTCCTCTTTCCGATGACAGCAGAATATCTTCATACTTTTCAATTAGAACAAAAAGAGAATCATAATAAATTTTTAACGCCAGCCACAACAAGTTATTTTAATAATTATGAACCCTATGAGATGAAAGCATTAGTCGATTATCGAGCCAATATTCTCTCTGCTAAAGAGGCAAAAGCTCTTGTCTCTAAAAAGTATCAAAATGGACAAGTGCATACTCCTATTGCCATTACAAAATGGGGAGGCTATGCCTTAGATGGTTCCTTCTTGCAAACCATCAATAACAGTAACTATTGGTCAATAAACCCCTACAAATTTATGAAAGAAGCACTTCAACTTGATGATATTCCTATGCCTGATCCAACAACAGAAGCAGGTAGACGAATTTTATTTGTACATAGTGATGGTGATGGTTTCATGGAACCTGTTCGAACCAACATGGAGTTACTCTCTTCCGAATACATGTTGGAACATATTTATAAAAAGTACCATATTCCCCAAACAATTTCTGTAATACAAGGTGAAACTCAACTTCTCTACCCAAAATTAAGAACAAGAATGGAACAAACCATACGAAAAACTTATGCTCTTCCATGGATAGAACCAGCAAGTCATACACTCTCTCACCCTTTTCACTGGTCAGAGGCTGTCAATGCTAAAAATGCCAAAGGATCAGGTGAACAACATTATCATCTGCCAATTAAAGGGTATCACTTCTCTTTAAAAAAAGAGACCATTGACTCTGTCAAGTATGAACTCTCTTTTGCACCAAAGTCTAAACAAAATATAAAAATTCTTTTTTGGTCTGGAGATTGTCAACCTACAGAAAAAGTACTAGAATATGTTGAAAAGTCAGGTATTTTAACCCTAAATGGTGGAGATACTACAGTACAAAAAAGTACACCTACCCTACATTACATTGCACCTTTTGGACTTCAAAAAGGAAACTATTGGCAAATTTATACAGGTCAACAAAATGAAAATGTTTACACCCATGACTGGCTAGGACCTTTTTGGGGTTTCCGTAATGTCATAGAGACCTTTAAAATGACCAATAAACCTTATCGAATTAAACCGATCAATGTCTATTACCATACCTATGCAGCGTCTAAGTTGGCTTCATTTAACGCACTAAAAAGTGTTTATGAATGGGCAATAAAACAAAAAACATCAAAATTATATACCTCTCAATATATTAAAAAGGGGCAAGGCTTTTACCATACTGCTATAGGAAAAACAAAAGATGGTTTTGAAATTAGAAATCAAGGTTATCTACGAACCCTACGTTTTGATAAAAAAATCAATATTGACATTAAAAATAGTAAAGGTATTGCTGGATATACCTTTGACAACAACGCTAGCTATATTACTCTTGATAGTAGTGGAAAGTATCTATTAAACTTAAATAAGCATAATAATTCTCCTTATTTAATTGAAAGTAATGGATGGGTAGATAAAGTTAAGAATAGTCATCAAAACTATAGCTTTAATTTACAAGCAAATGTTCCATTAGAAGCAAAATTTTA
>Ga0256826_1002292_pt1 | contig 11700 bp, 13 predicted proteins | sample CV79metaG_FD_185975 | JGI IMG/M metagenome (GOLD analysis project Ga0256826, IMG submission 185975) | Hydrothermal vent microbial communities from East Pacific Rise, Pacific Ocean - CV79 | ecosystem: Environmental > Aquatic > Marine > Hydrothermal vents | place: Pacific Ocean: East Pacific Rise... | reverse complement strand
AATTCCTTTGAAATAGATGTAAATAGATATTATCCCCAATATCATTTTGTAATATCTCTTTAGATTTTTTTATATATTGAGTAAAATTATTCAAATCATTATGAAACTTTTCTATATACATATCTTGCTTATTACTATATAACTCATTAAAAGTTATACTAGCACTAATACACTCTGTCTCATTAGAGATAAGATATAACTCTCTCTCCTCTTGTAAAGATAAAATATCTTCTGTTAGAAGTGTTTTTATTGCATAAGGGAATCCATTGCTATATTGAAGCCCTAGAGAGATACCATTTAATTTACTATTATTCATATATCCTCTATTTTTGATAAAATATATAGATACAATTTCAAAATCATTTTTTATATTAAAGTAGTAGTAGTCATTCTCTATCACAATTCCACCATTATAACTAGATATATTATTTTTAAGATAGAACTCATAAGGGACAATCTCTATCCTATATCTATGCTCATTTAGCTCTTTTTTGATGATAATCTTGTGGTGTATTATCTTTTCTAAATTATTGTCATATAGATATATATATTTATATCTAAACTCATTTTTAGGCTTGGTTGTGTAGTTAATATAAGCATTAACCTCTACTTTGAAACTCTCTAAACTATCATACAAAAAACTATCTCTTGTAAATGCTGGTATTTCATTTGCTATCTGTAGTTTAGATATAGGGTAATCTTCAAAATAGAAACCTTTTGGTTGTTGAATTCCTTTCTCTAGCCAACTTTGATGAACTGTGATACTTCTACTTGTAAAGTTTTTTTGAGTACCGTCCCAAAATAGTTTGGTAAACTCTTTATGAGATATATTTAAATGCTGATATAAATATCTAATCTTATCAGAAAATATTGTTTTATCCATAATTTTATCCTTTAGTGTGTAGAAAAGTAACTATTTATTTTATATTATTATTTTTTGGAAAATATATTAATATAGATTTATTTTTGATATAAAGTTATATTTTGAATTTTAGCATATATATCATATATAAAAAGAATAAATTATTATATCTTTGATATATTTTCTATATATCACTAATATTATTTATAAATTTGATTATGCTACTATTGTAAAGAGAAAAAAAAATGATAATAAATAAAAGATTAAGGAGAAATTTATGTATTATTATAGTTTTGTGTTTTTCGGACATTTATTGATTAGTTCATAAGAGTTTGAGTATTTAATACTCTATTTAGTCGTCACAAAAAAAGGAGACAATTATAAATGGATAGAATAATAGCAATATTTCTTGGTCGTTTAGCTCTGATGTCAAATAATAATTTTAATAAAAATTGTATAATTTACTTAAAAAAAAGTATTCATAAGGATACACAAGCTTCATATTTGGAGAGTGTTTTTGACTATTGTGAGAGAGAATTTAATATAGATAGAGTTTGGTTAATGTTTGTCTATTCTGAAGTTACAGCAGAAAAGAGATGTAAAAGTTGTATTAATTTTGAGGAGTGTATAAGTTATGTTATGGAAAAAATTATGCGTAATAATATGCAACTATTAACATCTTTTAACAAATCAAAAGGGGCAAAAGAGTTAACTTATATTAATATAGTTGTAGAGAGTAGAATTATTGATTTCTCTAGAAGACCAAATAGTAGTTACAAAGAGATAGAGTTTAAAGATGAAATATCAATAAAAGATGATTTAACAGCTAAAATTATAGAAGATAAAGATGTGTTGGATAAAATTACTACAGATTTACAACAAAGTAATAAGATAACCGATGAAGAGATTTTAATTCTTAAACTATTATATCAAGATGAGTATACAGTAAAAATTGTAGCAAAAATATTAAATAAAGATACTAAATACATATATAAAAAAGTTGAGAATATTATAAAAAAATTTAGAAAAAGAGTGGAGACATTCGTCTAATAAGGATACTGTAATGGAAGAAGAGTTTTTAAAAGATATATTATTAAAGATAAAGAAGGACAAAAAAGAATTAAAACACATTAGTGATATTGATTTAGCCCTCTTTATAGATGGGAAATTAGAAAAATTATCAAAAGATAAGGTAATTTCTCATCTAGCCATTTGCAAAAGATGCAGAGAGGTATTGGCTAGTGTTGCATTAAATGAGTGATTGTATTCTAATAAAAGTTCCAAATATTAAAGACTCTTTATTAACACTTGGTGAACTTTTTATCTCTAACTCCATCTCTATAAGATAAGTAGATATTTCTAAAAGAGATGAGGGTTTAATTCCTCGTGCTAAATTTGCTTTTTTAGTCTCTATCTGTTTTGGTAATTTATAACCTAAAATATCTATTGAATTAATAGCACCATTATTTAACTCCATATATGCACTAAATAGAAACATCTCAGTTATAAACCGTTGAGTAGAACGCAAAAGAGATAGTTCATCTTCGCCTAATTCTAATATATTATGTAGCATTGCTATTATTGGTCTATTAGAGAATAGTTCAACAAAGAAATCTTCTGTTGATAGTGGAGCTGTGGAGTAGACTAATCTATCTATCTCTTTATTTGTAATTTTACTATTTAAGATAGATAACTTCTTTAGCTCATTATTACATAGTGATAAATCATTATTTAATACTATCATTAGGTGAGAGAGAGCATAATTGTCTATATCTAAGTTTATCTCTCTTGCACTCTTTTGTAGTAGCTCAATACCCTCACGAATATTAGGCTCAAAAAATCTAACCCACTCTCCACCTTTACTACTAACAAAACTACTCTGCATACTTTTTGCATCTTTTGGTAAACCTGTAAATTTAAATAGTAGGTAGTTAACACGATTTTTATTAGCTAATCCAACCAATATATCAAGCTCTTTTTTAGGGATTTTTTTATTATGTTTAATAATCAAAAGATTTATCCCCCCAAATAGAGAGGTTTGAGATAGATAGTTTTTGGCTATATTAAAATCCCACTCATCATAATAGACTCCTAGTAGGTCATCTTTGGCATTTAGATTTTTAATATAATGATTTATGTAATATTCTATTAAATAGTCATTATCGCCAAAGAGCATAAGAGCCTTTGGCATATTGGCTCTTAGCTTTTGGTCTAGTTCTCGTTTATACATAAATTAAAGAACAATTCCCTTAATCATAAAATATATAAGAGCAGATAGTAAAGCAGCAGCTGGAACAGTAATTACCCACGCTGCTATAATTTTTTTAACAGCATCTCTTTTAACATATTGAACTTTTTTAGCATTCTTTAGATGTTTTTTAGCCACTTTAACTTTTGCCTCTTCATCTGCAATCATCTTATATAAAGCCACAACTCTTGCATAATCATCTTGACTCTTATGCTCTTTTGCCTCTAGTGAATTAAGTTCAGCATTTAATGCCTTTAACTGCTTCTTCTCATCACTTAAAATCTCTTTATCGTGAGCTATCTCATCTTCAATCTCACTTGAAGCTAAATATTCACGCAAAAATCCAACTCCAAATATACCACCAACAGCAATATGAGTAGAACTTACAGGTAGCCCTAGTTGAGAAGCAATAATCACAGTAATAGCAGCAGCCATCGCCACAGAGAATGCTCTCATCTGGTCTAGTTCTGTAATTTCACTTCCTACAGTTCTAATTAATTTTGGACCATAGAGGGCTAATCCAACAGCAATACCAATAGCACCAACACTAATAACCCATAATGGTATCTCTGCTTTTTCTGATATTCCACCATTTATAATAGCGTCATTAATAGCAGCTAAAGGTCCAATAGCATTTGCCACATCATTTGCACCGTGAGCAAAGCTTAAAAGTGCTGCTGCAAATATTAGAGGAGTTGTAAATAACATATTAACACCATCTCTACTATTTTGAATATTGTCAGAGTTTTTATTTACAAGAGATTTGATAATGAAGTATACTATTAGTGCTACAATTAAACCCAATATACCAGCTACAATAAAAGTTGGTTTTTTAGTTTCTGGTAGGAATGTTAAAACAGATACGATAGATGGCCACACTTTTTTTAACCCTTTTAGAGTTAGATAAGTGATAAATGCCCAAGACATAATAGATACAAAAACAGGAACCCATTTTTTAGCTGCTTCTATTTTATCCTCTTTAAAGATTATAGTTTTTTTGATAGCAAATAGGAATGATGCTGCGATTAATCCACCAAGTACGGGAGAGATTATCCAAGAGAGAGCAATTTTACCCATTGTTCCCCACGCAACAATACTAAACCCAGCAGCAGCGATACCAGCACCCATTACTCCACCAACAATAGAGTGAGTAGTTGATACAGGAGATTTAAAGTATGTAGCAAGGTTAAGCCATATAGCAGCAGCTAAAAGAGCAGCCATCATAGCCCATATAAAAGAGTCTGTATTTCCACCAAATCCAGCAATATCAATAATACCTTTTTTAATAGTTTTAACAACATCTCCACCTGCTACAATAGCTCCACCAGCTTCAAATACAGCAGCAATAACAATAGCCCCACCCATAGTAAGAGCTTTAGAACCCACAGCAGGTCCCACATTATTTGCCACATCATTAGCACCAATATTCATAGCCATATAAGCACCAAATAGGGCAGCTATTGCCAAAAAGAGATTATTAGGAACTCCACCTGAACTCATAAAACTATAAGTAAGAACTGCCACCATAAAAAATAGTGCTAAACCCAATCGTATAAAATCTATACCACTGCTTTTATAAGCCTCTTTTTCCATCTTCTTTATCGTTTGAATTTCCATACAAACTCCCATATTCTTTTAAGATGGCAAAATTATAACAAAAAAGTATTACAAAGTGGTAACAGTTTTAAACTACACAAATATTACACAAAATCTAAATATACTACCCATAATTAAAATATAAAAGGGTTTAAAATGAAAAGTTTACACATAATAACATCTTCAATAATAGTTAGTAGTTTATTAGTTGGTTGTGGTGGTTCAAGTAATACAACATTACCAACAACACCAACTCAACCTTTGCCAACACCACCTAGTCAAAGTTTGCCAAGCTTAAATATATTACCAGTAATGAGTGATGAAGATGGTAATTTAAATGATACCAGAGCCACATATACACTAAACGCAAATCAAAATGTAGATGTTACTATTAATACTCCAAATGGAAGTTGGGTTACTCCTATGTGGAGATATAATAATAGTCCTCTACCTCTTGTTATAAGAGTAAACCGTGGAGATAATATGACTCTTAATTTTAATAATCAATTAGCCTCTGACTCTACAATACATTGGCACGGATTTAAGATACCAGCAGATATGGACGGTGGACCAGATTATCCAGTTAAACCAAATAGTAGCAAAGTATATAGTTTTCAAATGAATCAACCAGCATCACCTTTATGGTTTCATCCACACCCAGATATGCAAACAGGAAAGCAGGTCTATATGGGATTGGCAGGTGTTTATATAGTAGAAGATGATATTACAAAAGAGCTAGAGAGAAGCAATCAACTACCATCAGGAGATAAAGATATTGTTCTATTAGTGCAAGATAGAAGATTTGATATAGAAAAAAATGGTAAAAGAGAGCTATTATATATGAATAATCAGATGGATAGTGATGGAATGTTGGGTGATGTGGTTCTTGTTAATGGCTCTCAATATCCAAAACTAGATGTCTCAACTTCTAAATATAGATTTAGGCTATACAATGTATCTAATGCTAAAAATTATGATTTTGCCTTTAGTGATGGTAGAGAGTTTACTATTGTTGGAACTGATGGAGGATTACTTAAAAATCCAGTAAAAGTAAATCATATACTACTTGGGGCAGCTGAGAGGGTTGAAGTTATTGCAGATTTTTCTAAAGATACTATTGGTTCTAAAGTTAGCTTAATAAGTAGAGCATTTAAAGATGATAATATGAATATGGGAGGAGGAATGAATAATAACAGTAATAATAACAGTCAAATTACTGGTCGCTCTCCAAATGGAACAGAGGTTAATATTATGAGATTTGATGTTACAACTGTGGAAGAGGACAATATTGTAATATATAATACAATACCACAAAGAGCAGAGATTACTAATAGAATAGATATGAGCAGTGCTAATAATGTAGGAGATGAGAGACAATTTAATATGACTATGGCAATGAATGGTGGAATGGGTGGAGCTATGACATTTGTTATAAATGGTAAAGCATTTGACCCAACAAGAGTTGATGAGTATGTGCAAGAAAATAGCACAGAGATATGGAATATTACAAATAATTCACCAATGGCTCACCCATTCCACGCCCACGCAATACAGTGGCAGATATTAAGCCGTAATGGTGTACCTGCTTCTGGTGTAGATTTGGGGTGGAAAGATACATTTCTAGTTCAAGCTAACGAGAGTGTAAAGATAATAGGAAGATTTGAGCCTGTAAATGTGGGTGATTATATGTACCATTGTCATATTTTAGAACACGAAGATGCTGGAATGATGGGTTATTTTAGAGTTGGAGATAGTGGAAATATTGATAATTTTTAATTTCTATTTTTTTGATATAATTGTATTTAAAAGAAATTAAAGATACAAGGAGTATCAATGATACAAGAGGCATATAAAGCAATATTAGATAGAGACTACACAAAGGCTCTATCTTTATATCTACAACTAAAAGAACTTCAAGAGCCAACAGCGTATTACTACTTAGGATTTTTATACTTTAATGGTTTTGGTGTAGAGAGAGATGTAGAGAAAGCTTATACACTATATTTAGAATCAGCCACAAGAGAAGTGCCGTTAGCTCAATTTGAAGTAGCTTTAATGCTTGAAAAGGGTGATGGTTGTGAGCAGAACTTTAGCGAAAGTGCCTTTTGGTATGAAGAGTCTGCGAAAAGAGGTAATATGGACGCATTTAATAATTTGGCTGTACTATTTAAAGAGGGATTAGGGGTAGAACAAGATTATAAAAAAGCATTTATTCTATTTAAAAAATCGGCAGATGCAGGAAATCCACAAGCTCAATTTAATATAAGGTCAATGTATGACCAAGGGTTAGGGTGTGAAGTGAGTCAAGAGAGAGCGATAGAGTATTGCCGTCAATCAGCTCACAACGGACACCAAAAAGCCAAAGAGCTTATGTTTAGACTTCAACTTGATGGAGCTGTTGCATTTTAGTTATCTAAAAAGTGTAGTTAGCCCCAGAGAGTGCTATACACTCAATCTCTACAAGAGCATTTTTTGGTAGACTTTTAACTGCCACTGTGCTTCTTGCTGGTTGATGTGTGCCAAAGTAATGAGCATAGATAGTATTTACATGTTCAAAATCTTCCATATCAACTAGATATATTGTAGTTTTTACAACATCATTAAAATGAGCCCCTGATGCTTCTAGTATGTAGAAAAGATTTTTCATAACTTGATGAGTTTGATTTTCAACATCATCTGCAACCATAACACCTTTTTCGTCCATAGCAATTTGTCCTGATGTATATATAAATCCATTGGCTTCAATAGCTTGTGAATATGCTCCAATAGCTTCTGGTGCCTCTTTTGTTGTAACTGTTTTCATTAGAGAGTTCTCCTTTTTTATTTTGTTGAGTAGAATATATAACTTGTTGAGTAGTCAGAGAACTCAAAATATATCTTCTTCTCATCACTATCTTGTTTAAAGTTAAAGTTTTTATCATCAACTCCATATCCATATCTATATGGTCTTGGACTGTTATCATTTGTTCCATACGCAGTTGATAGCTTATCAATTTTAATAAACCTTTTAACCATTTTCTCTCCTGCATAAATATCAAGAACACCATCTGTTCCTGTCCAATTTTGTAAAGACCTACTTAAAGAGTTTTGTGTCTCTTGTGTACAACCTGTTAAAAATATTGATAATATAGGTATTATAATTATTAGTAGTTTTGTTTTCATTAGAAATCCTTTGTATATTAAAGAATGTTATTTTAGTATAAAATAGAGACAAAAGATTGTCTCTAGTGTGTTGGAGGGTTATCTATTTAATCATCTCAAATGGATTTTCTACAACATTTTTTCTATCCACGATATATGGAATTAATGCAGTTTGTCTAGCTCTTTTAATTGCGATTGTCACCATCTCTTGATGTTTTTTACAGTTTCCTGTTAATCTTCTTGGCATAATTTTAAATCTCTCACTCAAACTAAATTTAAATTGAGCTAAATCTTTATAATCAATAAATTCTACTTTTGCTTCACAATATTTACAGTATTTCTTTTTAAATTTTCTTCTTTCAGCCATTGTTTACTCCTAAAATGGTATTTCATCTTCATTGATGTCTATTGTTGGTATCTCTGGTTGTCTCTGTTGAGGCTGTGATGGTTGTTGAGGCATCTGTTGATAGTTGTTATTATTATAACTATTTTGAGGTTGCCCACCCCCTTGTCCCATACCTGCTTGTTGCTGTTGTGGATATTGTTGTTGTTGGTTAACTCCACCACCATATTGTTGTTGCTGTTGTTGTTGAACAGGTTGAGAGGGTTGCTGTTGCATTGTATTTTGCTGATAAGATGTATTATTTGGTTGATTATTATTCCCCATACTAGGAGCATTTTCACCACCATTATAACTATCTTCTCTACTACCAACCATCTGTAAGTTCTCTACAATAACAGAGTGCTTACTTCTTTTTGTGCCATCTTGTGCTGTCCATTGGTCAAGCGATAACCGTCCATCAACTAAAACTTTAGCACCCTTACGCAAGTATTGATTAGCTATTTCAGCAGTTCGTCCAAAAAAAGTTATATCAACAAACATAACTTCATCTTTCTGTTCCCCTGTTTGACTCTTCCACTTACGGTTTACAGCTATACCACAATTTCCAATAGCTGTTCCACTTTGAGAGTATCTAATCTCTACATCTTTGGTAAGATTTCCTAATAATACTATTTTATTATACATAAAGGTTACTCCTAAGCTTTAATTATGCTTCAGTTGTCTCTGGTGTAGCTTCTGTTGATGTTGGTGTCTCTTCAACTGGTGCTGGTGTCTCTTCTACTACTTCAGCTGTTTTAGTTGCGGCTGCTACAAGTTTATTAAATTGAGTCATCTCTTTAGTTTTTGTATATCTGATAGTTAAAAACTTAATAACTTCTTCATTGATTTTAAGATTTCTCTCTAATTCAGAGATAGTAGTACCGTCTGCTTTAAAAAATAAAACTGTATAGTATCCTCTGCTATTTTTTTGAACAGGATAAGCTAGTTTTCTCATTCCCATATCATTAGTAGCTAAAAGCTCTGCACCCTCTTTTTCTAAAACGGCTTTGATTTTTTCTATCTGAGCAGTTGTCTCTTCTTCTGTAAGTGTTGGTTTAACTACAAAAAGTGTTTCATAACAATTCATCTGTTTCCTTTTGGTTTTATAGCCCATAAACTCTGAGCAAGAATTTTGGAACAATTATAATATCTAAAATAAACTTTTATTTGCCTTTTAGCTTATTTTGTTCTAGCTCCCAATACTCCATATCAAAGCTATCTTTCTCATTAATACTTCTATATCCTCCAAGAGTTTCCCCTCTTAATATGGCTTCAATTGTGTGCATTATTATATCTTCAATCACTCTAGCCTCTTTTTCATTTTTTCCAATTGCCACAACACCATAATTTTTTAGAACAAGCCAGTTTGGTGCAGGGTTCAGGATAATTTCTGATGAGGCATATCTCTTAAAATAATCTTTATACTCTTTAATATAACTATTAATCTCATCTTCATAATTCTCTATAATTAAAGCAGGAGACCTTTTTGTTCTAATAATATGTTCTGGAGTTAAAACACCTTTTTTAAATAAATCTTCATTTTGAGATGCAAAATATTTTGCAATATAAGATGTATTTACTCTAAGAGAGATGGGGTAACCTTTTTTATCTTCTAATATATTTTTTAGTTTCTCCATATCATAAGATTTTCCTTTAAGATAATCTTCTGCCATAGATACACTATTAATCATATTATTATAGCTCGTTTTTGCATCATTACTAAATGTAAAAATTCCGTGGTTATGTAAAATTATTCCATCTAAACTATCCCAATCTACATCTTTAACCATCTTATATATCTCTTTTGCCAAAATAAACCCTGGCATAATATAGGGGACTATTAGATACTTTTCTCCATAGACCTCTTCTATTAAACTCTCTCCATTTTCTGTATTAGATAGAGTTACCACTGCATCAGCGTGAGTGTGGTCTACAAATTTATATGGAATAAGTGCGTGTAGAATTGCCTCTACTGATGGATTTGGTGCAGTTTTATCTGTGAGTGCCTCTCTTTGATACTTTACCATATCGCTATCACTAAGAGTATTATAGTTTAATAGTTCAAGTAGAGCCTCTATTTTAGCAGGAGAGAAACCCTCTTTCTCTATTGAACCTAAATCCCAACCACTACCCTTTACATATAATATATCATCAATTTTTATAGAGGTATTACCCCCTCCGTGAAGAACTAAATTTTGGTCAACTCCCAAAAGCCTAGAGGTATAGACTCTCATTTCCAAATCATCTAAACCCTCTGCCTCTCTATTATTAAATCTATTTAACATCATTTTCTTCTCTAAATTTATTCATAATATCCACAAGTGCTTGAACTGCCTCTAATGATACAGCGTTATATATAGATGCTCTAATTCCACCAACAGAACGATGACCTTTTAACCCAACCATATTACTCTTTTCTGTTATCTCTATTAACTCTTTTTCAAGATTTTTATCTTTACCTCTAATATTAAAAGATACATTCATTAAAGACCTAGACTCTTTTTGTGCGTGTCCTATATAAAAACCATTACTATTGTCTATGGTATCATATATTAGTTTAGCCTTTTGTTGGTTAAGTCTGTTTATAGCTTCAATTCCACCCTTAGCTTTAATCCATTTTAGAGTTAACCCCAAAATATATATACCAAATGTTGGAGGTGTATTATATAAAGAGTTAGTATCTGCGTGAGTACTATATCTAAGCATTGATGGAGTATTCTCTTTGTGATTACCTATTAAATCTTCTCTAATAATAACAATAGTTACACCAGACGGCCCTGCATTTTTTTGAGCCCCTGCATATAAAAGCCCAATATTACTCCAATCAATTTTATAAGAGAATATATCACTAGATGCGTCAACTACTAATGGGGCTTTGGTTTTTGGATACTCTCTATATTGCGTTCCATATATTGTGTTGTTAGATGTAATATGTGCATAATCTATATCATTACTAAAAGATATATCATTAGGAATTCTATCAAAATTTGTATCTTCAGAAGATGCTATAACTTTTGTATTTAAGCCTAATATTTTAGCCTCTTTAATCGCTTTTTTAGACCACGCACCACTATTTACAAACTCTATTGTACCACCTTTAGATAGATTGAGTGGTATCATTGTAAATTGAGTGGATGCTCCACCTTGCAAAAATAGAACCTCATAATTTTTTGGTATATCATATAACTCTTTCATTAGAGATATAGCCTCATTATGCACATCTTCATATAGTGCTGAACGGTGTGAAGCCTCCATAATAGACAGCCCAGAGCCTTTAAAATCTAATAACTCTTGTTGAGCCTCTTCTAAAACCTCTGTTGGAATAGAAGCAGGACCAGCTCCAAAATTAAATGTTCTTATCATAAATTAATCCTCTAAAATTTTCTTGTTAGAATAGCAAAGAATTCTGAATATTTAATCATTTATTTGGTAATTCAAGGCTTAAACTCTTATCTTCTGCCACTCTCCTTT
>Ga0256826_1002291_pt1 | contig 11700 bp, 10 predicted proteins | sample CV79metaG_FD_185975 | JGI IMG/M metagenome (GOLD analysis project Ga0256826, IMG submission 185975) | Hydrothermal vent microbial communities from East Pacific Rise, Pacific Ocean - CV79 | ecosystem: Environmental > Aquatic > Marine > Hydrothermal vents | place: Pacific Ocean: East Pacific Rise... | reverse complement strand
ACCTCTGTATCAGGAAGTGCAAACGCCAGTATCATTCCTGGAAAACCAGCTCCTGTTCCTATGTCCATAAGTGTTTGAACCTTTGGTAAAAAACTTACAGGAAAGACTGCATCATAGATAAAGTTATCTAAAGTTGTGTTATCTCTAGCACCAGTAAGATTATGAATTTTATTCCATTTATGAAGATGTTCTTTATATTTTTGAACATTATAAAAGAAGTTATCTGGTAGTTGTATCTTCTTTGAGGTAAGTGTGGCTTTTAAATCCAATAAAATATCCTTTTAATATAAACTTTAATTAGTTTCTAAAATTTTTTGCATCTCAGTATGAGGGAGGGGTTTATGATAGAAATACCCTTGTATAAGTTCACAGCCATTTTCTGTTATAAAGTCTCTCTGCTCTTGGGTCTCAACACCTTCTGCAATAATTGTAAGGTTTAGACTTTGTGCAAGTGCAATAATAGCTTTTGTAATGGCAATATCATCTTCATCTTCTGGTATATCTTTAATAAATGAACGATCAATTTTAAGTTTATCTAGAGGAAGTTTTTTAAGATAAGAGAGAGAAGAGTAACCTGTTCCAAAATCATCAATAGCGATGCTGATACCTAAATCATGAAGTTTATTGAGCTTTTTGATAGACTCTTCAGGGTTGTTCATAACCTGTCCCTCTGTAACTTCAAACTCTAACCAGTCAGAATTAAAATTTAGTTCTTTCATTGTTGAAGAGAGATACTCTAAAAAATCTTTAGCATCTAACTGTTTCATGGCAAGGTTTAAGGAGAGTACACCTGGTTTTAATCCATCTTTATGCCAGAGTGCAAACTGGCTCATAGCCATTTTCATAACCATACGATCTATAAGAACAATAAGTCCACTCTCTTCCGCAATAGGTAAAAACTTAAAAGGGGCTACAAGACCTAATGAGGGATGCTGCCATCTTACAAGGGCTTCCATTGAAACAACTTTTTGAGTGATAGGATCAACCTGTGGTTGATAGTAAACTACAAATTCATCCTCTTTAATAGCTACTCTTAAACTACTTTCCATTACAACTCTTTCAAATGCAAAAGCCGTCATATCACTAGAGTAAAACTGATAATTATTTCTTCCCTCTTCTTTAGCTTTATACATTGCTGCATCTGCATACTTTATAAGGTTTGAGTCTCCAGTTGCATCATCAGGATAGATACTAATACCAATGCTAGAAGTGATATGAAGCTTGTGAAGAGTACTTTGAATAGGTACATTCATTGCATCAATTATTTTTTGAGAAACTTTTGCTGCTGATTGAACATCTTTTATATCTTTTAGTATAACGGTAAATTCATCACCACCAAGCCTTGAAAGAGTGTCAATATCTCTAATTGCCGATTGAAGTCTCTTTGCTGCTTCTATTAAAACTTCATCACCAATATGATGTCCCAAGGAGTCATTTATCTTCTTAAATTGATCTAAATCTATAAAAAGAAGTGCAAATTTTTCATTGTTCCGTTTTGCTGAGATAATAGCCTGAGAGAGTCTATCTTTAAAGAGTGTACGGTTTGGGAGATTTGTGAGTGCATCATGGTTTGCTTGGTACTTTAAAAGGGCAGTCTGTTTATCTAATCGTTCTTGAATCTCTTTTTTTTCTGTTATGTCTTGAATATAACCAATGTAACCATCACACTCTCCATCTTCATTTTGCAACATACTTAAAGAGATGTCACAGATAACTTTTGTTCTGTCTTTTTTCAGCATAAATGCTTCAATATCAATAGAACCATTACTCTTAATAATGGAAAAGAGTTCTCCAAGAGAGTGGTTGTTCTCTTTATCGTAAATATCTAAAATAGAAGTTCCAATCATCTCTTGATATGTTGCTTGAAAAAGAGAAGTACTTCCTCTATTCCAGCTAGTGATAATTCCTGAAATATCTGTTGAAATAACTGAATCATGTATATATTCTAATATCTTAGCCTGTTTCTTATACTGTAGTTCTAAATCTATGGTTTCAGAAATGTCTGTATCAAAAATTACATATGCTTTTTTATTTTTATATTGTAAAGTATGAAGGTAGGATTGAGCATGGTACTCAGAGTTGTCTTTTCTCCTATGTATTGTTCTATTAAGAACAAAATCCTGCGTAGAGAGTAAATTTTTTAAGGCATCTATTTTAGTATCTTCGAGATAGGGGTTTACATCTTTAACATTGAGTTTTAAAAGTTCTTCTTGTGTATAACCAAGTGCTTTAGCCGCACCTTGATTGACATATAAGTATTGTAATGTTGCAAAGTCAAGTATATAAATTTCATTTGAAGAGTGTTTCATTAGTTGCGAAAGCTCTTGTGCCTCCTCCTTGATACTGGTCTGTTCAGTTATATCTAAAGTAGTTCCAATCATTTTAAAAGGTTTCTGATTTTCATCTTTAATTATTTGAGCATTTAGGAGGAGAGTGAGAATTTTCCCATTGAAGTGTTTTAATTTACATGTAAGATTAGCTGGATTTCCAGTAGTAATCATATTTGCCATAGCCTGTTGTACAGGAAAGACATATTCTGGAAGTAAACGATTCATAAAGAGATCTAAATTTACTTCACTTCCTTTTTCTATGCCATATATTTCATAACTTTTATCAGACCAGATAGACTTTTTTGTATTTAAGTCTATCTCCCAGCTACCAAGACCTGAAACAGATTCAAGTTGTCTTAAAATAGTTTCTCTTGCTTTGAGCTTAGCAATAGCTGTTTTTAAAGAGTCTAGTTCTGTATTGATTGGCATGATATTCCTTTAGAGTAAATGTCCCATCTCATCGCGTTTAACACTTAAGTAATCTGTGTTAAACTTATTTGCTTTCATGATAATAGGTACACGTTGGAGTATTTCAACGCTACTTAAAGAGTTGATTTTGTCCGGATTGTTTGTTAAGAGTCTAATTTTTTTAATATTAAAATACTCTAAGATATAACTCACAACTTCATAACTTCGCTCATCTGCTGCAAAACCTAACTGATGATTTGCTTCTACGGTGTTAAGACCTTCATCTTGCAGGGCATAAGCATTTATCTTATTTAAAAGGCCTATGTTCCTTCCTTCTTGTCTTAGGTAGATGACCATGCCACCCTCTTTAGCTATAAGTGATAGGGCATACTCTAGTTGATCCCTACAGTCACACTTAAGACTACCAAGAGCATCTCCTGTTAAACACTCAGAGTGTATTCGAATAGTTGGTTCATTTTTAAGCTCTTTAGCATAAATAACAAGGTGCTCTTTTTCGCCTTCTTTAAAGGCTTTTACATTAAACAGACCAAAACGTGAGGGTAAGTTTGCTACTTGGGATATTTCTATATTCATTAATTTAATCTTTAAAAGGGTAAAATATTTTCTTAAAAATAATTATATCTAAAAAAAGGTTTAAAAATGTTTCAAAGATTTCGCCGTACTCGTTTAAATACACATCTTCGCTCACTTGTGCGAGAAACACAGGTTAGAGTTGATGACTTTATATACCCTCTTTTTATAAGAAGTGGAGAGGGAATTAAAACAGAAGTAGCTTCTATGCCTGGTGTTTTTCAGATGAGTATCGATGAGGTTATCAAGGAGTGTGAAGAGCTTAAGAGTTTAGGTATCTACTCAATTATTCTTTTTGGGATTCCTGATACAAAAGATTCTATAGGAAGTGACTCTCTTTGTGAGCATGGTATTATCGCTTCATCAATTCGTGCGATTAAAGCAGCGCATCCTGATATGTTTGTTGTAACAGATCTATGTTTTTGTGAGTACACAGATCATGGGCATTGTGGGATTATAGATGAAGAAAATCAGACTGTAAACAATGATGCAACTCTTGAAATCTCAGGTGAACAAGCACTCATTCATGCTAGAGCAGGGGCTGATATGATAGCACCATCAGGAATGATGGATGGGATAATCCAAACGCTAAGAACTTCTTTAGACTCTAATGGTTTTGAGAACTTACCTATTATGGCTTACTCTACAAAATTTGCTTCAGGATATTATGGACCATTCCGTGATGTTGCAGAATCAACTCCTAGTTTTGGAGATCGTGCATCCTATCAGATGGATCCTGCAAATCGTCGTGAAGCTATAGCTGAGTCTGTAAGTGATGAGGCTCAGGGTGCTGACATACTTATGGTAAAACCTGCTTTAGCATATCTTGATTTAGTTCGTGAGATAAAAGATGCTACAAGCTTACCAATGGCTGTTTATAATGTAAGTGGTGAGTATGCTATGTTAAAGATGGCTGGAAAAAACAACTTGATTGATTATGATAGAGTTGTTATGGAGACTATGGTGGCGTTTAAGAGAGCTGGTGCGAACATCATCATCTCTTACCATGCCAAAGAGGTAGCTAAGCTTTTACAAGCTTAGTTATCTTTTTTCAATTCTCTTCGATATGATTAAAATTGTTTTTCTCTACATTTTCTAAGGCATTCGAAGACATATCTTTTACAGTATTTGCAACAAGACTTACTTCATCTGCTGTAGAAGCATTTGCTTGAGTACTTGCATCTATGTCTGAAACTGCACTATTTACTTGTCCTATCGCCTTACTCTGCTCATCCATACTTGCCCCAATATCTGTAATAGATTGAGTTAAAATATTGATACTAGTATTAATCTCTGTAAGTGATTTCTGTGTTCTCTCTGCTAGTTTACGTACTTCGTCTGCAACAACAGCAAAACCACGTCCATGTTCACCAGCTCGTGCTGCTTCTATGGCTGCATTAAGTGCAAGTAAATTTGTTTGGTCAGCAATGTCGCCAATAATTTCAATAACATTTTTAATATCGTTTGATTGGGAAACTACCTCTTGCGTTTTCTGTGCAGTCTCCTCGATACCCTCTGTGATAAGAACCATAGAAGCAGCTGTCTCTTCAAGAGAAGCTGACTGTTGCATAGTTGAAGTGCTTAAGTTTTGCATCTGTGCTTGAAGAAAGTCTGACTTATCAAGAAGCTCAGTTGAAGAGTTAAAAGAGTTGTTAAGCATCTCTGTGATTGCATCTCCTAAAATATTGATACCATTTGCAAGTTCTCTACTCTCTGCTTGAATATTTTGACTAATCTCTATTTTTTGTGTGTAGTCATAGTTTGTATATCTATGAAGACCACTTAGCATATCATCCATTAGTTTAGATTGTGAATCAAGCATATTGTTTATAGTGTTAGCAAGAGTCTGAATTTGTGAATTTGATGCTTGAGTATGAACTCTACATTTGTAGTGCCCTTTTTGCATCTTATCAAGTGTTAAAATCGCTTCACCAACACAGAGCATATCCTCTTCAATATCATTGTTAATCTGTTTTACATTACTGTTAACCATCTTAGCAACTTGTGCTATCTCATCATTTCCATGTAAATCAATTGGATCTATCACATTATGGTTGTGATTTAAAAATTCTAAGAACTGTTTTATTCCAAAAGAGATTTTTTCAACAGAGTTAGATATGTTTTTACTAATTAAGAACGAAAGTATAGTTGTCGCAATAATTATGAGTAAAATGATTATAGTGTAAAGTAAAAGCTGGTTTTGCTCATTTGTAAATTTTTTAGAAGCTTCATTTATAAGGTTCTGAGATATATAGTCATCAATTTTCTTAAGAAGATTGATTTTGGCTGTGATAGTCTCAAACCAGTACTCCCCTTTCACTGAAAAACCACCTATTTCAGTAGAGTTCTGAGCGATATCTCTCATTCTTTGAACCTCTTTAACTGCTTTGTTTGTCATTGTCTTTTTATAGAATTTTTTGAACTGAGGGTTTGCTGTTGCTAAAAAGGATTTTATAAAACTATTTTGTTCTACTATTAGAGTATTGAGTTTTGTTTTCATCCCTGGTGCAAATCCATTTCTAGAAAAAGTATTTGCAAGAACAGCTCTCTCTATTCCAGCACGTTCTTTTGCCATAAGGAAACTATAAAAAGCAGTTAAATCTCTTGTCTCTTTATTTGTATTTACCATCGCAATTGATAAAGATATTGAGTTTAAGAAAGAGCTATTCATATTTGTATAATATTTTATTGCTTTTGAAGCTGTTATATTAAACTGATCTACTTGAGTTCTTATCTTTTTAAGTTCTGAAATGTTGTTTAGAATAAGAGTAAGGTATTTTTTGACATTTTTAGGGTATCTATTTATATTGACATTTTTGAGAAGTGCCTTGAACTTTTTGATTTTTTTATCTGTAATAGCACGTTGTGCAATAAGTTTTGATGAAAACTTTTTACCTTTTGAACCTAAAAATCCAGCAGTAGCTCCACGCTCAATCTGTGTTTCATGAAGAAGTACTGCAAGACTCTTGGAAACCTTCAGTGCTTCTTTTGCTTTAGAAGATGAAACTTTTAAATTTTTAGCGATGTAGTCTTCTACTTTTTTAAGATAGTTTATTTTTTTTGTTATTGTTGCAAACCAGTAGTCTGCATCAACATTAAAACCACCAATCTCTTTAGCGTTTATAAGAATGTTTCTCATTCTATCAACTTCTTGAACTGCCTTACCTTGTAGTGTGGTATTTTTAAAATCTATGAGTTCTTGACTCGCTAATGTCTCAAAACTATCCATATAAGACTCTTGCTCTGAGATTAAAGATTCTAGTTTTGCCTTACTTCCTTTTCCAAACTTATCATTTGAAAAAGTAGAACTACCTATGGCTCTCTCAATACCTGCTCTCTCTTTAGACTGTAAAAAATTATAATAAGCAATAGTAGTGTATGTAAGTTTGCTATCAACTGCTTGTTGAGAGGTTTGGGCTATAAAATCTAAAAATATTTTATTCATATCTGTATAGTAAGAGATAGCTTCTTTAGGTGATATCTGTTGTGCTGAGATTTTATTTCTTATATCTCTAATATCTGCTAATGTATTAAGAGCATTTGAAAGAGTGAGTGCTGTTGCTGGAAGTAATATGTCTTGACTCTCTGATACTTTTAAATATGTTTTAAGCTCTTCTATCTTTGCATCTGTACTTGCTCTTTGTATAGGAAGATTAGAAATGAATTTTGTACCTTTTGAACCTAAAAATCCAGCTGTAACACCACGCTCTTTTTGAGTTTCATGTACAAGAAGAGAAATTTTAGAGTCGAGTTTAACAATTATGTCAAACTCTTCATATGCATTTTTAGTTGTAATATGTCCAATGATAACTATTGTAGCCATAACCACAATAGTAGTTATAGGAACTACGACATTAAGTAAAAGTTTATTTTTAATAGAAATATGTGTTAACCACTTCATTATTTTTCCTCACTTTTCATCTGTTTATAGAGTGCAGTGTATTTTTCTGCTTCCATATCAGAGATTTTACGTCTACATGAGATATAGCCATTTGAACCATCACAAGATTTAAATGGAAATACCGTAGCATATACCCAGTAGTATGAGCCATTTTTAGAAAGATTTTTAACAAAACCTCTCCATCTCTTTCCCGCTTTTATGGTTGTCCACAAATCTGCAAATGCAGCTTTTGGCATATCTGGATGGCGTACTATATTATGTGGTCTTCCTATCATTTCATTTAGAGAGTAACCCGCAAATTTACAGAAATCTTCATTTGCAAAGGTGATAACCCCTTTAGCATCAGTTTCAGATACCAAAAAAGACTTAGTATCTAAATGAAGTTCATTATCGTGTGTTTTCATTATTAGTTCCCCTAATAGTAAATATAAATAAGCTAGCATCTTATAGCAAGTAATCTTCTAAAAACCTTAATGAAAGCTTATATTTTGTCATTATTGTAACACTATCAGCTCTAAGGTAGTAAAAATTTGGCTCTTAAGAAGAAAAACAGTACAATAATAAATTATTGAATACATTAGGATGAATTGTGAGACATTTTTTAACACTTAAAGATTTTACAAAAGAAGAGATACTAGAAATCATAGAGATTGGTTTAGAGATAAAGAAAAATTTAAAAGCTGGCGTTTATAAGAAAGAACTTGAGATGCAGACTTTAGGAATGATATTTGAAAAGAGTTCAACAAGAACTCGTGTGAGTTTTGAAGCAGGTATGTTTCAGCTTGGAGGTCATGCCCTTTTTCTCTCAAACCGTGATATTCATCTTGGTCGTGGAGAACCTGTGGCAGATACCGCAAAAGTCATAAGTAGTATGTGTGATATGGTTATGATAAGAACTTTTGAACACTCTATGATAGAAGAGTTTGCAGCTAATTCAAAAGTTCCTGTTATCAATGGACTTACTGATTCTTATCACCCTGTACAGCTTTTAGCAGATTATATGACTATGGTAGAGTATGGGATAGAGAAAGATGCAGTAGTAGCCTATGTTGGTGATGGTAATAACATGACACACTCTTGGATGATGTTAGCAGCTAAGCTTGGCTTTGAGCTTCGCATAGCTACTCCAAAAGGTTATGAAGTTGATTCTGATGTTTTAGAAGAGACTTTAGCTATGGCAAAAGAGAGTGGGGCTGTTATTAAAGTGATGAATGATCCTAAAGAGGCGATGCGTAACGCTACTATTGTAACAACTGATACTTGGGCTTCAATGGGTCAAGAGGATGAAAAAGAGCAAAGGATTAAAGATTTTGATGGGTTTATGGTTGATAGTCTTATGATGTGTCTCTCTCAAAGAGATGCTCGTTTTTTACACTGTTTACCAGCATATAGAGGACAAGAAGTTTCAAAAGAGATTATGGATATTCATTCAGAGATTATTTTTAATGAAGCAGAAAATAGACTGCATGCTCAAAAAGGGCTAATGGTTTGGTTAAATCAACATAAAAACTAAAAGATAGAGTAAGATACTTTTAGTATCTTACTCCTGTAGCTGTTCGTATTTTTTCTATCATTGGCATCGCAACTTCTCTTGCTTTACTCGCACCAAGTGCTAAAATCTCTCTTACCTCGTCTTGATTGTTTGCATAGTATTCTCTTTTTTTACGCTCTTCTCTAAAGTACTCCCATATAATATCAGCGAGATACAGTTTAAAGTGTCCATGTCCTTCACCTCCTCTCTTATATCTCTCTTGAAGCTCTAAACACTCATTTTCATTTAAAAAGAGTTTTGCCATGTTATAAACATTACACCCTTGAAACTCTTTGGGCTCTTCCATGGCTACATTTTCTGTAACAATTTTTTTGATTACCTTAAGCTGTTTTTTCTCTTCACCAAAAATATTGACAGTATTTCCATAACTCTTAGACATTTTCTGTCCATCAGTTCCCGGAACAGTTGCTACATTCTCTTCTATTTTAAACTCTGGAAGTTTTAAAATATCGCCATACTGATTGTTAAACTTAAGAGCAATGTCACGAGCTATTTCTACATGTTGAATCTGGTCTTTTCCAACAGGAACGATATCGGGAGAGTAGAGAAGTATATCGGCTGCCATTAAGACAGGATAAGAAAAGAGGGAGTGGTTTGCACTGATTCCTTTTGCTGTTTTGTCTTTATAACTGTGAGCACGTTCAAGTAATCCCATAGGAGTATATGAAGAGAGAATCCAGTAGAGCTCTAGTACCTCTTTTACATCAGATTGCACCCAAAAAGTATTTTTACTAGGATCAATTCCAAGTGCTAGAAAATCTGTAGCTGATTGCATAGTAAGCTCAGCTAATCTTTTGCCATCATTGACACTTGTCATCGCATGATAATTGGCGATAAATGTAAATGTATCACTACTAGACTGTGCTTGAACCATCTGTTTTATGGAACCAAAATAGTTCCCAATATGTAAATCACCAGATGACTGAATCCCTGTTAATACTCTCATTTAGTTTCCTCATAGAAAAATTTATAAATTTTTTGCAGTATTATACCAATCTCAGCTTTATTTTGTTATTATGTAAGTACATAAGAAGTATCAAAAGATACTTTACATAAAGGATACATTATGAACTTACAAATTCGTACAAAAGACATAACATTAAATGATGCTACAAAAGCTCATATTGAAGGTGCTGTTGAAGCATTTAGAAAATATTCATTAGATATTACAAGTATTAACTGTGTTGTTGCAGCTGAGAAAAAAGGTGTATTAGTAGAGTTTGATATCAAAATTGCTCATGCTCAACCTGTAATCATTACTCAAAAAGATGATGTTTTAGATGCAGCTATTGACCTTGCAATAGATAAAGGTACAAAAGCACTTCGTCGTCTTCACGATAAAGTAGTAGATCACAAAAATGGATCTGTAAAAGATTTAGATACTTTAGACGCATAATTTCAGTATGTCCTTTGGGACATACTCCTTCTCCTCTCTTCAAACATCAAGGACTTTAATTGAAGTTAATTTTAGCTTTTTTCATCTCTTTAACTCTCTATGCAAGTGAAATACAAAATCACTACTCACTAAGAGCTGCCTATGGTACAGCCTCTGAAAATGACTTAGGTGAGATACTTTTAGGTAGTTTTGGCTCTCACTCAAGAGATTTAAGTGTGTACTCATTAGATGGTGGGTATCTTTTAAAAAAAGATATTTTTGATTGGCCTTTAGATATTTATGTAAAGGGTGGACTCTCTTACTTTGACGAGGATGTATTTGAAAATATGTTTGAGGGTACTTTTTACTTTAAAGCATATTTTAATCTTGATTTTTTAAACAATAGAGTTAGAATTGGGGCAGCAGAGGGTATATCTTATGCTTCAAGTGTTCCAGAGTCAGAAGCTGTTGAGTCAGCACAAGAGGGCGATGAGAGTTCAAAGTTTTTAAACTATCTTGATATTAGTTTAGATTTTGATATTGGGCGTTTAGTGAGGTACAGACCTATGTATGAGACATATATGGGCTATGCACTCAAACATCGTTCTGGCGTTTTTGGACTCTATAGTGGTGTTCATGGTGGTTCTAACTACAATATGTTCTATATAGAAAAAAACTTTTAAGGATTTTAAAAATGTATAATTGGGTACTTTGGTTTCATGTAATATCTTTTATCTCTTGGTTTTCAGCTCTCTTTTATCTGCCACGACTTTTTGTGTACCATGCAGAAAATATTGAAAATAGAGGTTTTGTGGAGGTTGTTAAAATCCAAGAGATGAAACTCTTTAAGTATATTGGTGTTCCTGCTATGTGGGCGACAATACTAAGTGGATCATATCTAGCATATAGTTATGGTTTAGCTGGAAACCCATGGTTACACATCAAGATAACATTTGTAGTGATTTTAGTGATTTATTTTTACTCTATGAATAAATATCGTATAGAGTTTTTAGAAGATAGATGTCAAAAGAGTGGAAAATTCTTTAGAATGTATAATGAAATTCCGACTCTTTTGATGATGGTAATCGTAGCAATGGTTGTTTTAAAACCATTGAGCTAATCTTACTTCTCCCCTTTTTTCTTCGCTTTAAATAGAAGTGGTGTCCCTGTAAAGTTAAAGGCTTCACGCATTTTGTTTGTCAGGTATCGTCTATATGTAAAGTGAAGCCCACTTGGTTTATTCATAATTATAGCTATTTTTGGAGGACGTATTTCATACTGTGTCCCGTAGTATATACGAATAACTTGCCCACTAACACTAGGAAGTGTATGGCGACGAAGTGCTTTTTCTATTACTTCATTTATCTTACTTGTTGGTATTCTCTGAGAGTAGTTTTCATTTATCTCTAAAATCATATCATGAAGTTTATCTACTCTTTGATGAGATTTAGCAGAAATAGTTAAAATAGGAGCATAAGCAAGAAACTTAAATCTATCACGAACTTCTCTAATAATTTTGTCGTGCTCGTCACGCTTAGAGATA
>Ga0256826_1002289_pt1 | contig 11707 bp, 10 predicted proteins | sample CV79metaG_FD_185975 | JGI IMG/M metagenome (GOLD analysis project Ga0256826, IMG submission 185975) | Hydrothermal vent microbial communities from East Pacific Rise, Pacific Ocean - CV79 | ecosystem: Environmental > Aquatic > Marine > Hydrothermal vents | place: Pacific Ocean: East Pacific Rise... | reverse complement strand
AGTCTTGTTTTGTATTTTTCTTCATATCTGCTGACTCACGTCTGATCTTCTTTTGAAGCATCATCATTGCATACTGAAGGGTTTCTGGTCTTGGTGCACATCCAGGTAAGTAGATATCTACAGGAATAATTCTATCTACTCCTTGTACGGTTGCATACGTATTAAACATACCCCCTGTATTTGCACAAGAACCCATAGAAATAACCCATTTAGGTTCTGTCATTTGGTCATATAAACGTCTTGCAAATTCAGAGTGTTTTTTAGAAAGTGTTCCTGCCAAAATCATGACATCGGCTTGTCTTGGAGAAGCTCTAAAGATGGTACCCATTCTATCGAAGTCATAACGTGAAGCTCCAGATGCCATCATTTCAATCGCACAACATGCGAGTCCGTAAGTAAGTGGCCAAAGTGAATTTGAACGCCCCCAGTTTACGAGTTTATCTACTGAAGTCAGTGCTATTGGTAAGCCAGCTGCGCTAGCGTAATTTACTTGATGCTGTGCCATTCAAGTGCTCCTTTTTTCCATGCATATACGAACCCAATCGTAAGTAATAAAATAAATAATATCATCTCCGCGAAACCAAACCAGCCAAGTAGTTTAAAGTCAATTGCCCAAGGGAACATAAAGATAATCTCTACATCAAACAAAATAAACAGAAGTGCTATCAAGTAGAACTGTGCTGAAATTGTGTTAGGTTGTTTCGTTACCTCTGGTCCACATTCGTAGATACTTAATTTAAGTCTTTCTGTGTCAAGACGTGCCATTTTTCTAGATACAAGACGTGCTGCCCATAACGTTGCGGGGAACGCTACAGCTGTCAACACGAACAAAACAAATACACCGAAATACGGATGTTCTGTAATTACATGAGTCATATTAATCCCTTAAAGTTAATTCCTATATAAGAAATCTCTCCTTCACTTACGCGTAGAGAATTCTCAGAATATTACTCTTATATTAACTGAAAGATAGTTAAAGAATTTTGCTCTACGCGTGCTTTGAGCGATAAGTTTTGACAATGTAACTATGTGAAACAAAGAAAAAGAGAGCTACAATATCAAAAATAAATAATTCGCTCTAAAAAGGAAAAATAGTGAAACAAACAACAAATATCTTATATTGGATTCTTATGCTAGGAATGGGAATCTATTTTGCTTACTCAAAAGGGTGGATTTTAGCCAATTTTGACTCCATTAGCCCTACCCAAGCAAAAATACTTTTAGAAGAAGATGCTAACATTACCCTTTTGGATGTTCGTACCGTTCAAGAGTACAAAGAGGGGCATCTTCGCAACGCCACACTTATTCCCCTCTCTGAACTTGCAGATAATCTCAAGAAGTTATCTAAGAAAAAAGACCAAAAAATTATAGTCTATTGTCGTAGTGGAAACAGAAGTATTTCTGCCTCACGTATCTTGGTAAAAAATGGGTTTACCCCTCTCAATGTCAAGCAAGGAATTATGGGGCTTATGGGTGCAGGAGTAGAGATAGTAAAATAGCTTTACGCATACACTTTTAGGCTGAAAAACACACAGCCTAGAATTTATACTTTAAACCCCATACTTTTTGCTCCTTCAAAGCTAGAACCTAGCTCCTTTTCTATCTCTTCTAAAAAGTCTTGGTTTGCAAAAACTGACTCTTTTCTAACGGCTACTTTATACGCGGTATTTTTAATGATGAGATTGATTTGTCCTCCCGTGAGTTCATGTTTAGCTAATATTTCTACACTAAATCCCTCTTCATAGTCGGCATTTTCAGGGAGCATAAACTGCCATAGACGTAGACGTTGTTTTCTACCCGGTTTTTTAAACTCTATTTTATAGTTAAAACGTCTGGAAAAAGCTTTATCAATATTGCCCAATAAATTGGTGGTAGCGATGAGTATACCTTCAAATCTTTCTATCTGCTCTAAGAAAATATTTTGCATTTGGTTGTGCATTTTATCGGCTGAACTTCCTGCTCCTTGGGTACGGCTACTTAGAAATTGGTCAGCTTCATTAAGCAGTAAAATAGGGTCCACTTTGGCTTGTTTACTTAGCTCTTTAAAATCATCAAATATTTTTCGTACATTTTTTTCACTCTCCCCCACATACATAGAAAGAATTTTGGAACAATCAAACGAAAGAATGGGGCGTTTTAATGTTTTGGCTAAACTGACTGCGGTCATTGTCTTTCCTGTCCCTGCTGCACCATAAAAAATAATACGCGCATCAATGCCTTTTCGTTTGTCTTTTATACCCCACTCTCTTAACTTTTTAAAGACCTCTTTATCCACTTGTTTTACTACATTGTTTAATGTTTCTCTGGTTTTAGGGTGAAGCACCACATCATCGAGCGTAGTCGTTGGTTTGAGGTATTCAAACAGCTCTTGCTCTTGCACCAAGGCATCCAATTTGAGCTTGGTCACTTTTTTCTTCTTTTTAGGGTGAATAATTCGCTGCATCACTTCTTCTTGTAAGTAAAAAGAACGGCTTACTCCACCAAACATATTGAGAATTTCTTCATAGTCTATAATCTCTTCTGTAATAAGTTTTGCACCATCTTCAAGCAATGCTCTATTTTTGATTTTTTCGTACTCATCAAAGCTAATGAGTTCTATGAGGGTGTTCATATCTCTAAACTGCCCTTCTCCTCCACTATACTCTTCTTTAAGTAGTGCCAAGAAGATACGTTTCTCTTTCTCATCTAGTGCTTTTTCTTTAAAAAACTCCTCCACAACAATCGGGTTTTGTGTCATCTTTACACGTTCTTCTATACGAGTTGTCAATAAAGTCAACTTGTTTTTCAGTCGTCCTATGCTCAAAGAGTTGTCTGCAAATCCTTGCTTAAACGTAGCAATCGTGTGTAACAAAGCAACCATATCAAACTGATCTTGTAGATACTCTAGGTGATCAGTATAAGGTTTTACTTCCGGCAAGAAAATTTCTAAAGAACCCTCTTCCAATAATCGTAAAAGTGCCATACTTGGTGTTACTGAGGTATTGAGTAACTCAATTTTTGAAGACTCGTGGGCTTTCACTTGTCCAAAACTCATCTGTATGAACCAGCCCAAATCTAAAAGGTTTTTGACTAAACTTAATTTTTTGAGATACCCATAAGAGCTTTGAGAAAATTTTTCTTGTAACATTTCAAGTACCGATATTTCTTCTACCCCACTCACATACTTCTGACAGACATATTGTGTAAGTTCAGCTTCACTTTTTGTACATTTTAGGTGTTCAAAAATAGCAGATTTTCGTACATCTTTTACTTCTATAAATTCGATAAGATATTTCACTAATAGTTCCTCTTTACGTCGCTTAATCATTTGAGTATAACAAAGATTTGCTATACTTTAACTATCAAAAAAGGGAAGAATGTTATGCAACGCTTAAAAAAACTATTTTACAAAGCCTACTCTACCTCACTTACGGTGACTTCAGAACATGGGTTTCATCTACGTCCTGTGGCTCAATTTAGTCAATTGGCACTTACTTTTGCTTGTGACATTACCCTCACACAACAAAATAAAGTTGCCAATGCAAAAAATCTTAATGAGACACTTGCACTCACCCTGAATCAAGGGGATATTTTTACACTTACTACACAAGGTAAAAATGCAACAAAAGCATTAGAAGCACTTCGTGTACTTTTTAATATGTTAATGAAAAATGAGAAAAATGAGAAACATATAGAAAAAACACTCACCCAATACAATGGCTCTTTTATTGCTGGTGAAATCATCACTCAAGGGGTTGTTATTGCACCTTTACATCGCTATGAAACAGATACTATTCAAGAGAAATCTACCCTTAGCTTTCAAGAAGCCCTCAATCTTACGATACAACATTTAGACCAAGAGTATCGTTGTGCATCCTCTGCTACTCAGTCAGAAATTTCATTGGCTCAAAAAGCATTACTGGAAGATATAGGAAAAGAGCAACAAACAGTAGAAGCATTTGAAGCCACCATAGTTAAAGCTATAAAAGCACTAGAAAACAGTCAATTTGCTTCTAAAATACGTGACTATGAAGATATTTTAAAACAAGTAAAAATGACATTAGGATTAAAAGTAACACTTGTACTACCCAAAAGTAAAGCCATTCTTCTTGCTAAAGATTTACTTCCTAGTGAAATTGCTCTACTTGAAAAAAGTACCGTATGTGGTGTCATTTTAGAAGAAGGGTCTATGCAGTCACATACCGCCATACTCTTGAGAGCAGCAGGTATTCCATCAATTATTGCTACCCTCCCTTCTTCTGTACTCAATACTGAAATTATTTTAGACGCCCTTTCTGGTACTGTCGTTATTTCACCTACTCGTACTGACATAGAACAAGCAGAAATACAACAAGAAAAATACCATAAAAAAATGCAAAACAGCCAAGAAAAACGATTTGAAAAAGCATGTACCTCTACAGGCATATCTATTACCGTACTTGCAAATGTTGGTGATATTTTAAGTGCAAAAGTTGCTAAAAAGGAGGGGGCTGAAGGCATTGGACTTTTACGTTCAGAATTTTTGTTTAAACAAAACAAACCCTCTTTAGAAGTACAAACAAAAGCCTATCAAGAGATTTTCCAAACTTTTGATGAAATTACTGTACGCACATTAGATGTGGGAGGAGATAAATCTTTACCTTATTTACAAATTCCTCCTGAAAACAACCCTTTTTTAGGCTTACGTGGTGTACGTCTTTTTAGAACACATCCTCAACTCTTAAGAGAGCAACTTCACGCTATTTTCTTAGCAGCAAACGGGAAAAAAGTTAAAATTATGTTTCCCATGGTTTCAAGCATTGAAGAGTTTACCTCTGCAAAACAGTTTGCACAAGACGTTGCAAAACAATATCATCTTGATATTTCAAATATTTTATTTGGCATTATGATAGAAGTACCTTCTGTACTTTTTTTACTTGCAAAATTTAATGAAGTCGTCGATTTTTACTCTGTTGGAACCAATGACTTAACGCAATACCTTTTTGCCATTGAGCGTACACACCCTCTTCTTAAAACCGATGAACTTTCAGATGTGGTCTTCTCTGCTCTTGAGATGATACTCACACAAAGTACAAAACCTGTGAGTCTATGTGGTGAACTTGCTGCCAATCCAAAGGCGACACAAAGACTTATTGCCTTAGGTATGACACAACTCTCTGTGAGTCCTAAAAGTATTGCCCAAACCAAGGAGAATATACGCCATGTTTAATTTACTTCAAAAAATAGGGAAAGCCCTTATGACACCTATTGCTGTTTTACCTATTGCAGCATTACTCTTACGCTTTGGTTTTGGAGATATTCCCTTTATAGATGGGAACCTTGCCTCCATTATGAAGAATGCCGGAGAGAGTGTATTTTCACATTTAGATTTACTTTTTGGTATCGGTATTGCCTATGGTTTAGCAAAAAACAATGATGGTGCAGCAGCTCTTTCTGGTGCGATAGGTGTCATTATTGCCAAGGCAGTCTACGGGGGCATTGACACAGAGGTCAATATGGGTGTATTTATAGGTATTATTATTGGTGTACTTGCAGGTACTTTATATAATCGTTTTCATACTATTGAACTTCCTGAATTTTTAGGTTTCTTTGGTGGAAAGCGTTTTGTGCCTATTATTACTGCTATTTCTGCCATATTTGTAGGCGTACTTTCTGGCTATTTTTGGCATTATGCACAAGCAGGTATCGACAGTTTCTCCAATGCAATTATTGGACTAAACGAAGTAGGTACATTTATTTATGGCACACTAAACCGTCTACTTATTCCTCTAGGGCTTCATCATATTTTAAACTCTGTCTTTTGGTTTCAACTCGGAGAGTTTAGCTACCTTAAAGAGGGGGTTGAAGTCGTTGCAAATGGTGACTTACACCGTTTTTTTGCAGGAGATAAAAGTGCGGGTGTTTACATGTCTGGATTTTATGTTGTAATGATGTTTGGACTACCTGCGATGGCATATGCTATCTATCTTACTACACCAAAAGCCTCACGTAAACGTGCAGGAGCCATACTCGCTGGTGTTGCATTTAGCTCTTTTTTAACAGGTATTACAGAACCCTTAGAATTTTTATTTCTTTTTACTGCCCCTTTGCTTTTTGTATTACACGCACTACTTACAGGACTCGCTTTAGCCTTAGCACATATGCTTGATATACACGCTGGATTTGGATTTTCTGCAGGGTTTATTGACTATATTATTAACTACAAACTTTCTACAAATCCTTTACTCATTTTACCTTTAGGCATCTTCTTTGCATTGCTTTACTTTTTTCTGAGTTATACCATGATTAAATATTTAAAACTCTCTATTTTTGAAGTATCCAAAGAAGAAGAAAAGGGAGAAGTTCACTCTGAAGCACTTGCATTTGTTGAGGCACTTGGCGGAAAAGAAAATATTCTTCAAACCGATGCGTGTATTACTCGTTTACGTATGACTGTTGTTTCACATAGCCACCTTCAAAATGAGCCATTTATGCAATTGGGTGCAAAAGGGGTTATTCGTCCCGATAAAAAAAGTATTCAAGTGGTTTTAGGCACAAAAGCTGACGCTGTTGCAGAACAGATAAAAGCGTTACTGAGAAATTAATTCTTTATGGAATTTTTTCTCTATGTATGATATAATTATGTACGTATTTTTTATTCACAAAGAGAGGCTTTTTTGATTCAAAAGATTTTACTTATTTCATTTCTATTTCTATTCAATGGTTGTTCATTAGACAGTATGCTTTCTCTTGGGGAAGTAGACAAAGTACAAGTAGTAAAAAGAAATGCTTCCGTATCACACTATAGAGCCTATTTTGCAAGAACACAACTTAAACCTATTTATGGGCATAAAAAATATCTTTTCTTTTATAACAAAAAGAAAAAAGATTTAGCCATCTTACTCTACAAATATCATACCTATACACTCTATAGTCTTTATCATCCTCAGCAAAAAATAAAAATGAGTGCCTCAGGAAATGGACGATATAGTAAAGTACGTCGTATGCTAAGAAAAAAAGGCTATCGTCTTACTTCACCTAAAAAAGTAGCTGCGGTTGTTGATGTTGCACTGCGTCGTTTCAAAGGGCATAAAACACTTAGAGTAGAAGTGAAAAATTATCAAGCCTTACAAAAAAGAGCCATTCGTGCCATTCGTACCTATGATGCTTCCATTTTGACCTCAAACAAAACAGCCTTACCAAAGTCACTTATTTCACATCTATACAATGTCTATAAAAACCAAGCAAGTACCCCACAAGAACGTACAGCAATAGAGGTTATTTCTACAAACTTACACCTCAATAGTGCAAAAATAAAACAAAACCTTAATGTAGAAGAGACCCTTTCAAAAGAAGTCCCAGAGAAAATCACACAAAGTGAAATTACATTCAATCACTATATTAAAGTTGCTTCTTTAGCAGAGTTATCTACTTTTATGGAAGAAGAAAACACACAAAATGCATTATCCTATACACAATATAGAAAATTGAAATATAGATTGAAGATACTGAAAGAAGAGAAGTTACTCAGTGAAGGTTCTCTTGAAGAACTTATTTCAGCCTACAAGATCAATCATAACCCTCGTTTTAAAGAACGTATCTTAACACTTGTCAAAGAGGTACAAAAGTAAGGCTATACTTTTGGCTCTATTAATTTACTCAAATTTAAAAGAACCGTCGTTCCTTTTTGAAGATTACTTGTAATCTCAATATTCACATGTAGCTCATCACATAACTTTTTAACAATATGCAACCCTATCCCTATTCCTCTATCTTGCTCTTTATAGTAACGATTAAAGACCTTCGTGGGGTGTTTTATCCCTTTGCCTGTATCTTCTATGGCTAGGATATTGTCTTTGAATATTAACTCTACACGTCCATTGGCTTTGTTGTATTTTCCTGCATTGCTTAAAAGATTATCTAAAATACGAATAAAAGCATCTTTATTGGTTCTTAGTTCGATAGACTTGATTTTTGATCCATACGTAATATCGGGATATAAAGTACCAAAATAGGACATACGCCCTTTTATCTCTTCGGCTAAATCAAAGACTTCATTTTGTGTTACAATCTCTTTTAAGAAGGCTTGTAAGTTATTTTGTAAAGCCAAAATACTCTCAATATTATTTCCCAAACGCATAATCCGAGTACTGTCTGGTACTTCTCTTTTTAAAAGAGCCAAATTAATTTTCATAGAACTAATAGGGGTATTAAAATCGTGTAAAATATCTTTAACAAACTCTTCATTAATACGTAATGCTTTTCGTAATGGGGTTAACGCATACATCGCAAACAAAGCAGAAACAAATGCTGCAAAAAGGGTATAAAGTAAAAATTTTCCTTTTAATTGCTCTTTTAAAATCTCTACACGTTGCAAATACTTTTTATGAGGATAGACTACTTTCATTAAATATTTATCGACTGTAGGCATCTTAAAGTAACTATAGAAATCACCCTCCTGATAGAGAATATTTTCTTCTTTATTTTTATCTTTATCTACAAAATCTGTACTCAAATCTTTACACTGAATAGTATAAGCACATAGTTTCATTTCAATATGGATTTTCTCTTCTATATCAAGTTTTTTTATCTTGTACTCATGCCAAAAATTTAAGAAAAGAAGGACTTCAAGAAGCAGAAAAAAGATAAAAAAACTTTTAAGAAAGGACTCTAACTCATAGGTTTTCAAGCATATACCCTTGTCCTCTTACATTTTTTATCTCTATTTCTAATTTTGTTTTTAATTTTGCAAGATTTACACGCAAGGCATTCGCCGTTGGGTTTTCTAAACAGTCCATTAATGTATAGGTATCAATAATTTTATTTTGTTGCGTTATTAAAAGGTGAAACAAATTTAACTGCACTTCACCCAGCCCAATAGTTTGTGACTCTTTTTGCAATAGACGTGTTTGTGGGTTATAAGAGATGTTCCCCCAAGTAAGAAGGTTGTCTTCTCTATCATATTTACGCTGAATACGAATCAACAATTCTTCAGGGTCAAAAGGTTTTTTTACATAGTCATCTGCTCCTATTTTAAACCCTTTAGAGATAGAACTAATATCTGTAAGTGCCGTAATATAAATAGCAGGGGTACTATCATCTGCTGCACGTAGCTCACTCAGTACGTCAAAGCCATTCACATCAGGAACATTTACATCTAAAATATAAAGGTCATAGCTGTTGTCAAATGTAAGGTCAAATACTTCTGTTCCTCTATATGCCGTATCAACATGATAGCCTTCGAGTTCTAGCAGTTCTTTAAGACTGTCTGATAAAATTTTGTCATCTTCTAATAGTAATATGTTCATCATAACTCCTAGTATATATAAAATACATTACGCAAGTATTACTTACTTCTTTTTTGGACTTTTTAACACTATAAAAAATACAAATAAAATTATTCCATATGCAATATAGTAGTACACATCATTTTCTTGTTCCATTATTGAACCTCCATTATAGTTTCACCATTTTTTACTTTGGTGTATGATTTTTTTATCTCTTTGTAGTCATTTGTAGGTAAAAGAAGTACCATTGTTGTAAGCTCTCTTTGTGCTGCGGTTATCAAAGCTAAATCTGCTTCAATAATTGTATCGCCAACAGTCACACTATCGCCTTCTTTTACTTTAGCACTAAAGCCTTTTCCTGCTAAAGATACGGTATCTAATCCTATGTGAATCATTACTTCAAAACCTTTTTTATCTTTGATACAATAGGCATGATGGGTAGGAAATAGTTTAGAAACTATACCATCGATAGGTGCAGTAAAAGTACCAACTGACGGTAAAATAGCTACTCCATCTCCAGCCATTTTTTGAGAAAACACTTCATCATTTACCTCTTCTAAGGCAAACACTTGCCCCTCAACAGGTGCATATATTTTACGTGCCTTTCGTTTTAAAAATCCGAACATGTATACCTCTCTTTTCCCATTACTATGGTTTTTATAATTTGTAGTGTATCATCAAATATAACAATATCCGCATCATACCCAACTTTTAATTCACCTTTTGGTAGGTTTAATTTACGTGCTGGGCTACGGGTCACTGCTAAAAGTGCTTCACATAAGGAGATATTAGTCTGTGTACGCATATTGTGTACAGCTTCATTCATCTTTAAAACAGAACCTGCTAATGTACCATCGTGTAATGTTGCCCTACCATTAGCTACCTCAACCGATGCACCCCCTAACTCATATCTACCACACTGCATACACCCAGCTCTCATGGCATCAGTAATAAGCATAAACTTCTCTTTTTTCAAAGTATGTACCATCTGTAATGTAGACGCATGGCTATGGACAAGATCGGCTATCATATCACAACTCACGTCTGCATGTAAAACTGCACCAATCAAGCCTGGATTTCTATGATGATATGCTGGCATAGCATTAAAAAGATGTGTCACATGAGATATACCCCACTTAAAACTTTGCAACGCTTCTTCATATCCTATTTCAGTATGCCCTGCACTTAAAATAATATGTGGATAGTCCCGATGTAACGCTTCAATAAATGCTTTTGCTCCCACTATTTCAGGGGCAAGTGTTATCATTTTAATCTCATCCATATAAGGCTTAAGCCAATCTAACGTAGGTTCTTGCAGGTGTGCTTTATCTTGTGCACCATGTCGCGTGGGGTTAAGAAATGGACCTTCAAGATGCACCCCTAAAATATGTGCCCCCGTTACATTTTTTGCATGCATACCAATCGTATCAAGTGCTTGTTGAATCACTGTAGTTTCCATAGACATCGTTGTTGCTAAAAAAGACGTAGTTCCCGTACTGAGTAAAGTTGTAGAGAGTGTTTCTAAAGATGCTCGTGTTCCATCCATGACATCTACACCCCCTGAGCCATGGATATGCATATCTATAAACCCTGCACTAACGTAGTGCCCTTTTGCATCTATAATCGTTACATCATCTTTATCTGATAGTATTATATCATCCACAATATCTATAATCTTTTCATCATATATAAGCATTTTATCTTCTAAAATTTCATCTGCTAAGACAATCTTTGCATTGATAATAATATTAGGCATGACTCAATTTTTCTTTTAACTGACGTTTTAGTACTTTTCCTGTCGCATTTTTTGGTAATGCATCAATCATATGTAAATGCTTAGGAATTTTATAGTTCGCTAAATGTTGTCGCATATACTTTTTAAGTGCCACTTCATCTAACGCCTGAGTACCCTCTTCTAGTTCAATATATGCAACAGGAATTTCTCCTGAGTTTTCATCTTTTATTCCCACTACGGCACTCAGAGCTACCCCCTCAAAGGTATCAATCACATCTTCTACTTCACGAGGATAAATATTGATGCCTTTAGAGATAATAAGGTCTTTTTTTCTATCTACAATAAATAAAAAACCCTCTTCATCTATATAGCCTACATCACCCGTAAGAAGCCACCCATTAATAATTGTCTCTTCTGTTTCATGTGGACGATTTAGGTAACCATGCATGACGTTATCCCCTTTAAAAATAATATCCCCCACACTCCCACATGCAACTTCTTGCATCTGTTCATCTACAATCTTTAATTCATAGCCATGCAGCACTGTACCTACTGAACCCGCCTTTTGTTTTTCAAAGGTATTCATACACACAGCAGGGCTTGCTTCACTCAGTCCATAGCCTTCAAGTAACGTGGCTCTTTTAAACTTTTTTGACATGGCATTGAGTGTTTTGGCATGCAGTGGTGCAGCTCCGGAAACAAATGTTCTTACACGGTTAAACCACAT
>Ga0256826_1002288_pt1 | contig 11708 bp, 11 predicted proteins | sample CV79metaG_FD_185975 | JGI IMG/M metagenome (GOLD analysis project Ga0256826, IMG submission 185975) | Hydrothermal vent microbial communities from East Pacific Rise, Pacific Ocean - CV79 | ecosystem: Environmental > Aquatic > Marine > Hydrothermal vents | place: Pacific Ocean: East Pacific Rise... | reverse complement strand
TACACAGCAGTAGATAAAGCAGAAGAAGATAAAGAGAATGCAGACAAAGTAAACCACCTAGCAATTAAATATCTAGCAGAAGTAGCAAAAGAAAAAAATATAAAACTCATCCACATCTCAACTGATTATGTATTTAACGGAGAGAACTTCAAACCATATACAGAAGATGATACTACAAGTCCAAATGGAGTATATGGAGTGACTAAACTTGCGGGTGAAAAAGCTATGCAAGAGATAAACCCTAAAGACTCCATAATCATTAGAACATCATGGGTATACTCAAGCTTTGGAGCTAACTTCGTAAAAACAATGTTAAGACTTGGTCGTGAGAGAGATTCACTTGGTGTTATCTATGACCAAGTAGGAACTCCTACCTATGCAAGAGACTTAGCTAAAGTAATACTTGATATAATACCAAAGATTAAAAATAAACAAGTAGCTATATATAACTATTCAAACGAAGGTGTACTTAGCTGGTATGACTTCTCTAAAGAGATAATGAGAATGGCAAAGATAGAGTGTGAGATAAACCCTATAGAGACTAAAGAGTATCCAACACCAGCAAAGAGACCACATTACTCTTTACTAAATAAAGCAAAGATAAAAGAAGAGTTTAATATAACAATTCCATATTGGAAAGACGCACTCAATGAGTGTTTAAAAACCTTAGGAGAAAGAAACTAAATGAAATCAATCTTACTAACAGGAACAGCAGGCTTCATAGGCTCTAACTTTGTACCTTACTTCTTAGAGAAGTACACAGAGTACACTCTTATTAACCTAGACCTCTTAACATATGCAGGAAATCTAGAAAACCTAAAAGAGTGTGAATCTAACCCAAGATATAAATTCATCAAAGGTGACATCTGTAACCGTGAACTAGTAGAATATATATTTACAGAACATAATATACAAGGTGTTATTCACTTTGCAGCAGAATCTCATGTAGATAACTCTATAAAGAACCCTGGTGTTTTCATAGAGACAAATGTAAATGGTACTTTTACTCTTCTTGATGTAGCTCAGAAGTACTGGATGGAGAAACCATTCACATACAAAGAGAACTATAAAGGGTGTAGGTTTCACCACATATCAACTGATGAAGTGTATGGAACACTCAATGAAACAGATCTCTTCACAGAAGAGACTCCGTATGCCCCTAACTCTCCATACTCAGCATCTAAAGCAAGTAGTGATATGATAGTAAGATCATACCAAGAGACATACGGTATGAATACAGTCATAACTAACTGCTCAAACAACTATGGTCCTAAACAACATGATGAGAAACTTATACCTACCATCATCAGAAAAGCATTAGCAGGTGAGAGTATACCTATCTATGGTGATGGTAAAAACATTAGAGATTGGTTATATGTACTAGACCACTGTAAAGGTATAGATCTAGTTTACCATACTGGTAAAGAAGCTAATGTATATAACATTGGTGGAAGAAACGAGAGAACAAACCTTCAGATAGTAGATGCAATATGTAGCATACTAGATGAAAAAGTACCAGCAGAAAAACAGATAAACAAAAAAAGCTATAAAGAACTAATAACTTTCGTAGAAGATAGAGCAGGACATGATAGACGTTATGCTATTGATGCTACTAAGTTAGAGACAGAACTTGGCTGGAAAGCGAACGAAGACTTTGACTCTGGGATTGTTATTACTGTTGAATGGTGTTTAAGTAAGTATAAAAGGAAAATATAGGATGAATGATTTATTAAAATACCACGAAGGTATAAGATCTGAAATATTGGACTTTATACCAAAAAAATATGCTAAAGTATTGGAAATTGGTTGTGGAAAGGGGGGGTTTAGGAAAAATTTACTTTTAGATTGTGAATATTGGGGAGTTGAACCTTATGAACAAGTTGCAACTATAGCTCTGGGAGAATTAGATTATGTTTTAGCATCTACATTTGATGATGCATATGATGATTTACCTGATAATTATTTTGATTTAGTTATTTGTAATGATGTTATAGAGCATATGGATAATCATTATAAATTTTATAACAAAATTCAGAAAAAATGTGTAAAAGATGCTTATATGATTGGAAGCATTCCTAATGTAAGATATATTTCTAATCTTTTTGAACTTCTAATTAAAAAAGATTGGAAGTACAAAGAAGAAGGAATATTAGATAAGACACATTTGCGCTTTTTTACTATAAAAAGTATCAAACATGATTTTAAGTTGTTTAATTTTAAAATTGAAAAATTATATGGAATTAATCAGATTAAATTTTCTAAAAGAACTTTATCTGGATGGAAAATGATTTTATTTCAAAAAATATTGGGAAGTGATACAAGATTTTTACAATTTGCCTTTAGGATTAAGCTATAAATAATAAATACCTTTCTAATATCTTAACAACATATACATTAATGTTAATACAAATTGTTATTCCTATGTTACTTTTGCCTTATATGATTACAAAACTAGGAAGTGGGTTTTATGGCTTATGGATTTTATTTACGACAATTGTAAGTTATTTAGGATTGAGTGGTTTTGGTTTCGGGACAACTTTTTTAAAAGAAGTTAGTAAAAATATTACTGAAAATAAATTAAATAAATATTTAAATACCACTATGTATTTTTACTTACTTATATGTATTTTTTTAGTACCTTTATCTTTTTATGTATATTTTAATTTAAGTGATTTATTTTTAATTCAAGAAAAAATGTTAAAAGAAGCAGAATATTCTTATATATTATTTATAATAACTTTTATACTTAATTTTGTAGGTAGTTTATTTAGTTCATTATTATTTGCAAAAAAGTTTTTAAATTTACAAAACTATTTATCTATTGTATTTAGTCTTTTATCATCTTTACTAATATTTGCAGCTTTATATTATGAATATTCAATTATAACATTAGCATTGATAAATTTATTTGTAAGTTTATTTTCCTTGTTATCTATAATATATATGTCTAGAAGAAAAATAATATTTAAAATTTCAATGAGCTATTTTGATATTACACTTTTAAAAGAAATGTCTTTACCTAGTTTTCATTACTTTTTTATTACTGCATCCGCTATGATTATATTATATAGTGATAATATCATTATATCTTCATATATTGGTCTTGAAAGTTTAGCAATATATGCAATAGGTTATAAGTTAATATCAGTGTCTCAAACATTACTGTTTAAAATTGTGGATATAATGATTCCAGATATCGCTAGGTTACATGAAGCTAAAGATTTTGAAAAATTATTGCAACTGCATAATAAAGTATTTTTTATATCAGTACTACTTGGAATAATAGGGTATGGAATTTTATATATTTATGGAATCGACTTTTTAAATTGGTGGATAGGAGAACAGTATGTTTTGGATGAAAGTATCTTTCACTTATTTATATATTTTACAATCATCCATTCTGGAGTTCATGTAAGTGCAATTTTTTTAGTTGCAATGGGAAAACATAAAGCTACATCCTATATGACACTGATAGATGCATTCTTGAATATAGTTTTATCTATTATATTTCTTCAGTATTATGGTTTATATGGAGTAGCTTTAGGAACTTTACTAGCACACTTTCTTACAAGTGCTTGGTTTACAACTTGGTGGTTTTATAAGCAGTTGAAAATGATTAAAAATGGAGTAGTTTATGTATAAAAGAGTTTGTATATTCGCACATTATGATAAAGACAATATAGTTGATCCGTATGTTTATTATTATCTGGAAGAATTAAAAAAAGTAATACAAAAAATTATATTTGTAACTGTTTCAGATATACTAAAAAATGATTTAGATAATCTCGAAAAGCTCGATATAGTAGTAATTAAAAGGGAAAATATCGGATATGATTTTTATAGTTATAAAGTAGGACTAGAAAGAATAAATTTAAAGTCATATGATGAATTACTACTTTGTAACGATAGTACTTTTGGACCTATATATCCTATTGTTTCTCTATTTGATAGTATGCAGAATCAAAAATGTGATTTTTGGGGAATAACTAGCAGTTTATTAATCTCAAATCATTTACAAAGTTATTTTTTAGTTTTTAAGAAAGATATTTTACAATCTACTGTATTCAATGATTTTTGGAGTAATTTATGTATATTAGAAGATAAAGATGAAATAATAAAACAATATGAAGTGGGTTTATCTACAATATTATATAGTAAAGGATATACTGGAGACTCTTTTATTAAATATAATATAAAAAAAGTTGGTATTATTAAAAATTTATATAAAAACTTATATAAAAAACCATATAAAATTTATAAATTTATTATATATCCTAAATTATATGTTAAAACAATTATGGATAAAAGATCCAATGCATCAATCGACTTTTGGGATGAGTTACTGGTAAAGTTAAAAATACCATTTATAAAAAAATCATTAATTACTGATAAAAGTATGAAAAAAAGTAATATTATAAAATTAAAAAATATTTTTGAAGATACAGTAATTGAAACAAAATATCCTTTTTATCTAATTACTAACTATTATGATAGACATTTACAATAGTAATAATGCATAGTTTAATGTAGAATTGAAAATTTGAAGATACACTTAGACTAAATTTAATTATATTTAAAAGGAATCTTGTGAAATTATTAATTGTAATAGTTATTTACAAAAAATTGATTAAAGAGTTGTCTATTTTAAAGTCAGTTAATATAATAGATGAAAATATAGATATATTCTTTTATGATAATTCACCTAAAGAACAGGAACTTCTTCCTTTAAAAGAAATTAATTTTCTCTATGAGCATAACACAAAAAACCCAGGTGTAAGTTATGCATATAACAGAGGAATACAAAAGGCAAAAGAACTCTCTAAAGATGCTATTTTAATTTTAGATCAGGATACAAACTTTAATATGAGTTATTTGGATGTATATAAAAAAGCTTATATAAAATATAGAGATACCTTCCTCTATGCACCAATAGTTGGTAATAACAGTAAAACAAAAATTTATTCTCCTGCCCATTTAAATAATTATGTTGGTAAAGTAGTATTGTATGATGACTTTATATTTAAAGAACAGTTTAGTTTAACTGGTATGTCTGTAATAAATAGTGGACTGATGATTCCATTGAAGATATTTGAGGAAACCGGTCTATATAATGAAAAAATAAAATTAGATTTTAGTGATATATATTTTATTGAAAAATACAAAAAATATAAGTCTGAAATTATTCTTGTAGATGTACATTTAAAGCACAGTTTATCAGGTGATGAAGGAAAAAACTATGAAGCAGAACTTTATCGTTTTATGTACTATTGTAATGGTGCGAAAGAGATGTCTACAGCTTTAAAAGTATCTACATACTGGGTGGTTTTTAGAAGAATGCTTAGATTAATTCAAAAATATTATACATTAAAACCAGTCAAAATATTTTTTGATTACTATATAGGGAATAAAATAATATGAAAATATCAGTTTGTATGGCCACATATAATGGAGAAAAATATATTCAAGAGCAGTTAGAATCTATATTGTCACAACTTGGTAAGAATGATGAAGTTATTATTTCAGATGATAATTCTACAGATAACACAAGAACTATTGTTGAAAATTTAAATGACTCAAGAATCAAATCTTTTATAAATCAGAAAGCTAAAGGGTATACTAGAAATTTTGAAAATTCTTTAGAGAAAGTGACTGGAGATATAATATTTTTAGCTGATCAAGATGATGTGTGGATAGATACTAAGGTTGAAAAAACTGTAAAAGAACTTGAAAAATACGACTTTGTTGTAAGTGACAATGAAATTGTAGATGAAAAGTTAAATCTCATAGAGAAATCTCATTTCGGGGTATATAATACAAAACAAGGTTTTATCCGTAACCTATTATTACCAAGGTATGTTGGTGCTTGTATGGCATTTAGGAAAGAAGTCTTATCCAAGTCTTTACCCTTTCCTAGTAATGAAAAATTATCTGCACATGATTATTGGATATGTTTAATAGCTGAACTATCTTTTAGCGTACATCTTATATCTGAACCTCTAGTGAAGTATAGAAGGCATGATTCAAATACTTCAAACGGTGGTGCTAAAAGTTCTAATAGTTTAAAGCATAAATTTCAAGTAAGATTCTATACATTATACCAATTGATCAAAAGGCTTAATCGATGATTTTTAAAATATTTTGGCTTTTTAGAGGATTATTATATAAGCCATTTTTTGGAAAATTTACTTTACCTTCTTATATTGGAAAACCTATTTATATAGGTGGATTTAAGAGAATATTTGTAGGAAAACGAGTTAGAATTTTTCCAAATTCTCGTATTGAAGTGGTTGATGAAGAGTCTTCAATAGTTTTTGAAAATAATATTTCAATTGGTCAAAATTTTCATATTATTTCAGGTGGGAATCAAAAACTTGTAATATGTAAAGATACAACTATATCTGCAAATGTTTTTATAACTAACACAGAACATAATTATACTGAAATAGGTCAACATATATTAGAACAACCAATAGTTTTCTCCCCAACAACTATTGGAACTAACTGTTTCATTGGTTATGGTGCAGTAATTCAAGCTGGAACAGTTTTAGGTAAACAGTGTATAGTCGGTTCTAATGCTGTTGTAAGAGGAACTTTTAAAGATTATAGTGTCATAGTAGGTATACCTGCTAGAGTAGTGAAAAGATATGATATAGATAAAAAAGTATGGCGAAAAACAGACAAAAGAGGAGAATTTATAGATGAGTAAAAGAGTATTAATAACTGGTGGTGCAGGTTTTATAGGGTCAAATCTTAGTTTGAAACTTTTAGAAAGTGGATATAGTATTACAGTTTTAGATAACTTGTCTCCACAGATTCATGCAGAGGATTCTGTACTTTATAACAGTATAAAAGATAAAGTTAGATTCATAAAAGGGACTGTACTTAGTTATAGTGACTGGAAAGAAGCACTTGAAGGTGTTGAGATAGTAGTACATTATGCCGCTGAGACAGGTACTGGTCAGTCTATGTATGAGATAGAAAAGTATACAGATGTAAATATAAAAGGTACTTCAATATTTCTTGATATATTGGCAAATGAAAAGCATAGTGTTAAGAAAATGATTATCGCTTCTTCTCGTTCTATATATGGGGAGGGTAAGTATAAGTGTGTAAAAGATGGTATTGTTTATCCAAATGAGAGAACAGATGAAAATATGTTAAAAGGTGATTTCAATGTTAAATGTCCTGTTTGTCAGGAAAATGTAGAACTACTAGCTACAGATGAAGATAGTAAGATCCACCCTTCTTCTATCTATGGTGTGACAAAACAAGTTCAAGAGCAGATGTTTATGATAATGGGTAAATCTTTAAAGATACCGGCAGTAGCACTCAGATATCAAAATGTATATGGAGCAGGTCAGTCTTTATCAAATCCTTATACGGGAATACTTTCTATTTTCTCTACAAGAATAAAAAATAATAATGATATTAATATTTTTGAAGATGGAAAAGAGAGTCGGGATTTTGTTTATATAGACGATGTCGTTGATGCTACTATTTTAGCTATAGAAAAAGATGAGGCAAATGGAGAAGTATTTAATGTTGGTTTAGGTAAGGCTATAGATGTTTTAACTGTTGCTAACACTTTAATACATGCTTACAGTAGCAGTTCAAAGGTGACTATCTCAGGTAACTATAGGCTTGGAGATATTCGAGATAATTATGCTGACTTAAGTAAGATAAGAACTAAACTTGGATTCAAACCGAAAGTTAGTTTTGAGCAAGGAATAGAGAAGTTTACTGCTTGGGTAGAACAACAAGATATAGTTGAAGACAACTATGAAAAAAGCATAAATGAGATGAAAGAAAAAGGTTTGTATAAGTAATGCCATCACTCAAAGGAAAAAAAGTTTTATATATTGGACAAAGGTTCTTTGGTTATGAAAAAGAGATCAAACTAATGCTTGAAAGAGAAGGTGCTAGTGTTGATTATTATAATGAAAGACCAAGTAGTACTTTTCTGACAAAAGCATATATACGCTTGAAACTACAAAGTTTAATATACTTAAAAATTCAAAATTATTATAATGATATTTTAGAAACTATAAAAGATATAGAGTTTGATTATGTTTTTATTGTGAAGATTGAGACAATTGATGAAAAAATTTTAAAATCATTAAAAAAGAGTCAACCTAATGCTAAGTTTATATTGTATATGTGGGATTCCTTAAAAAATTATAAGCAAAACAATAAAATATTGGACTTATTTGATAGGGCTTATACATTTGATAGTAATGATGTTAAAAGTTATTCTAATTTGACTTTTTTACCTTTATTTTATATAGCAAAGTATCAAAACAGTGAAGAGTATAAAATAAAGAATGATCTGTGTTTTATAGGTTCTGGTCATAGTGATAGATACTTGGTAGTTAAAAAACTATTTAAAATAGCATCATCATTAAATCTTTCTCAATATACTTTTTTCTTCTTACAGAGTAAAATTATATTTATTTTCAGAAAAATATTTGATAAAAGAATGAGAGATGCAAAAATGGAGGAGTTCTCATTTACTTCATTATCTCAAGAAGAAATTATTCAAACAATGTTGGAATCAAGGGCTATTGTTGATATAGAACATCCAGGACAAATAGGACTGACTATGAGAACTATTGAAATGATAGGACTTAAGAAAAAGCTTATTACTACTAACCGTAGTATCAAAGAGTATGATTTTTATAATGAAAATAATATTTATATTATAAATAGAAATAATCTTAAACTTGATAAGGCATTTTTTGATCTTCCTTATCAAGAGTTAGATGATGCTATTTATAAAAAATATTCACTCCAAAACTGGATTCAAACAATTTTTTTGGAAGGGATGAATAATTAAATGATATATTTTATCTTATTCTTATTCTCGTTTCTTCTTACATACTTGATAAAGAACTATTACATTAAACATGCTCTTTTAGATGAAGTAAATGAGAGAAGTTCTCATACTGTTCCCACTCCTCATGGTGGAGGGATTGCTCTTTCTCTAACATGGTTTATTGGATTGTATTATCTTTATGAGACTTCACAGATAGAACCATCACTTTTTTATGCTTTACTCACAGGTATTATCATATCTATTGTGAGTTTTTTTGATGATATTTATGAACTATCTGCTAAAGTTAGGCTATTAGCACAAGCTATCGTTGCCATACTTGGACTTTATTTTATAGGTGGTTTTTCTAGCATCGATTTTCTCTATTTCAGTATAGAAAATGAGATACTCACAAATATTTTTGCATTTTTCCTTATTGTCTGGTTTATCAATCTTTATAATTTTTTAGATGGTATAAATGGGTATGCTGGAAGTGAAACAGTTTTTTTGAGTTTGGCAGGTTTTATCTTATTTGCTAGTCCTGTTTTTCTTGTTCTGGGGGCTGCTACTTTAGGTTTCTTAGTCTGGAACTTTGGCAAGGCTAAAATTTTTATGGGAGATGTTGGAAGTACACTTCTAGGGTATAATGTCGCGATATTTACGCTCTACTATGCAAATCAAGAGAGTACAAACTTTTGGGTATGGATAATTCTCTTTGGAGTCTTTTGGTTTGATGCGACACTTACTCTCTTTAGAAGGTTTAAAAATGGAGAAAAGTTATCTCAAGCACATAAAAAACATGCCTACCAAAGACTTACTCAGGCTGGATACTCTCATAGTGAGGTTGTTATAGCTTCTATATTCTTAAATATTTTATTATTTGTTATAGTCTATTATTTACCTAATATACTATTCTCATTTTTAATATCACTTATAGTATTATATATATCTATACAATATGTTGATAGTAAAAAGGGATTTGATTGATTTTTAAACCATCAGAATTTAAGAGAAAAGCATTTTTTACTTTTTTTGATATTACTATTATAATTATTTCAACTATTGTTGCATTTAACTTGCGGTTTGATTTTGATATACCACATGTGTATAATACTTCTATACTTTTGACCATAACTCTTTTAAGTGTGGTTAGAGTTTCTTTATTTTATTATTTTAGAATTTATAATATCAGCTGGAGACACTTTGGTTTTAAAGATACTACAGGACTTATTTATGTTACAGTATTTTCAACATTTTTTTTATTGGCTGCTGCATATCTATTCCGAGGTAGTACATTAGTTATTCCAAGATCTATCATTCCTATAGAGTTTTTTATTTCGCTATTTATGATTTTAGCACTGCGCACGAGTAAGCGTTTTTATCTTGAGAGTTATAAAGTAAATGTAGATGGTAAAAGTACTATTATCATAGCAGATTTAGATAAAGCAAATAATATTCTCAGAACTATAAATAATAAAGATAGTGATTATTACCCTGTAGCTATTATTAGTGATACTAAACAGAATATGAAAATAAATAGTGTTGAAGTATATTCCTTAGATAGATTTATTACATTAAATATTGATTGTGAAGTTGCAATAATTGATGAGTCAATAGAGTTAACTGATATCTACGATAGATTAAATGAAATAGGAATATCATATATAAAAGTTGCAGGTGATTACAGTGCTTATGGTGCAGCAATTAAAGATGTTTCAGTTGAAGACTTATTAGCACGTCATCCCCAAGATTTGGATAAAGCAACGATACATACTTTTATAAAAGGTAAAGTTGTCCTTGTGACTGGAGCTGGTGGTAGTATAGGAAGTGAAATATGTCGACAGTGTGAGATATTTGGTGCTAAAACATTAATATTACTTGATAACAGCGAATATAATCTATATTCAATTACAGAAGAGATTAAGAGTATTGAAACTGTCTCTGTCATGCAAAATGTCGTAAACAAAAGTCATTTAGAAGCTACTTTTAAACGCTACTCTCCAGATATTGTTATTCATGCTGCTGCTTATAAACATGTCCCACTTGTAGAAGCAAATATTTATGAAGGTATTTTAAATAATGTTATAGGTACTAAAAATATTGTTGATACTGCTATAGAGTATGGTGTTGAAAAGTTTGTAATGATATCCACAGACAAGGCGGTAAGGCCAACAAATGTTATGGGAACTACAAAACGTATATGTGAGCTCTATGCCCAAAACTCAAATGGAAAGGGGACAGATATTGTAGCTGTTCGTTTTGGAAATGTTCTTGGAAGTAGTGGAAGTGTTATACCTAAGTTTAAAGCTCAAATCCAAGCTGGAAAAAATATTACAGTTACTCATCCTGATATTACACGCTACTTTATGCTTATTCCTGAAGCTTGTGAACTGGTTTTACAAGCTGGTGCTATTGGTAGTGGTGGTGAGATATTTATATTAGATATGGGTGAGCCTATTAAAATAGTTGATCTTGCACAGAAGATGATAGAGTTGAGTGGTAAACCAAATATAAAGATAGAGTTTTCTGGTCTTCGTCCTGGTGAAAAACTATATGAAGAGTTATTAATAGATGATAGTGATGCACAAACAGACTATGAGTCTATCACAGTTGCAAGTCCTACACATTATGACTTAGAAGAGTTAAATGCCGATATAGAAGAGTTATTAAACTCCTCTAATCAGTTAGAAGTTTTAAAGAAAATAGTTCCAGAGTTTAATCATCAAAGGAATGATTAAACTATTGTATGCCCTATAAATTCACTTGTCTCAGTTACAAAGCCAATACCACAAGCTTCATAAGCAAAAAATACATTGGCTTGATACTCTGTACTTTCATCTGAACTAAGATACGGAGAATCTGGATATAACTCACGAAGTACTTTTAAAATACCCTTAGC
>Ga0256826_1002287_pt1 | contig 11712 bp, 10 predicted proteins | sample CV79metaG_FD_185975 | JGI IMG/M metagenome (GOLD analysis project Ga0256826, IMG submission 185975) | Hydrothermal vent microbial communities from East Pacific Rise, Pacific Ocean - CV79 | ecosystem: Environmental > Aquatic > Marine > Hydrothermal vents | place: Pacific Ocean: East Pacific Rise... | reverse complement strand
CATTGTTTTAAATCTCATTGAGAATATTGGAAAACTTCGAGCAATTGGAGTTAAAGTGGTCAGTAAAAAAGTGAAAAACATTCACGATACTTCAGAACTACAATATCATGTTGAAGTTATCAAACATTACAATGAAGTATTTGATGAAGAATTTAATACTTACATAAAGTTAATCGATGAAAATAAAAAAGATAAGTTTATTAAAATTAAACAAAATCTTAGTGAAAGCATAAATGAATTCGTCAGCTTAACAAAAAATGAGTTATTAAATCAGGAACTTATCTTTATAGACCCTCAATATTATTTTGAGCAAGGTAACAATATTATTGAAGCTGAAGAAATATTTTACAATGAGGCATTTAATATTTTAGAGAACTATACTGATGATAGTATTAAATCTATTTCTCGTTGTATTTTTAAAGACAATATTATTAAATATACTGGATTAGTCGGTGTTATTATGTTTATTGTTTATACAGCTCAAACTATTTTTTAGATGACTATTTTTCAAGCTATAAAGTTTGGGAAAAATATTCTGGAAAATAGAAAAGAGGTTGAGATACTTCTTTTCAATGCTTTAAGAAAAGACAAAATATTTTTGATTTTAAATCAAGATTTAGAAATATCTCAATCTGACTTTTTAACATTCCAAGGATATTTATCTCGGAGAAATAATTCTGAGCCGATTGAATATATTTTTGAAAAGGTAAGTTTTTATTCAGAAATATTTCATATCAAACAAGGAGCTTTGATTCCGCGTCCTGAAACTGAAATATTAATTGATAAAACAGTTGAAATTCTAAAAAAAATAGATAATCCTAGAATTCTTGAAATAGGAGTTGGTAGCGGAATTATTTCAATAATGTTAGCAAAAATGATTCCCAATCTTACTATTTTGGCAATAGATATTTCAGATGATGCTTTACAAATTGCAAACAAAAATGTAATTGATTTTAAAGTTTCAAAGCAAATAGAACTTCGGAAAAGTAATTTATTTCAAAATATCTTAGATTCTGAAGAGTTTAACCTCATCGTTTCAAATCCTCCATATATTTCAAATCAACAAAGTTGTAATTTGCAAAATGAATTAGATTTTGAACCAAGTATTGCACTATTTGGAGGGAATATTGGAGATGAAGTATTGCAGAAGATAATTATTGAATTTTTTAAAAGAGATACAACTAAATTTCTTATTTGTGAAATGGGGTATGACCAAAAAGATAAAATATCTAATTTTGTGGATAGTAAGGAAAAATTGAGTTTTTACAAAGATCTTTCAGATTTAGATAGAGGATTTATTTTGGAAAAAAAATAAGCATGATTTTAACTCACTAAATTTCTTAGCTATAATATGAATAAAAAGGATAATAAAATGAGTCAAAGTCTATATGATATTTTAGAAATTTCTAAAGATTCAACTCAAGGTGAAATTAAAAAAGCTTACAGAACACTTGCAAAAAAATATCACCCAGATAGAAATCAATCAGATAATGCAGAAGATAAGTTTAAAGAGATAAATGGTGCTTATGAGATTTTAAGTGATGAAGCAAAACGACATAAATATGACCAACACGGTGATAGTATGTTTGAAAATAAAAATTTCAGCGATTTTTCACAAGGTAATGTAAATATAGATGATTTATTTAATCAAGTGTTTGGCAATGATAGATTTCAACAAGAAGAAAACCTAGATGTGCAACAAGAGATTATTATAACTTTTAGAACAGCTTTAATAGGTGGCAAAGAATCGATATATTTGCAAAATCGAGAAAGTGTGGATATTAATATTCCTAAAGGAATTCGCAACGGAGAAAAGCTTCGTTTAAAAGGTAGGGGTAAAAAAGGTTTATCTTTTAATAGAGTTGGAGATTTATTTCTTACAGTAAAAGTTCAACCTCATCCAGATTACAAACTTGATGGGAACGACATTACAAAAGATTTAGATATTTCTTTGCATACTGCAATTTTTGGAAGTAAATTGCAAGTTGAAACTTTAGAAACTGTTCTAAATATTAATATTCCTGTAAATGTGAAAAATGGTCAAAAGTTTAGAATCCGTCAAAGCGGTTTATATAATAGGAAAACAAAACTCACTGGGAATCTATATTTAAATGTAAATGTTATTTTGCCAAAAATTGATGAACTTGAGCCAAATTTTGTTAAAAAGCTTAAAGAACAGCTTCCACAATATTTATGATGCACACTTATGATGAGCCTGTTTATTTAATTAGTGTTGTATCTAAAATCTTAGATATTCATCCACAGACATTAAGACAATATGAAAGAGAGGGTTTAATTTTACCATCTAGAACAGATGGACGAATTAGATTGTACTCAAGAAGAGATGTTGATCAAATCAAGATGGTTTTACAATTAACTAGAAAATTAGGTGTAAATTTAGCAGGGGTGAATATTATATTAAGACTTAAAGAGAAAATAGCTAAATTGGAAACAGAAAACGAAAATCTTAATATGGAAGTTATGCAATATAAATATAAAGACCAAGATAAGTTAGAAGACAAATCTAAAATATATGATATGACAGTTGTTAAGGAGGAAGTTACAGATGAAAATTACAATTAGTCGCTTTAATAAAGAGAGAGAACCAAGTCAAGCTATTTCACAATTTGAAATTCCATTAGAAAATCCTACTCTTTTAGAATCTTTTAAATATATTTCAGATAAATTGGATAAATCATTTGTGTTTTCATCAAGTTGTGAAAGTTCAGTTTGTGGAAGTTGTGGAGTGATTGTAAATGGAAAAGAGGTTTTAGCTTGTCAATATAGAGCTAAAGAAGATGATAAAATTGACCCTTTGAAAAATTTATCAATTATGAAAGATTTAATTGTAGATAGAAATAAAGTGACAGAATCTTTTGCAAGACTCCCAATTGCTCCAGATAATTCAACTTGTATTTTATGCAATCTCTGTTACAGTGCTTGTCCAGTTTTTGAAGTCAATGATAAATTTGCTAATCCAATTATTTTATCTCGTATCTTAAATAGACTGCCTAATTTAGATGAAGATGAAAAATCTAACACAATTTCAGATATTCAACAAAATGGAATTTGGGATTGTACTCTTTGTGGATTATGTTCAGAAGTTTGTCCTCAAGATATTGATTCCAAAAATGATATTTTGAAATTACAATCAATTTCTGCTCAATCTGGATTTACAAATCCTAATTTATTTAATATGAGTTTTGGTTTTGGTGCAGAGTTTTAAACTCATATTTATAATATCCGTTCTATTCTTAAATAGCTGTTCTGAAAATAAAACAATTTCAGATAAAAATAGATTATCAATTTTTGTAGCTTCAAGCTCAAAAGAGTTGATAACTAAAATTGCCGATGATTTTCAAAAAGATAAAAATATTACAATTGATATTTATTCAACCTCATCGGGCAAAGGTTATGCGCAATTAATAAACGGCTTTAAATATGACATATATTTTTCAGCAGATTCTGAATATCCAAATAAAGTTTATAATCAAGGTCTATCTGAAAAACCTAAAGTTTATGAAATTGGTTTTTTAGCTCTATATTCAAAAAATACTACATTAATTAGCAAGGGCATTTTAGCTTTAACAGATGATGAGGTTGTCAAAATTGCAATAGCTAATCCAAAACTTGCCCCATACGGCAAACTTGGTATTAAGTTTCTTAAAAACATTAAAATATATAACAAACTTAAAGAAAAATTGATTTTAGGGGAGAATATTTCTCAAGCGGTTCAATTTGTAGATGCTGGGGCAGTGGATATTGGAATTGTTGCAATTTCTCTTTTGAAAGATAAACCAAAAAACCAATATCTGAAACTGGAGAGTAAATTTTATAATCCAATGAAACAAACTTTTGTAGTCACTAAATATGGGAAAGATAAAAAAATAGTACAAGATTTTATAACACTATTTGTACTAAAACCTTAGAAACTTTCTTAAATCCCCTCCATTAAAAGGTGAAAAATTCTTTTCTTTCAAAAACATTTTTTTTAAATGACAATCTCTACAATTATCTATAACTTGATGTTCGACAATATCTCTAGAAATTGATTCTTCTGAATGACATTCAAAACAGTCTGCTCCGCACTGACTTACACCGCTAGATTTTTGATGACATTTTTTGCAAAGTAACATCGGTTTATGATTTGAATCAATGTTTTTTAAAAGATTTTGGTGACAACTAAAGCAATCACCTGTACAAGCAAAAAGAGGTGTAAGAAAAATGAGAAAAATTAAACTCTTCAAAATATAATTTCAACTTTTAAAGATTTAAATTGTGCTGTGCTGATAAGTTCATCTTTTTCATCTCCAAATAGAAAATTAATTCTACTTTTAGAATGATGAAAAGTTGAGAAAAGAGTTCCCTTTTTAATTTTCTTACTAATTTTAATTGGAAGCTCTCCGCTTTCTCCAAACTCTGTTTTTAATTTAACGAATGCTGTATTTTGAAATATATCTTTATCTTCGTATGAAACTAGTAAAATATCACGATTATGTAATTTTTCAAGTCGTGGAGTTGCTAAAGTTTGAACGGCATTATTATAATGTATAATATTTCGTCCAGTTGAAAGGTAGAAACTATTTGATTTTCCCAATTCAAGGATTTCTTTAATTTGTCCTCGTAATTTATATTGATGATAATGAAATTGAGCAATTCCGTCTTTTGTTCGAAAATCTTTTAGATGTAAAATTGGAGTTTCATTTTCTTGAATAGGCCATTGCAAACCTGAAATACGGTTAATTTCAAGTTTTTCATAACTCGCTCCACTATATCTATTTGAAACCACTTCTTGAACTTCTTGCCAAACATCTTTAGAAGATTTATATTTCCAACTATTTTCCAAGTGATTTTCAACACCTTGTAAAATTTCCCAATCATCAGGTAAATCAGAATTTATTAAAGGTTGCGAAAGGTGTAATCTCCGTTCAGCATTTACATAAACTCCAGTTTTTTCATATCCGCTTTTCACTCCAAAAATTACATCAGCAAATTTTGTAATTTCATTTTCCATCACTTCATTAACAATGAGAAAATCTAATTTTCTTAAAGCTTTTTGAACTTTATTCTGGTTTGGGTGAATATGAGCTAAATCTTCACCAATATTCCAAATTGCCTTAACCTCATCATTCAAGATTGCATCAAAAACTTGTGGAGTCATCAAACCAATTTCTTTAGGTTTTTGATAATCTGGATTATAATATGGAAGCATTCCCATATCACAAGCACCCTGAACATTATTTTGACCTCTCAAAGGCATTAGCCCAACTCCTGAACCGCCAATATTTCCTGTTAAAAGTGCTAAATGTGTAATTGCCATTACAGCATAGCTTCCATCAAAGTTTTCAGTAATACCTAAACCCCAAAAAATCATACTCTTTTTAGATGCATATTCTCTAGCAACTTTTGGAATTAATTCTGCTAAATATTCATATCCTGAAATTTTATTAAAAAATTGTGGATTTGCAAAAGGGTCATTTAAAATAGATTTTTTTAAATCGTCAAAATATTTTGTTCTTTTCTGAATAAAATCTGTATTTTCAAGGTTTTCAGAGAGAATTACAAAAGTTAGCATATTTAATAATAATAAATTTGCTTCGTAAGGAATTACAAGACCATATTTTGAGTTTTTAAATAATTGTGTTTCTCGAATATCAATAGTTGCAATATCTAGTTTGCCATTTTTCTTAGCTTTCAAAATTTTATCAGCTACAATTGGGTGTGCTTCAGTTGTATTTGAACCAATAATTATGACAAATTCTGTATTTTCAACATCACTAAATGGATTTGTTGCGGCACCTTCACCAATAGTTTTTCTCATTCCTTTTAAACTAGGAGAATGGCAAACTCTTGCACAATTATCTACATTTGGAGAACCTATAATTTCTCGAGTGAATTTCTGAAACATATATCCACTTTCGCAATTTGTTCTAGCTCCTCCGATTGATGCAAATGCTTTAGCTGAATATGATGAGGTAATTTCTGAAATCTTGTTTGCTACAACTTTATAAGCCTCGGAATACTCTACTTTGTAAAAAGTATCATTCTGAAATTGAATCTCATTTGATAAGTTAAGATTCTTGCATATTTCTTGATGCCTTTCTACAAAATCTTTTCGAATTAGAGCATTTGAGATTTTTCTATCGGAATAGAGAAACCCAAAACCCTCCTTACCTTTTATGCAAAGACTACCCCTGCTTACTTCTGCATTATCTCTTGCATAAATTTTATTTATCTTTTGGTCGGTGACATTGGCTGTAATTTCACAACCAACTCCACAATAAGTGCAAACACTATCTATTGTCATAAGTTTCTCTATTCCATATTATATTTAAAATGGATTATAATGTTTATTATTCTATAAAACACTATAATTTTTTTTATAAATTAAACACTTAATTTTAAGTAAGCTCTTTATCAGTTATTTAGGTTGTGGAGGAGGTGAAACTTCTTCAATGCTTGTTTCTTCTTCTACTTTTACAATATCTCTGGGAGGAAAAACACCGCTTAAACATTTTAATGTAGAATTACCATCTGTTCTATATTTTATCTTATAACTTTCACCCTCTAAATCTTTGATAAATTTAACAAAAGCAAAAGAATATTTAGAGTTGCTACTATGAATCACTCCATCTTTTTTATTATCTGATAAATATGAGAAATTTTGAAATTCTATTTTAGAATCTGTATTAATTTTTGGATAAATCATTTCTACACTATTAAATCCAAATTTAGTGCCTAATATTATTTGTGAGTTTTCGACACCGCTTTGAAGAATATCATAAGTGGATTCGCTTAAACCACAGGTCATTTGTTGAATAGTAAGATTTAAAGCGATAGATAAATTACTATCATCAATTCTAAAAACAATTCTCTCAACTCCCATAGAAAGTGGAGTTATCAAAGTTCTAAAAACACTTTTTTTATTATCACTTAGGTTTTTATCAATTTTTGTTGAAACTATTTCAACTAATTTATTTGCAGTGGAAACAACAGAAATAACTTCATTTACTTTACGAGGATTTGTAATTATAGTTGTAATGACAAAATCATCACCCTCATCTATATTTAAACTGGTGGATTGTCCAGAAGCAAAATCTAAAGATATTTCACCTAATCCAAATAGTGTATCATTTGCTTCTGTAATGTTTTTTTCTTCTATTAAATTAACCTCATCAGGAATATTTAATTCTATAATGTTAATAGGAATTTTAAGATTGACAAAAACATTTTTATCTACATAAATATTAATTTTATCACTTCCCTCTGATTTTCCAGTGATTTTAATTTGGCAAATAGAACTTTTACAATCTAAGTTAGTTGATACTAATTTAGAATTATGGGATTCTTTGATTTTAGTTTTAGAGTTAAAATCTTTTACAATAAAATCAATATTGATGGATTCATTTATTTCAAGAGTAATATTATTTTCAATTAAGGAATTTGAAGTTTGGGTAAATAATAAAGATTCATCTTTAAGTTCAATCTCTTTTGCTATAACTTTAACAAAGACTTGAAATTTTTCATTTGAATATTCTTTTAAAGATACGGTAATTTTTACTTCACCTTTTTTTAAAGCTAAAAAACTAACTGAACATTTTCCAGTTGAAGAGCATTCAGGATTTTTGCTAAAAAGTGATGATTCAGAACTGCTACTTGATAAAATTTTAGTATTTGAATCCCCATCTTTTAATGTAAAATTAATCTTAGAGGTTTCATCTTCCGTTAAAGTTATAGAACTTTTTCCACTATATGAAATAGAGGGTTTCTTTTTTGGAGTTACTACAACAATAGTTTTATTTTTATCACTATCTTCTGTTTTTATAACAGATTTATTTATCTCTGTATTTTTAGAGAATGGTGTAAAAGTATCGTTTTTATCAAGAATAGTTGCCTCTCCATTTTCAGGAGCATTTGAGCAACTTGAAAATAATAAGAGAGTTATTATAAATAGCAGTTTTGACATAAGGAGTTATTCTACTTGTGAAATAGATAATGGGTTCTGATTATTACTATATAAATCTGCTGTAAATTTACCAGTTAAAATATTATCACTACTATCTAAAATAAAAAATTCGTGATTTGCATAATTAATATCAAAAGCAATTTTCATAATATTTCCATTAATAGAAACATACATAATTTTTGGAGGGCTTAATTCTGTTGAAATTACATCTACAACATTTTTATAAAATAGTTGTAAATCTTCCATAGACTTGCCTAAAATAATGCTTTCCGTTTTAGCCGGAGTTTCACTTATTTTTTCACAAAGCTCATTATATTTAATCGGTTTATTTACATCTTTAATTGTTGAACTCATTAATTTTGAAGTTCCTTTATATAAAGAAGCATAAGTAATTTTAATTGCATCAGATAAAATTAATTTACTTCTATCTAAAGTCGTATCATTATTATCTGTTTTAACTACATATATTTGAGCTATTCCTAAATCTTGACAAAGGTCAGGATATAAACTTGTAACAGTTTTAAAAGTCGAAACATTTTCTTGATAAATTCTATAATAACTATTATTTATAATATCTGTCAATTTAATTGTTGGACTTGGAGCAGAAGGTTTTGTAAAGTCGATAGCTAATTGAGTTCTTTTTTCAATTCCTTTTTCATCAACTACAACAACTGTAACTTCTGAAACAAGATTTATATTTGAAATAGAATATAAAGATTCGTAATCAATTTCAGCAGAAAGTACAGTTCCATCAAGTTCAGGTTTTAAATCAATTTCTAAATTATCAATTTGAATATATCCTCTAACAGCTTTTGACACATTTTTAAGAAAAATCTGAACATCGTAATGAATATTATTGACAATTGTAGAATTATCTTCTACAGATAATTGTTGAGTTACATATCTTGAAATTGAAGTTTGTTCTTCATCAATTTGAAATTCAGCAGATGTTGAACTTGAAACTTGTGCAAATTTTATCCAATATGATTTTCGTTTATCCGTAGAAAAAGTTCTATCATATTTTGAAGAGAATGAAGTCCAGTCTGTTAAATTATTGCTAATTGGCATACTATCCCAATCTCCACTATTTGTAGGATTAGTTTTAAGAGTTAGAATTTGGTTAGGTTTATAACCATCAAAAATATTACTCAAAAAATAAACTAAATTATCAGTTTTAGGAAAAGCATAAGTTTTTAAATAAAGTGGAGCTTGAGCCAAGGCTGGAATTTGAGTAATATGATTTGTAAGAGATAATTTTGTACAAATATCAGCAAGATTTCCGTAACCTTTAATAATTTCATAATCTCGACTATTTTGAACAATTTTCATACTTTTATTAAAATCAGTTCTGTTTTTAGCTAATTGGAAAATTGTCTTATTTCCATCAATTGAGAAAAAACCACTCGGAACATTTTTAGTCATATCAAAATGATATCTCTTAATATAATTTGGATTTTCTAGGTAAAAAGTTTTTTGAGAAAATAGCATTGTAAGATTTTTATCAGTTCCTATAATTTTTAAAGAACGAATATCTTTTTTAGAACTTTCTAAATTAGTTGTTAATATATCAATATTTTCACCATTTAAATTAAGATTTAAAGGAGTTGAAAATTTAGAAATAAAAGTTTTATTTAAATCAAGCATAAAACCATAAATATATGAAGATTCTTTTCTTTGAGTTGTGGATAATACTTCAATATCTGGAATTGATGAGGTCATAATATCATTTTCATCAGAAATGATAAATTCAGAACGGCTAAGCAATAAAATATTAGAATTATCAGACTCCAAAGCAAAAATATCTAACATAGTAGATTTACTATTAATTTCTTTAACTGCTTCTAAAGTTGAATTATTATCTAAATTAATTTGTAATTTATCTAAATCATCTTTTTTAGAAATAGTTAAATTATATTCTCTATTTTCATTGTAATGCAAGATTATTGCATAAATAACTTCAATAGTTCTTTTTTCAGGAAGAGATAAAAGATTCCAACCCGCATTAATTTTATCTGCATAAGATGTAATTCCAAATTTAAAAGAATCATCAAATATAAAACCTGCATTAGACACATAAGTCATATTGGAATCAGATTCTAATTTTTTGTCCTCATATTTCGCCCAGTAACCTTTTCCTTTTTCAAATTTAAAAAAGTCATTTCCATCGCTACTATTTTTGCTGTGAAAATATGACCAGATGTCATTGTTAGCAATTCCGTTATATCTATAAACACTTAATTCGCCAATGCTAGAATGAATTGGGTTAAAAGATGTGTTTGAAAGATTTGTATCAAAAGTTTTGACAATATCAATTTCAAGTTCTGAAAATCCAGATTCATCATAAACTCCAGCAGAATTACTGGTTGCAGGTGTTGTATTTGTAATACCTGTATCTTCGTCTGGAATAATTGGTTCTGTTGTTGAGTTTGGTTGAGATGAATCTTGTGAAATAACTCCACTTGAAACATCTTTTAAACCTGTAACTCCAACCATTTGCCAAATGCCATTTGATATATTATTATCAAAAAGTTTGACGGTGTAATCTTTTGCCATAAGTGTGGCATAAGATAAAATGAGCAGTAATGTAATAGTTTTCATAAAGAAAAATAATCCTTTTTTAGATAAAATTATACTAAAAAAAGAGTGCAATAAATGTTGAATAAAAGAACTCATTTAATAGATTTAATATTATTATATGTAATGACAACAGGAAACCTATTTTCTCAAAGTTTAGCTACTTTAATGATTAAATCTAGTGTAGAAAAAATTGAGTTTGGTGTGAATTATAATTATTATCAATCTTTAATATTTCAAGAAACTTTTATCGCACAAAATTATCAATCGTATTTTCAAAATAATGGAGCTTTTTCACCATATTTATCCTTAAAATCTAAAGGTTTTGAACTTTCAGATAAAATTGGTATTTATCTTAACTCTCATTTTAATTATATGTTTTTCAATATGCAAAAAGCTGTTTTAACAGATGGTTCAGTTTCACAAAAGTCCGTAGATTTAGAAACATCAATTCATTATTTAGCTCTCGATATTACTCCCTCAATATTTTATTTCTATAATTTCGGACAAGTTAATGGAAAAAACAGCATTATTTTTGAAATATTTTCAGGTATAGGTATTTCAGTTTATACAGGTTCAAGCAAAGAATTTATATATCCTACGAAAGATGAGTTTAAAAATAGCCAAAATCAAGCAAATATAGGAAATCCCCCTAACTTTTATATTTCAAATAATGGTGAAATAGCATATATCGGAAATAAAACAGATATAGGTTTTGGTATAGGAATCAATTTATTATATGGACTTAAAGTTAAATATAATTTTAATAATATGAATATACATATTTCATATAAATCACCATTTGCAATTACTTTAGATAATTATCTGAATATTCAGCAACTTGCAATAGGAATTGGATACTCATTTTAGTATTTTTTATGAAAATATTTTATATGGTGCGACTGGGGAGATTTGAACTCCCACGCCGTGAAGCACGAGCCCCTCAAGCCCGCGTGTCTACCGTTCCACCACAGTCGCAAAAAAAGAAGATTGGACAGTTTTAAATCCGTCCGAAGATTTATTTTTAGATTAACCTAAAAATGGATTTGCATAAAGTGCAATTAGAGAAATTACAAGTGTATAAATAACTTGAGCTTCAATCATCGCAAGAGCAATAAACATTGTAGTCATTAGTTTTCCACCAAGACCTGGATTTCTAGCTGTTCCAGCAA
>Ga0256826_1002286_pt1 | contig 11713 bp, 8 predicted proteins | sample CV79metaG_FD_185975 | JGI IMG/M metagenome (GOLD analysis project Ga0256826, IMG submission 185975) | Hydrothermal vent microbial communities from East Pacific Rise, Pacific Ocean - CV79 | ecosystem: Environmental > Aquatic > Marine > Hydrothermal vents | place: Pacific Ocean: East Pacific Rise... | reverse complement strand
GTATGTAGAATTTCAAGGCCATCTGCTAGAATTGATTCTCTCTCTAAACCAGCCTTTGATGCAGCAACTGCCACTGCACCCTCAGTCGGTGTCCCTATAATTGTATGGACACCATTTTCTTGAGTAATCTGTGAATCATTACATAAAGCAGATACTTCAAGGAGTTTATAAAGGGACTCTTTCTCTTTTGGCTCTATGACATTTTTAGCTGCATCACTAAAAGAGCCCTTTGGTTCATACCCTTTCCCACTCACACTGTAGTACTCACCTCCAGCATAAATAGAGAGGACTTGCATTTTATTTTGAGTGAGTGTCCCTGTCTTGTCAGAACATATAACAGTAGTGGAACCTAGTGTCTCAACAGAGGCAAGTTTTCGTACTAATGCACTATTTTTTGCCATCTCTTTAGCACCAATAGTTAGTACAATGGTGACAACAGTTGGTAAACCCTCTGGAATGGCTGCAACAGTCAGGGATATTCCGATATTAATCATATCAAGAAAACTCATTCCCTGCTCAATTCCTATACCTATAACTATGGCGACTATGGTAAATGCTGCACCTATAAGAATCTTAGAGAGTGAGTGAATACGCTCTTGAAGTGGTGTCATCTCCTCTTTAGTCTCTTGCATCAGAGTCGCTATGTGACCTAGTTGTGTATTCATTCCAGTCTCACAAACTATGGCCACACCACTTCCTGCTAAAACTTGAGTACCCATAAATGCCATATTTTTCCAGTCACCTATATCTAGACCATCTGCCTCTATAGCATCTGAGTGTTTATTAATAGGTTCTGACTCTCCCGTAAGAGCCGCCTCTTCTATAAGTAACTGATTTGACTCAATTATGCGAACATCAGCCTGAACTTTTCCTCCAGTTTGAAGTTTAACTATGTCACCTTTAACTAAAGAGCTAGCCGGTATCTCTCTCCAGAGAGAATCTCGCTTCACTTGTACAATAGGAGTTGACATATTTTTTAAGGCATCCATAGACTTATGCATATTCATCTCTTGAACAAAGCCAATTATGACATTAATCATAATAATAACCGATATTGCAACTGCATCTATCATATGTCCACTATAAATAGACAGAAGTACCCCAAATGATAAAATGATTATAAGTGGATTTTTAAACTGTATAAGAAATATTGTCAGTGGTGAGACAAGTGTATCTAACTTTAAAATATTCTCGCCATCTTTTAAAAGTTTTTTATCTGCCTCATCACTCTTAAGCCCAGACTCAACACTACTCTCTAGTTTATCTAATATATTATTTGTAGATTTTTGATACCACATAAGAAGTACCCCTTTTCTTGCATATTATTGTTGTTTATTATAACAATATATTTATATATAATTTCAATTACTTATGATAATATCATATACAAATATCAATACAGAGGAACACCAATGAAACTATATGCACCTTGGGAAAAAGCCTTTAAAAGAGTATCTACACCTTTTGAACACTTTTTACATGCTCAAACAACAACTGGTTTTATTTTAATGTTTATGACAGTGTTAGCACTCATTTTGGCAAACACTCCAATGACTGAAGCCTATGCCCACTTTTTTCATACAGAAGTTGAGCTTGCAGTTGGTGATTGGCACCTTGAACATACGATTCATCACTGGATAAATGATGGGCTTATGGCTATCTTTTTCTTTATTATTGGTCTTGAGATAAAACGTGAAATACTCGTTGGTGAACTCTCAAACATAAAAGTAGCCATACTCCCTATTCTTGCTGCAATTGGAGGAATGGCTCTGCCTGCACTTATTTACATCGCTATTAACAATGGAACTGCGGGTGCAGCAGGTTGGGGTATCCCGATGGCAACAGATATTGCATTTGCCATCTCAGCTCTCGTACTTTTAGGTAAACGTGTTTCACCTGCATTAGTAACTTTTTTAGTTGCTCTTGCTATTGTTGATGACCTTGGTGCCGTTATAGTTATTGCAGTTTTTTACACGGAACAGATTCAGTTTGTACCTTTAGGACTTGCAGGTCTCTCTTTTTTAATTATGATTATATTTAACCGTGTAGGTATTCATATGATTTTACCCTATTTTATAGTTGGTCTTTTTATGTGGTTTTTTATGCTTGAGTCTGGTGTACATGCAACTATAGCTGGTGTTATTGCAGCACTTAGTATCCCATCAAAACCGAAGTATAGACCGATTGACTTTTCAAATAGTACTCGAAATCTACTCGATGAATATGATAATTACCCTATTACAACTGACCATGAGATGCATGAACACCAAAAAGCACTTCTGCTCAATATTAAAGACAAAATTGACTCAGTAGGCTCTCCCGCTGCTAGACTTGAACATGATTTACACTTACCAGTAGCCCTTATAGTCATTCCTCTTTTTGCACTCGCAAATGCGGGCATAAGTATAGATTTTTCCTCTATAGGCGAGACTATTGTAACACCTGTCTCTTTAGGAATTATCACTGGTCTTATCTTAGGAAAGGTTTTAGGTATTTTTGGAATTGCATGGATAGCCATAAAAATGGGCATTGCAAAACTTCCCCAAGGCAGTTCTATGAACCAAATCTTTGGTGTTGCATTTCTTGGAGGCATCGGTTTTACCATGTCAATTTTTGTCGCTGATTTAGCATTTGTAGGGAATCCTGAACTAGTTTTTCAGGCTAAAGTTGGTATTTTAGCTGCTTCACTTTTTGCTGGAATATTTGGATATATTTGGTTAAGATTTATTGCCAAAACTCCTATAGTAGGATGATTTAAGAGAATTGTACTTATAATATGACACTTATACGATTAAATTATTTTATAAAAGGTAGTTAGTTATGAAAATAACGCCAACAAACAGTGAAAAAACATTTAAACCTAATGTACTTCTTGTTACAAAAACAGATTTAGAAGGGCATATTACTTATGCTAACCGAGGCTTTATGCAAATAGTTAGCATGAATGAGAGTCAACTTATTGGTGCTCCTCACAATATTATTCGACATCCAGATATGCCTAAAATTATATTTAAGTACCTCTGGTCTTATCTTCAACGTGGTGATGAGATTCACGCCTATGTAAAGAACCTTTGTTCAGATGGCTCTTACTACTGGGTTATGGCAAATGTAACACCCTCTTTTGATGTTAAAAATAAAACAAAAATCATAGGTTACCACTCTTCCAGACGCTCTCCAAGCACAGAGGCCTTAGCTATAATTATTCCCCTTTATAAAAAACTCTTAGAAGCTGAAAAAATTGGCGGGATGAATGCAAGTGAAAAAATTATGAATGACATACTTAAAGACAAAGGAATCTCTTATGCCGAATTTATCCTCTCTATCTAAGATACACTATGCAAATTATGCACACCTTATCGTTATATCACTTAGTCTCGCGGTATCTATTGTCTTTTTTGAGTTTCATTTAGCAACTTTTATATTTAACACACTTAACATCGCTATTGCGGTTTATGCATACAGACAAATCAAAATAACTATTGACTCGGTTGATAAAACATCAAGAATTATTAAAACTGCTGCAATGGATGGCAACTTTGAAAATCGTCAACACAATATCTCTGGTGGTGGAGAACTTGCTTGGCTTGCATGGAATCTTAATGATCTTTTTGACCAAATAGAGTCTGTCTTGCGGGAACTCAACACTTCCATAGAGTATGCATCGCAAAATAAATACTTTAGACGGGTAAATACAATCGGTCTCAACTCAACATTTACAAAAACAGGTGAATTAGTAAACCTCTCTTTAGATGCTATGGAAGCAGAATTTAGGAACCAAGAGAAAGAACGTTTTATAAACGATTTATCTAAGGTTGGAAAAGGAATAGTTACAAATTTTAAAAGTATTCAAGACCAAATCAGTGAAACAAATGAAACTTTAACACAACTTGCTATAGAGTCTCAAGAGTCCGCATCTCTTTCACGTTCAAATAACTCAGTTGTTGAAACTATGAATGAAAACTTTGAGAAACTTTCACATATTATTGCTCAAAATGATGAGTCAATTGATGGGGTCTCTTCTCGTACAGCAGAGATTACTTCTGTCATTGACCTTATTAAAGATATTGCAGACCAGACAAACCTTTTAGCACTCAATGCAGCCATCGAAGCAGCACGTGCGGGGGAACATGGCCGTGGTTTTGCTGTTGTAGCAGACGAAGTACGAAAGCTTGCTGAACGTACTCAAAAAGCGACTAATGAGATAACTATTTCCATTTCTACCCTCCAACAAGAAGCCAATGGAATGTTAGATAACTCAAAAGAGTTAAACAAAATCGCAGAAGAGTCTACAGCCAATGTGGGAACTCTCTACTCTTCACTGAACCAGTTCAACATCACTAGTGAGTCGGTTCTAAGTTCAAGTAGACTCATGAAAAACAAAAACTTTGTAGTTCTAGCAAAAATTGACCATATTCTCTTTAAAGCTGATGCATTTGAGCATATACAAAAAAATAGCCATAACAATTTTGACAACCATAATGAATGTCGTTTTGGAAAATGGTATAACACAGATGGTCAGTCCCAATTTGGACACTCAAAAAGTTTTAAAGAGATTATAAATCCTCATGCTGCCGTTCATAATGCAGTGCTGGAGACTTTTTCTCTCATAGAAGATAGTAATGCTCTAGTGCATGAAGAGACAATAAAAAACAACTTTATCAAAATGGAAGAGGCTTCTGACAGACTCTTTTACCTCATGGATGAGATGCTTTTAGAAGAGGCTTCATATAACAACGAAGGTATGTACGATGGGGATATAGAGCTATGGGATGATGAATAAATAGAAAATAATTTCTATTTTATCATCTCATCAAGTAATATATTTAGTCGTTCACTAGCCGTTTCCATTGCAGTAAAATTATTAATAATTTCTTGTGAATTCTTACCAGTATAGACTTGACCTTTTTGTACATATTGTAAATTTAAAAGTGCATTATCATGTATCAACTTATGTGCTACATTAAGTTCAGCATATATGCTACTCTCACCAAAAACTTCTCTTCCCTGTGTCTTGTACCATAAGGCAAAACTACAGTTTAAATGGTCAGTTAACTCACTCTTACCATTATTATTATTAATAACAGCAGAATATGCTTTGGACTTAAAAATTGAATGATCTATTTTTACCATTGAGATTAAGAAGACATTATTTATACGAATTGCATCAGACTCTGATTCTAGTGCATTTTTACTAAAGGCTTGTAGCGTCGATGCAAATTCATTCATATACACAAAAGATTCACCTGCTAACTTAGACATAATCTCTGATTCTGTATGCATCTCAGTTGTCTCTTGCTTAAGAGTTTCAATTGTTATATATATCTCTTGTGTCGCTTTTTGTGTTCTTTCGGCCAACTTTCTTACTTCATCAGCTACAACTGCAAAACCACGACCATGTTCACCTGCTCGAGCTGCTTCAATAGCTGCATTAAGTGCAAGTAAATTCGTCTGATCTGAAATATCTTTAATTAATTCTGTTACAGATGAAATTTCACCTGATTGAATTTTTAATTTATCAGCACCATCTATTGTCTTAGAAATACTAGCTGTTAAACCTTCAAAAATCATTTGTACTCTATCTACAGATGACAAACTGTGCTGAGCAGATTTTGCTGTATCTTTAGAAGTTTGAGCAATATGTTTCATTAACTCACTTCCAGCTTGAATATCCTCTCGAATATTAACTATTCCACCAGAAGAGCCACCACCAATTCTATCAAATGCAAGTCCTAAACTTCCTTTAATCTTTAAAATCTGGCTTGCTAAAATATTTTCAAGTACTTTATTTACAGGGAGCATAGCATCGTGAAAACTTCCTTTAAATCCCTCTTGAAAAAGAACCCCATTAACATTTCCAGCACCAGCCAGTTCAATTGCACTGACTATATCTCGCATAAATGCTTCAACTTGATCTACAAGGTTATTATACCCCCATGCTATCTCATAGTATTTAGACTCAACAGGTATATTTGTAACTCTTCCTTCTAAGCTACCTTCACCTGCTTCTTTTATAACTTTTTTAATATTTAGTAACAACTCTTCATCTGCGGTAGAGTTTGATGATGGGATAAGAAGTGCTAATAATATAAACACAGCGATAAGACTTGAATAAATAAAAGAGTATGTGAAACCTAAAGCAAAAAATACTACTAATGCAACAAAAAATAAATAACTGTTTTGATTATTTTTGAAGAGATATGATAAATTCATCATAAGAGACCCCTTTATCATTGAGTATTGTCGTAAGAAGTTTCTCTGCACTACTCACTCCATGCTCTTTTTCCTCTTTTAATAAAGTTTTATAAAGATTTTCAACTATATTTAGAGCACTATCTTTTGGTTTACGTCGTACCGAATAGTAACCAATTACATTTTCTTCTTTATCTAAAGAGACAGTAACATTTGCAAAAACCCAGTAAAAATCTCCATTTTTACATCTATTTTTAACATAAGCATTTATAGATAATTTCTCCTTGAGTCTAGCCCAAAGAAGTTTAAAAACTACCGCCGGCATATCCAAGTGTCTTAATATGTTGTGTGGTGAATTTAGTAACTCCTGCTCAGAGTAACCAGACATCTGGATAAATATTTCATTACCATATGTTATGCGACCTTTTAAGTCTGTTTTAGAGACTATAAAATCATTTTCTTTCATATTTACTTGCATAGATACCCTTTTGTAAGGATTATATCTAAATAATGTCTTTTAAAGATTACATTTTATTATTTAACCCCTTAAAAAACATCATCTCATTCTCTCGTAAAATACGAATCATATTTGTACTTCCAGCAACTCCAACAGGGTCTCCTGCTGTAAGTATGTATGATTTATCTAAATGCAATACACCACGTTGGAGACCTTGGTTCATAACCGAAGACATCATCTGTCCAAGAGACTCTTTTTCAACCATAAATGCAGGAACAACACCCCAACATATAGTTAAAAACCTTGCAACTTTTTCACTATGAGTTACAGCATAAATATCACGTCGTGGGCGGTAGCGTGAAATTTTTCGCACCGATGCCCCACTTGAACTTAAACAGATAAGTCCCCATGCATCCACTTCACTACAAAGCTTCACTGCTGCTGCATTTATACTATCTGTCGCATCATGAGATTTAAACTCATCATACTTATCAAAAGGGTAGATTTTCTCAGCCCCTTGAATAGCTTTGACCATTGTCTCTACTGCTAAAACAGGGTTCTCACCTACGGCACTCTCCTCAGAGAGCATTACTACATCTGTTCCATCTATGACAGCATTAGCAATATCACTAATTTCAGCTCTTGTTGCCCTTACTTCTGTTGTCATAGAGAGAAGCATCTGTGTAGCGGTTATAACTGGTTTTGAGGCCTCGTTAGCTTTTTTAATAAGCATCTTTTGAAGTGATGGAACATCATAGTATGGAACTTCTATACCTAAGTCACCACGTGCTACCATTATGCCATCGCTATACTCCAGTATTTTATCTATATTTTCAACTGCATCAAACTTCTCTATTTTTGCAAAAAGTTGTACATCTCCACCATTTTCAATGACGATTTTTCTTGCATTTTTCATATCTTGTGCATCTTGCACAAACGAGATAGCCATAAAATCAACACCATTTTGGATGCCCCAAAGCATATCTTGCCTATCTTTAGGCGTGAGTACATCTATACCTAAGTGAGTAGATGGAAAATTAACACCCTTTCGAGCTGAAAGTCTCCCACTATTTTGTACTCTCACTTTCACACTATTTAAAGTGACTTCTACAACTTCTGTTTTTATCATTCCATCATAAAGGTATATAAATTCTCCAAGACTTAGTTGAGAGAGAATTGAGGGTTGGTTAATGCAAGTTTTATAATGATTTTCTTCAACTCGCTCACCTACTATCTCCTCTTTAACAAACTCTACAATATCATCTTTTTTAAGTTCAAATGGCTCTTCAATTTTACCTACTCTAATTTTAGGACCACTAATATCTTGAAGAACTCCTACAAAAAGACCAGTACTTTTCTGCGCCTCTCTAATTTTAGACAAAACTCCACTATGGTATTCGTGTGTTCCATGCGAAAAATTAAGTCTAAAAACATTCACCCCAGCTCGCATAAGAGACTTTATCATCTCAAGAGAGTCCGATGCAGGACCTATAGTTGCTAAAATTTTAGTTCTTTTTTTCATATTTTTTCCTATAAACTTATTAAAATATTTCCAACTACTAAGCCACCAAAGGTGCCTATGAGGTAGCCCATAATTGCCATGAGGACACCAATACTTACAAGTGATTTATTGTATGTTGCAGCTAAGATGGGAGCAGAAGCTACTCCCCCTATATTTGAAAGTGAGGCTACTGCTATACTAAAGAGGTCAAGTTTAAAAATTTTAGCTCCAACAACCATAACAAGTGCATGAATAAGTAAGATTAGAAACCCTGCAAAAACATACATTCCAAGCCCATCAAAACTATCAAAAACAGCTTTTGAGCCAATAAGTGCAATAATAATATAGAGCATAGAAGTTGCCACTTCACTCGAACCATTGAGAGAGCGAAGTTTTGTTTGTGAGCCTACTATTCCAAAGATTGTTGCAAGAAGTACTACTGTAGTTGTCGTGTTTAAAAACTCTATATACTGACTTATAAGTTGCGAAATTAAAGAGACTCCTAAAGAGAGGGCTATCAAAAGCCAGTAACGTTTCGTTCCTACTGTACAAGCACACCCTATTTCATTCAGATATGCTAGGTTTGCATTACTTTTTGTAAACTTGTTGAACGTGGTTGCAAAGGGGACTAAAAAGAGGAGTAGCATAACCCATAAGGTATAGTTTACACTGTCCACTACTAGAGCATAAGCAAAGGCATCTTCACTCACACCAAGAGCTGAACCTACGGCTATCATGTTGGCTGTTCCACCCATCCAAGAGCCTGCAAGTGCTCCAAATGCACCAGACATATCAGCATTAAAGTTAAAAAGTAGTGCTACTGCTACAAAACCAAATGCTATGGAACTTACCGCTAAAACATAAGCAATAAGGAGTTTTTTTCCAAGTTTGAAAAAATGCCTAAAATCGACTTGTAAGAGCATCAAAAAAAGCATAGCAGGAAGAAGATTTGTTTTTGTCAACTTATATGTGCTCGTAATCTCTTCATTTACTCCAAAGAGACCAAATGAGGCTAGAAACATACTTGAAGCATATATCATCACAATTGCTGGAACATAACGAAAAAATTTAAGTTCTGTTTTACTTTCTAAAAGGTGAAAAGTAGTTGCTAACAGGGCAAGAGTCAAAAGATATAATGAGGCAGAAGTTATCAACTACAGCTCACCTGCATCTTTTGGTTTGGAGAATAGATAACCTTGAAAATATTGACACCCCATTGAACATAGTTTTTGATACTGTTCATCTGTCTCAACCCCCTCTGCAATAACCTCTAAACCAAACTGACTCCCTATTGAGATAATAGTCTGTGTAATAATTTCATCATTATCATCTTCAATTAGATCACGAATAAAAGATTGGTCAATTTTAAGTTCATTCATTGGAAGTTTTTTTAAATAGGATAAAGAGGAGTATCCCGTACCAAAATCATCAATAGAGAGTGAGAGTCCCATACTTTTTATGGTATGAAGTTTTTGGAGTGTCTCATTTAAATTTTGAATTAAAATGCCCTCTGTCAACTCTAGTCTAATTTTACTCGGACTTACTCCACTCTTTTGTAGTACCTCCCCTAGCATCTCCACAAAATTCTCAGCAGCAAACTGTTTTGAGCTTACATTTACCGAAACTCTCCATAACTCTTTATCTTTGTCACTCTCCCAAGTTTTTATCTGATTAAGTGCCTCATGAAGTATCCACTCACCTAGTTCAATAATAAGCCCACTCTCTTCTGCAATAGGAATAAACTCCCCAGGTGGGATAACTCCTTTAACAGGGTCAATCCATCTTACAAGTGCTTCCACTCCAACAGTTACACCATTTACATCAACTTGCGGCTGATAATAGAGTCTCATAGAATCCTCTTCGATTGCTCGTCGTAAATTATCAATTAGAAGAATTTTATCTTCCATAATATGTTGAAGCTCAGGATTAAAAAATTTGTAGTTGTTTCGCCCTTCTTCTTTTGCATTATACATGGCACTATCTGCATACTTCATCAACTCATCCATGGAGAGTTTGTTATCATTATAAAGTTTAATACCGATGCTTGCAGTAATTCTAAACTCATAATTTTCAATTAAGTATGGTTTTTTTAGTTCGTCTAAAACTTTCTGTGCGATGACACTCACTCTGTTCGTTACAAGCTCCCTATCTTTTTCTCCTATATCGATTAAAATTACAAACTCATCTCCACCAAGACGAGCAACAATATCATCCTTACGTATTGAATTTTCAATCCTTCTTGCTGTCTCAATAAGTACCAAATCGCCTATATCATGACCGACTGTGTCATTTACTGTTTTAAAATTGTCTAAATCTATAAAAAAGAGTGCATTGTATTCAGAGTTTCTGTTACTACGTTGGATAGAACGTAAAATGTAATCTTTAAGATGCACTCTATTTGGTAGACCTGTCAAAATATCATAGTGTGCAAGTTTTAATATTTTTTCTTCATACTTTTTACTTTCTGTAATATCAATTATCGCAGATACACGAATCTCCTCACCTGCTAAAACGAGATCATGACCACGTAACATTGCAGGAAATTTTGAACCATCTTTTCGTATCATAAGTGCTTCATACGGTTTCTGGTCTATATTAGATATGTGGCTTTTTACTAAAGCATGAGACTCTGGTGCTACAAATTGAAGTGCAGATAGATTTATTATCTTTTCTCTAGTATAGCCAAACATTTCAGCAGCTACATTATTTATATACTTACAATGCTTCTGTTTATCATATATTAAAATACCTTCTATAGTAGAGTCTAAAAGTGTCTCAAATGAGGAGATAGCACTTATTTTTTCATAAGTAAGTTCCTTCTCTAAACTTTTTTGTTTGCTAATATCTATACCAACTTGAATTTTAACCTTTCTGTTATTTTCCCAGAGTACTATAAAGTCATTAAAAAGGTAATGTTTATGATTGATTGAATTTATATTTTCCCATTCAACATGAGTGCCTATGGGGTATTCAAGAGAATTATTATTGTGAGAGAGAGAGCAGTAAGAACATGGGGACACTTCCCTTTTTTGTAAGACTTTATAACAAGTTTTTCCAACTATAGAGCCAAAATCATCTATACATCGCTGATTTGCATAAAGAATTTCATAAGTTTCTATATCTATTATATAAACTAGTGTATCGTCATCTTGTTTCTCTTTATCGACGAGTGTTGATATACTTTTTTCTAGCATTTAGTTTCTAATTCTTCTCATATAATTCTCACTCTATTAACCTAATATTATTATTATAAGTGTAGCATAATATTAATTATAACATTTTATAAAGGATTTATAGTGAGTAAAAATAAACTTATGCAAGGGGTTCTTTACTCTGGATTACTTTTGAGCAGTTCTCTTTTCTCTTCTACCCTGAGCCAGAAAATTGAAAACAGCTCACTTATAGTTTACAATGGAAACATTGGACTTGTTCATGAAGAGCGAGCTTTAAGTGTTAACAAAAAAGACACAACTGTGACATACACAGGAGTTGCAAGTACTATAAATACAGACTCCGTAAATATTCAGCTCTCTGATTCGATTAAACTTTACTCACAGCAGTATCGT
>Ga0256826_1002285_pt1 | contig 11714 bp, 9 predicted proteins | sample CV79metaG_FD_185975 | JGI IMG/M metagenome (GOLD analysis project Ga0256826, IMG submission 185975) | Hydrothermal vent microbial communities from East Pacific Rise, Pacific Ocean - CV79 | ecosystem: Environmental > Aquatic > Marine > Hydrothermal vents | place: Pacific Ocean: East Pacific Rise... | reverse complement strand
TTAGATTAGAGGATTATTATATCCTTTAAGAAAAACTCGATATATAGTTCCAAGTATGCAGATTACAAAATAATTTTCATTATCTATTTAAATTTAAAAATAGTAAAATTTCATTTAAATTTAAAAGGCTATTTTATGGAAACAGACTCAGGACTATTATCAACCCTTTTTTCGGTCACCCCACCGAATATTATTTTTACAGCTCTTATTATTGTTCTTGTTCTTATTGATTTATTTCTAAAAAAAGATTTAAAAGCTCAAATCGTTAGTGTTGGAGTTCTTGGAACTTTTGTAGGTATTTTCATTGGACTCCAGAACTTTGACCCAACATCTATGAAAGAAAGTATTTATCATATTTTAGATGGTTTGAAAACAGCATTTGCTACATCTATTTTAGGAATGGGAAGTGCAATTTTTCTAAGTATTTATCAAAAAATTAGAGACCAAATTTCAGAAGATAGCAAATCTGAAGAAGAAATTCTCATTGAAATTAATAGAAAACTTGATAATTTAGATAATCTATCTTTTCTACCAAGATTAGATAATTCAATGTTAATTACAAAACTTGAGCAGATGATGGGAAAAATTCAAGGTGGAGGAAATGGAGGCGGAAGCGAATCGGGTGAAGCTATTCTCAAAACTTTGATTGATATTAAAAATCAAAATATTCGAGCAAATTTTGCAATTTCTGAACTTTTATCTACAAACTTCACTAAATTAAATAACTCTATGGCAGAAGCCACAAAGCAACTTTCAAAAGGTGCAACTCAAGAAATTATAAATGCTTTGCAAGATGTGATTAAAAACTTTAATGATAATTTAATGGAGCAGTTTGGTGGAAACTTTGAAAAGTTAAATCAATCAGTTATAAAACTTGTTGAATGGCAAGATAAATATAAAGACCACGTTCAAGATATGGAAAACAGATTTGAACTTTCAACTTCATCTATTGAAAAAGCTGAAAAAAGTATTGTAATTATTTCAAATTCCAATGAAAATATTTTACAAGTTTATGAAAATTTAAGAGAAATTATTGAAACTTATAAATCTCAAACTGATGGTTTAAAAAATAGTATGGAATCTATTTCAGATATTATTCCTAAAACCGCTAATATGTTTGAAAAAATGGATTCTCAACTTTCTAGTTTTTCTGAATCTTTTAAAGATATGTCTATAACTGTTACAACTGGAAACAAACTACAAAAAGATAGCTTTATTGAAATGAATGAAACTGTTGTAAATTTAATTAATCAGAATAGCTCATATATTACTGGAGTCTTTCAACAAAGTATGAAATCAATTACTGATAATTTCCAACACGCTTATGATTCTCTTGAACGACAAAAATATGAAATTAATGTTATTACAAACTATTTCAAAGTTATGGGCGAACAGATTCCTGAAGCTCTCCGAGTATCTTTAGATGAATTAAATAAAGCATTAGCTTCGATGACAACAAAATTTCAGAAAGATTATGAAGATGTTATTTACAGGTATAAGGATAATATAAATGAAACACGATACTAATCAATGGGTTTCAATCTCAGATATGATGTCTGGGTTGATGCTTGTGTTTCTGTTTATATCTATTGGATATATGATTCAAGTTGAGGAAGAAAAAGAGAAAATTCAAAATATTGCTATCGCTTACAAACAGGGTAAAACTGCTTTGAATCTTGCTCTTAAAAAAGAGTTTGAAAAAGATTTAGAAGAATGGAATGCCGAGATTTTAGATAATAATACAATTCGGTTTAAATCTCCAGATATGCTGTTTGAAACAGGTAAAAGTGATATTAAAGATAAATTCAAAGATATTCTTGATAACTTTTTTCCTCGATATATAAGAATTTTAACAAATCAATCTTTTCGTTTAGATATTGATGAAATTAGAATTGAGGGGCATACATCATCAAGTTGGGATACCGCTATAAATTTACGAGAAAGATATATAAATAATGCCAAACTTTCGCAAAATCGAGCTTTTCAAGTTTTAGACTATTGTATAAATGTTGATGAGGTTCAAGATAATTTAGATTGGCTTATTACACTTTTTCGAGCAAATGGAGTTTCATTTGCTAAACCGATAAAGGTTGATGGTTTTGAAAATGCAGAACTTTCACGACGAGTTGAATTTAGAGTTATCACAAAAATAGAAGATAAAATATATAAAATTATAGAAGCTTCAAAATAATATAAATTTGGGAGTGGTTAAATATAGATTATCTGGTCAAGCCCGATAATGACAATAGCCCGTCAGCTTTATTCTTGACACAGAAATGACAATTCCCCGTCATCTTCGTGCTTGACACGGAGATCTGCCCCGCAAAATTTATTTCAGGTATTTTGTATAATTTTACTCAAAACAGGATATAATTTAAGTTATGAATAAATTAAAGATAAAAATATTAACCGTAACAATAATAGTTGTTGCAAACCTAATTTCATTCTATTTTTTAGAATTGAATAAAAATAAAAGTATAAATTTAGTAAAGAGTAGTGTTCTTTCAAATTTTCAAATTCGCTTAGATATATTATTGTATAATCAAGAGCGATATGCAAATATGTTTTATAGGGATATTTTGGCAACAAAAAATTTTATTGAACTATTTACTAAATTTAAAATTGCAAACAAAGATGAGCAAGATATTATCCGAACACAATTAATTAATGTATTAAAACCTGAATTTAATATTTTTAAATCTGAAGGAATTAATATTTTTCAGTTTGTTGATTCCAAAAATATATCAATTCTTAGAATGCACAAACCTGAAAAATTTGGTGATGATTTAACTAAAACAAGAAGTGATTTTGTATCCGTAAATAAGAGTCAAGAAATTTTACGAGTTTTTTCACAAGGTAAAAATAATCACGGGTTTCGAAATATTTATCCAATTTTTAGTAAAACTGGCAACTATTTAGGAGCTATGGAAATCTCATTTTCTGGAAATAGTGTGCAAGATTATTTCACTCTTACAAGTCAAACCCATACTCATTTAATTATCAAGAAAAATAATATGAATAGTATTAATAATAGATATTTGGAAAGCAAAGAACATAAAAGCTTTTTTATAGATAATTATATGATTAATGATAAAACTGAACATATTATTCATAGCAAAAAACTATTTCATAATATAAAAGATGAAATATCGGGTCATTTTAATATAGGAAACTCATTTGCAATCTATAATAATATTGATAAACAAAAAAATATGATTATATTTTTACCTATTAGTAATATTACTCAAACAGAAAATATTGCTTGGATTATTATTTATCAGAAAAATAACTCAATTTATAGAATTCTAAAAAGTCATTTTATAGTTCAAACTGTTTTAATTTTATTGTATATCTTTTTAGGTTATATCATTTATCATAAACTAGTTTCTCAAATCCAAATGAAAGAAGAGCATTATCTTTTACACGATATTTTAAATTCTACGAATGCTATTATGTTTGTTACAAATTTTAAGAAATTAGCTTTTTCAAATAAAGGATTTCAGGACTTTTTTAATATTCAGAATAATGCTGAATATAGAGATAATCTTTTAGATATTTTTACTAAAAACACTGGTTTTCTTTCTAGTTCAATGTTAAAAGAGAACGAAACATTCTACGATTTAATTGAAAGAACCTCATCTGAAAATAGAACTGTTTCTGTTTTAGATAAAACTTTTCATATAAATGCAACTAAAACTAGTTACAACAAAAATAGAGATGGTTCAGATTACTGTTTGGTCACTTTAACAGATATAACGAATCGGATTAGAATTCAAGAAGAGATGGAACAAAAAGCATATACAGATTCTTTGACTGGAGTTCCAAATCGAAATAAATTTAATGACGTCGTAGAAAAACAGTTTTCAATAGATGCGAGATATAAAGAAAATCTAACTATTAGTATTCTCGATATTGACCATTTTAAAAAATTTAACGATACTTTTGGACATCTTATTGGCGATGAAGTTTTAATAATGTTAGCTAAATATGTAACAGACTCAATTAGAACTGCGGATACTTTTGCTCGATGGGGCGGTGAGGAATTTGTTCTCTTATTTCCTAAAACGGATAAAGAGAGAGCTAAAAATGTTTGTGATAAATTAAGAATTGGGATTTCAAATCTTGAACATAAGGTTGCAGGAAATATTACAGCAAGTTTTGGAGTCGCTCAATATCAAGATGGAGATACTTTAGAAACTATGTTTAAAAGATGTGATGATGCTTTATATAAAGCCAAAGAGAATGGACGAAATCAAGTTGTCGTTATTTAAAAAATAAGGGAAAATATGAAAAAAATAGATGTAGCAATTATTGGAGCAAGTGGATATACAGGTTTAGAACTAATTAAAATTTTAATTCAACACCCAAACTTTAATATAAATTATGTAGCAACAAGTGAGGGCAATAAAAAATTAACCGAACTTCATTCTTCATTAGATTCTGTATTTGAAATTGATGTTAAAAAAGTGAATATTTCAGAAGTTGCAGAAAAATCTGAATTGGTGTTTTTAGCTTTGCCTCACAAAACAGCTATGGAATTTGTTCAAAAATTGATGAGGTTTAAAAATCTTAAAATTATAGATTTATCAGCAGACTATAGATTAGAGCAGAAGACTTATGAAGAACATTATTTACTACATACAGATTCAGAAAACTTAGCAAATTCTGTTTATGGCATTCCAGAGCTTTTTAGACAAGAAATATCAAATACCAGATTAGTTGCAAATGCAGGTTGCTATCCGACCGCATCAATTCTAGCTATTCTACCATTTCTAAAATATAAGAAAAAAGGCAGTCCAATTATTATTGATGCAAAAAGTGGAGTTAGCGGAGCTGGAAAAAAATATTCAGATTCAACTCATTTTGTAAATATCAATGACAATATGTTTGCTTATAATCCTTTAAAACATAGACATTCACCAGAAATTGCTGAAAAATTATCTCAATTTGGCAATGAAAAATATAAAGTTCATTTCGTACCTCATCTTGTTCCTGTAACTCGTGGAATGCTTGCTTCTATATATTTTGAACTTGAATCCGAAATTAATCCACTTCAAATATTAAAAGATTTTTATCAAAATGAACAATTTATCAGAATTAGAGAAAATCCTGTAACTATGAAAAATACAGTAGGCACAAATTTTTGTGATATTTTTGCTAAATCTGAAGATAAATTTTTATATATTGAATCTTCAATTGACAATCTACTTCGCGGGGCAAGTTCTCAAGCTGTTGCGAATGCAAATATAATGTTTGGAATTGATGAGAATATAGGAATTCCTGTTATCGCTTCATTTTAATTAATTTATCAAAAAGTGACTAAATAGAGATTATCGGGTCAAGCCCGATAATGACATAACCCGTTATTTACACACGGTAATTTTGCTACAAAAAAGCAATTTTTAGGGTAAAAATCCAAATCAGAAAAGTTAATAAAATTGATAAAAAAACTATTGTTGAACCTAAATCCTTAGCACTTTTTGCTAATGGGTGAATTTCTTGAGTACATAAATCAACAACTCGTTCAATAGAGCTATTTATAATTTCTGCAATAATTGGAAAAAATAGGGATAGAAATAGAATGTATCTTGAGACCTCATCGACAGAAATTGTAAAAGCAATAATTGAAAATATTGCAAAAGCAATTAATTGTAATTGAAAAGATTTCTCTTTTGTCGAAGCTTCAAGCAAACCCTCAAGAGCATAAATACTGTTTTTGAAAAAATTATATTTTGGTTTGTTAAGTTTCATCAATAGCTCTTTTTTCATAAAATTTTATCAAAAATAACTTTAAGATGTAGGAACTTGTGGAGGAAAATTATCAAGCTCGTTTTCCTGACCATTATGAGAATCTGAATCTGAAGAAATAATTTGTTTATATCTTTCTTGAGAAATATATTTTGGAGTGTATAAATTTCCCTCATATTTATTATAAAAAGCTTTTAGATGATTTTCAGAACCTTTTACCAAACTTTTAAAAATAGTTTTAATATCTTCATTGTCAGATTGTGAAATATAAATTTCAATATCTCGAATATCCAAATCTTCAATAATTAAGCCAACTTCAATTGCATCAATTTTTGAAATAGCTCCTTTAGAAGTTAAGTCGTTATAAAGTTTTTGCAAATCTTGATTCTTGAAAACACCTAAATCTGCATCTTCATCGTTTGTCATCGGGTCATCTATATTATATCTGTCAAGTAAAATTTTTACAGAATCTGTATGAGTTTGTTCAGCTTTTTGAATATTTCCAAATATTTTAGTTTCACTTTCATATCTTTTATCTAAATAAATATAAACATCTCGAGCTAGTTTTTCTTCTTCGCGAACAAAAATAAGTGCTTTTTTCTCGATTTCACTTAAATCACTTTTTGGAATATCGTCAAGAATTGATTTATCTAATTCCATATTTCCATTTTCGTCAAGTGAAATATATTCCTGATTGTGTTGAGTCTGTTCATTATTTTTAGATTTATTTGATTCTGAATTATTTGATTCTGAATTATTTGAGTTCGAATCACTTCCGCAACCAGCAAATATAAAAAGCAGAATTAAAGAAGAGGTAAATTTTGTTGTCATATTGAAATCCTTTTTTAAGGTTCTCCTGTTTCATTGTAGAAACAAGAGGTTACAGAAGAAATAGTTTCGAGATTATTGAACGGTTGGAACTGTCGGAGGAGTTTCTCCAGTTGTTACAGTTGTAGGAACATAAGTTGAAAGATTAAATTCTTGAGGAGATTTAATCCAGAATCCTTGAAGAGGTTTAATTGTCAATTCTTTATCTTGAACCATTGCACCATCAACATATTTAATTCGAGTGTAATTCCAGCTTTGAGTTTCTCCATCAAAAGTGAAAACTGTAGCTCCGCTAGTCTCTTTAGGAAGAATATCAGCAATATTAACTTCGTCAGTTACAGGAATATTTACCATTTCCCAATTAGCAGAGATTGTTCTATTAACTTTTTGACTTTCGATAGAAACCATAGGTTTGCCATTATCAATATGCATTCCCTCTTTTTTCATATCACCTGTTCTTTTATGAGATTCTGCTTCTTTCTCTTTTTTATCGTGTTTTTCAAAATCAATCTCTTCACCGTTTAAAGTTCGAGTAAAAGCTGAAAGCTGTTTTGCACTTGCATCATAAAGCTTTTCAAAAATTGCTTTAACATCAGGAGTTGCATTTTCCATTCGACTTTCTAAATCTGCCATATCTGTGATTTCAACAGTTTGACCAACTTTTAGAGCTTCTTCAAGTGAAGTTGCTTTTGAAATTAAATCGTTATAAAGAGCTTGTAAATCCTCATCATCAAAAGTTCCAACTTCTAAGTTTTCAGAAACTGGAATAGAGTATTTTGTTAAAAGAGCTTTAACAGCTTCTTGATGTTTTGCTTCAGCTTTAGAAATATTGCTAAAGATTTTTGATTCAGGATATTGTTCGCCTAAAGTTACATAAACATCATAAGCAAGTTTTTCTTCCTCATACATATAAAGTAAAGTTGATTTTTCAACTTCTGAAAGTTCAAAAAGTTCATAACGATTTACTAAATCAGTAGGATTATGCTCACCCTCTTTGTCACCCATTTTGCCTTTTTTACCTTTTTCACCTTTTTCGTGATCTTCTTTTGAGCCTTTTTTCATTTCACCTTGAGAATCTTTATCCATTCCATTTTTTTCTCGGTTAGCTTGCATTTCTTCTTCAGAATGATTTTCTCGGTTAGCTTTCATTTCTTCTTCAGAATAATTTTCTCGGTTAGCTTTCATTTCTTCTTCAGAATAATTTTCTCGGTTAGCTTTCATTTCTTCTTCAGAATAATTTTCTCGGTTAGCTTTCATTTCTTCTTCAGAATAATTTTCTTGGTTAGCTTTCATCTCTTCTTGAGATTTATAACCTTGTCCTTTTGAACTTTGAGTCTGATTTTCACCATTGCCCTTTTGTTCGCCGTTACCTTGACCCGCAATTAATCCTGAAGTTAAAGCAAAAGCTAAAAACGAAGTGATATGTAATTTTGATTTCATTTTGAAATTCCTTTTATTTTTCTGGTGGAATTATTACAAAGAAGTGTTAGCGAAGTGTTAGTAAAACTAATAATTATATTTTATAATCTAGGTTGATTCAGTCAATCACATCATTTGACTATTATTTTATAGAATGTTATAATTGCGGTTCTTAAAATAAGCGCTCGTAGCTCAGGGGATAGAGTATCGGTTTGCGGTACCGTTGGTCAGGGGTTCGAATCCCTTCGAGCGCGCCACTTCTATTTTTCAGTTCTCTGAAAAGTCAATTTTTTAATATTTAATATATCTAATATTTTTGTATATATTCCAAAAATAGGTGAAATTGAATTGATTCCCATTTTTAACAAAATTCCAAAATATATTTTTTTACTACCTTTTATCTTAGCAATTTTCAAAGTTAAAAAATGCAAATATATATAAATGAAAATTAAGATTCCTAATATGGACATTTGAAAAACATCTCCAAACAGCAAAGCAAAGACTACAAAAATTGAACCCCAAAGCCAATCTAAAATATGAAGATAACGGAAAAATATATTGGATAAATCCTTGAAACGAATATTTATATATTTAGTAAAAAATAAATCGCCGATAAACCAACGAGATGTTTGGGGAATAGTTTGAAAAAACTTTTGCGGAACTGTGGAAAAATCAAAATATGGAATTGGTTTTGGACGAATTCCATTCAAATATAATATGTAACCAAAAATCAAATCTTCTGTAATAGTTTTTTCACAAAAAATATGGGATTGAAATATTGTATTTTTTACAAAAAGTCCGTGTCCGACTAAATATCCAAATTTTGAATTAAGCAAAGTTGGAATTTCAAAAGCTAAAACTCTACGACTTTGAAAAATAGCAGTTGATTTTCCAAAAAAACTATTTTTATAAAATTTTTCTGTAAAAAGGGTAGGCATTTGAAGAACCTCATCGACAGCAAATTTTTCAACAAACTCAATTCCTCGTAAATCTGGTCGCGAATCAATATCAAAAATTGCAAAATATCCATCAGTTTTTATTTTAGAAATTGCATAATTTAGTTGAGTTGCTTTAAATCCTAGAGTATTTGGAGAGTGAATAACTTGAAAATCTGCTTGAGAATTTAAAATTTCTAAACTTTTACAATTTATAGTTAAGTTCTCTTTTTCTGTTGTGATAAAAATTGGTGAATATTTTGAGTTTTTCCAAAATACTAAAGCTTCAATTAAAGATTTTTCTTCACAAAAAACAGGAATAAGAATAATGATTTTATTTTGAATTTGAGCGGTTTCCAAACTTATACGATTTTTGAAAAAATTTATAGATTGTAAGATTCCAAAATATTGCTGAAAAACCCGAATTGCAAAATAAATCACTATTATATTTATCATCTTTTTACAACAGCTTTAGATAACATTTTTTTCAGTGCATCATCTTCCACAAATAGAATTGTTAAAAAAGTTTGCTTTCCGTCTCTTGAAATATCTTTAATCATTCCGTAACCAAATTTAATATGTTCGACTCTGTCTCCAACTTTAAATTCTCGACTTTCATCTTTTTTCTTGATATTTTTAATATCTCGGTCAGGTTCAAATTTTCTAGTTAAAATATTTGCTTCATAAAGATATTGACTTAAAGCAATTTCTTGTCTTTTTCCGTAAAGAGTACGAAAATTGGCTGATGTCAAATATAATTTTTCTTTGGCTCTTGTAAAAGCTACATAGGCTAATCGTCTCTCTTCTTCACTATCCGCATTATTATAACTCGGTAAAAACCCTTGATTTAACCCAATTACAAAAACGTGCTTAAACTCTAAACCTTTACTTAAATGAATTGAAACTAAAGATATTTTTCTATCAATTCGCTCCTCTTTTTTATCATTTTCATTAATGGAGTATAGATTTATAAAAGTATCAATTGTTCCCTGTTTTTCTCGAAAAAATTTATCCATCAAAATATAAAATGAATTAATATTATCAATTTTGGAACTCATTAATTCAATAGATTTATTTGAGCTTTTGAGCTTGAGTAGTTTTTTCTGATATTTAGCTTTGATTTCAAAAATATCTTCAAAAATATCAACTAAATTAGTTAAGTCAGATTTTATATCTTCAAAAAACTGGTCAATTTTTTCAATCAAAACTATAAAATATCTTGACCTTGTTTTAAAAAAGAATTTTAAATTTATAGTTTTTAGAGTTTTATAAAGTGATATTTCTTGTTCAAAACTTTGTTCTAAAATCACATTAATAGATTGTTCGCCAATTCCTTGAGTTTGTTGCAAAATAGTAAAAAAGAAATTATTATTATTTGGGTCAATTAAAACATTTAAATATTTAATAATTTCTTGAACTTCAGGTTTTGTATAGGTGTTTTTAGTACCTTTAATTGAGTATTGTATTTGCCGACTTTTTAAAGCATTTTCAATATGAAAGCTCAAAGCATTAACCCGATATAATATTGAAATCTCACTCGGTGAAACATTCTGAATTGAAATAAGTTCTTGTATTTTTGAAATAACAAAATCAGCTTCTTGAATATCGTCAGCAAACATATGATGTTCTATATTTTCACCTCGTCCATTATTTGCAAGAATATTTTTTTCTCTTCTAAAAATATTTTTAGAAATTAGACTATTTGATGCAGAAATAATTTGTGAAGTGGAACGGTAATTTCTGTTTAAAGTGATAATTTCAACATTTGGAAATGCCTCATCAAAATTTAGAATATTTTCAATTTCAGCACCCCGCCAACCATAAATAGATTGGTCGTCATCTCCAACGACAAAAATATTATTTGTTTCAGATTTTAAGAGTAATTTTACAGTTTCATATTGAACAAGATTTGTATCTTGAAACTCATCAATCATAATATATTGAAATTGTTTGCTATATTCTTCTCTTAAATCTGGAAACTCTTTGAGAATTTTATAAGTTAAAATTTGTAAATCATCTAAATCGATGAGGTTTCGTTCTGTCAAAACTTTATCATATTCTCTATACACTTTAAAAACTGCTTTTACATCTTTATTTGTAATATCAACTTTCTCAGTTTCAAAACTTTGAATATTTCCATTCTTGTAATTTGATATTTTTTTAATCGCTTCATCAGTTCCTAAATTAATAGTGAAACCATCATTTTCTATTATTTTATTAATAATATTCTTAATTTCGTTTGCTTCTACAATTCTAAAATGCTTGGTTCTGTTTTTGAGAAGATGAAAATGTCTTGTTAAGAAAAAATGTCCAAACTTATGAAAAGTTCCAATAAATGGAGGCTTTATATTTATGTTGAGTTTTGCACTAATTCTTTGGAGAATTTCGTGAGATGCCTTATTTGTAAAAGTCATTAATAAAATATTTTCGGGTTTAACTCCGTTTTCAATTAAGTGAAAAACTCTTGAAACTATTGTTGTAGTTTTTCCTGTTCCAGCTCCTGCCAAAACTAATGTTGGACCTTGAACTCTTTTAACTGCTTTCAGCTGTTCGCTATTTAAATTTTGTAGATAATCATTCATCTTTTAATTATAGCTAATTAAAGGTGTTCTTATTCCTATTTTAATTTTAAAGGTGTCAGAAAAGTTTTCGGGAGTGACTAAATAGCAAACTGCTAAGTATAAAAATAAAGTAGGTCTCCGTGTCAAGCACGAAGATGACAGGCTATTGTCATTATCAGGCTTGACCAAATAACCTATATTTAGTCTATTTGCTAAAGTTGAA
>Ga0256826_1002284_pt1 | contig 11719 bp, 11 predicted proteins | sample CV79metaG_FD_185975 | JGI IMG/M metagenome (GOLD analysis project Ga0256826, IMG submission 185975) | Hydrothermal vent microbial communities from East Pacific Rise, Pacific Ocean - CV79 | ecosystem: Environmental > Aquatic > Marine > Hydrothermal vents | place: Pacific Ocean: East Pacific Rise... | reverse complement strand
CAGGGTAGCCAAACACTGTGTCTACTCCCTCTGCGATAAAGGCTTCTATAACCATTTGTGCGCCGCTCATTTGCATGAAAAGTCTCCTATATAAAAATTATAATTTTAAAAATTTTGTGATTATACTTGAAATTAACTATATTTGAGGTTAAAAGAAGAAGCAATTCTTAGACTAAGATTAGTCTAAGATTGAAGTAACTATCATAGATGGACGCCACATACTCATAGAGCCTTGTGTTAGTAGTTCTAGTGTAAGCTTTGAACTTGGATATTTTTCTTTAAATAAAATATAAAAGTTCTCTATTTGATCTTGTAAGCCAAAATTTAACATAAAGTTTTTTATACCATTTTCTATGTCTAGTTGAGAAGCGTTATCTCTAGCTTTATCTTCAAGTTGGACCATATAGCACCATGCAAAAACGGTTGCTATAGCTGTTATTTTTGAACTTATCTTCATATATTTTTCTAAAGACTTTTCCACTCCTTTGGCATCGCCTTCAACTGCGAAAGCATTAGCTTTTGCTTGATCTTCATACCACTGGGCTTGTAGTTTTTCACCATCGGGAGTCTCTTCTAAGCCCTCAGATATTGCCATCATATTGTATGCACTTGGAATATCTTCTTCTTCAATTGCATTAAAAAATTTTTGCTTCGTCTCTATATCAAGCATCAACTCTTTAACCTCTTCTTTAAAGTCATCAAAAACAGAGAGAATTCTTAACATTTTAACAGCAGAGTGCGTGTCACCATCATTAATAAACTGTTGTGATTTTATATACAAGGTATCTGCATACTTCATTAAAACATCATATTCAGGAAACTCTTTTAAAAACTTATGTTGTTTTATTAACTCAAAACAGATTGCAAAATCTTTTTGACCAATAGCAACACGAAAGCGCTTATAAACTTCTCCTTGAGTTAGTAACTCTTGAATAAGTTTTGTTTTCTCACTTATGCCCCGGTAAGGTGTAAATATCTCTTTTGCTTTTTCGGCACCCTTAGGATCTAATGTGTATTTTTGAGCTTGTGCAAAAACTTTTTTCCATCTTACTTCTAAGGCTTTATATAACTTAGAATCTTTGTAAATAGGAAATGAGTTTGCAAGTCCATAGGCCAATCCTAGTTTTCCCTCTTTTGCAAACTTAGAAAATCTTGGAAACTCAGCATAGTCAGCTATAGTTTTTTGCATTATTCTATTTTTTGAAGGTATATTTTTAAAAGTATTAAAAAGAAGTATTGCTTTTTGTTTGTCGCCCTTTTCCAGAGCAAGTTTTGCTTTAGTTAAAGTGTTTTCCCATAAATTAGCTACAAGAGAGTATATTTGAGTATAAGCCAAAACAGGGTTTGATTCTGCCATTTTTTGAATGGCTTCAAACTCTTTATTTTTTAGCATCTCTTTTAAATCTTTTTCACCCTCGTAAATATCGTAGTACATCAAAAAGCCATCTTCTGTTCCAATAAGCAACATATGCTTTTCATCATCAAATTCTAGTGCTGTAATTGGTGAAGCAATTTTAATATATTTTGGAGAGAGTAACTCATATGTTTCTAAATCATAGATTAGTATATATCCTAAGGCTGTACCTAAAAATAGAAATTTATCATCTGCACTTGTAGTGACTTGTGCAACATCATCGTGTATACCCTGAAGTCTTTCTATCACCTTTCCAGTATAAATATTCCAGATAATTGCAGTTGAGTTTTTATCAACACTTAAGAGTCTATTTTTTTGAAGAAATCTAAGTTTCATTATGGGAGCAGCATGAGATTTTAGTTTCTCTTTTGGTGTCATAGTAACTAAAGAGAAAATAGAAATTTTTCTATCATAAGAGGCTGTTGCTACCCAATTACCATTTTTACTAAAAGCGATATCATTTACAGTGTCTACATGTACAGGAAGAGTAAAAACTAATTTTCCACTTTTTATATCAATAGCAAATGTTTTCCCATCATCACCACAGGAGAACATATATCTGTTTAAAGGGTCTATACCAACACAAGAAGCTTCTCCATGGTGACGATCTACTTCTGTTATTAGTTTTTTACTTTTTGCATTATAGAGTCTTGACTCTTTACAGTCAGCCGTCAGACTAGCAAAAAACTCACTATCATTACTAAATGCGACTACACTTGATTTAAATCTTTGATGATGAATATTAACTTTAAATCCATCTATCATTTTCATATTCTCTTTATCTAAAAAACGAATAGTCGTCTCATTATCAACAACTAAAAGTTTTCCATCTTCAAGTATTTTAACTAAGACAATTGGCTTATTAAAGCCTTTACTTTTAATAACTTCCATCTAAGCCTTACTCCCTTAAATATCCCTCTTTTTTCAGCATACTACTTATCTCATTTTGATGTTCTTGACCCTTCGTTTCCATATGAACAGTCACATTTGCATCACCATAGTCCAGTGAAATAGAGGTTCTGTCATATGCAATATGAACTATATTAGCATTGAGCTCTTGAAGTATCTCAGTAAATCGCATTAAAGAACCTGGTTTGTCAACGAGTGTTACTGTAACTTTCATTTTACGATGAGACTTCAGCAGACCCTTTTCTATAATTACAGAGAGAAGAGTTACATCCATATTTCCACCACTTAAGACAAGGGCAATTTTTTTATGCTTAAGAGTCTTTAGTTTATTATGTAAAAGTGCTGCTACACCTACTGCACCAGCTCCCTCAACAACAAGCTTCTGTTTTTCTAATAGATAGAGAATTGCACTAGCAATCTCTTCATCATCTACACTAATAACACTATCTACGTGTTTTAAAGCATATGAAAGAGTAAGATCTGATGTGTCACGAACTGCTATACCATCAGCGATAGTTCTAACACTAACACTGTCAATAGCTTTTTTCTGCTCATACGAGTTTTTAAATGCTGGTGCACCACTGGCACTTACCCCAATCACTTTTATTGTAGGATTTATCTCTTTTATTGCCATGGCCATTCCAGCGATTAATCCACCACCACCAATGGGAATGATAATAGCATCAAGTTCTTTACACTGATCTAGAATTTCTAAAGCAACTGTGCCTTGTCCAGCTATAACTTCTTCATCTTCAAAAGGATGTACAAATGTTAGGGCGTTTTGAGTAGCATACTCTGTTGCATAAGCATAAGCTTCATCATAGTTTGTTCCATGAAGAATCACATCCGCTCCATAATGCTTCACACCATTTACTTTTGTTAAAGGTGTTGACTCTGGCATCACAATTACTGCTTTTATACTGAACTTTGAAGCAGAGAGAGCCACCCCCTGTGCATGGTTTCCTGCACTAGCTGCTATAACACCACAAGCACGCTGTTCATCACTTAATGATGCAACACGGTTGTATGCACCACGAATTTTGAATGCTCCCGTTACTTGAAGATTTTCTTTTTTTAAAAAGACTTCAGACCCTGATATTTCGCTAAGATAAGGAGCAAATGCCAATGGAGTCTTAACTACAACATCTTTTATTCGGGCTTGTGCCTCATATATTTTTTCTAAATTTAACAAATATTTTACCTAATTATAAGTGTCTATGCTCTACCATAGAACAGTGATTTTGAACAACTTTCATTCCTGCATCTTCTGCTTTTTTAGCTGCTTCATTATTTACTATACCTTTTTGAGACCAAAAGACCTTTACACTTCCTTTTTTAATACAAGCATCAGCAATAGGGACAAGTGCGGCAGGTTTTCTAAATATATTTACCATATCAACATCAAATGGTATCTCTAAAAGTGAACGGTATACAGTCTCTCCTAAAATAGTATCTTCTTTAGGATACACAGGTATTATTTTATATCCAGCTTCTTGCAAATACTTAGCAACCTTATGTGAGTCTTTTGTCTCATCAGGAGAGAGACCTAAAACAGCAATGGTTTTTACACTTTCAAAAATCTCTTTTATCTCTTGTTCATTCGAGTTAACACTTGGAAATTCACACTCCATAATGACTCCTTTTAAAGCTATTATATTTTATTTTTAGTGATTATATCACAATTATAATTGCTATGTTTAATTTTAGTTATACTTAGCATAAAATATAGCTAGGATATTAATTGCACGGTCAATTTACTAAACAAAAACAAATTTTTAATTCGCTCTACTTCAAATATACTATATATTTACTAACTGCATTCTCATATGCTTATTTCTCCGGTTTAAGTGCTGGTGATGATGGTTTAAGACATTTAGCTTTTGCAGCATACCCAGATATAATGCAGTCGTGGGGTGAAGTTTTTCCGCACTCCCTCTTTTTTAAAAACTATGATCCTTGGTATGTTTGGCATCATTTACTAAGTGTATATATAGATATTTTTTCATATACTTATGCTCATATTGCGGTTAATATTACAGTACTTTTTATTTTTATGGCACTACTTGATACACTTATAAAAAAGTACTCATCATTCAAAAACTCTTCTTTACTTATTTTTATAGTTTTAATCATAACTTTTTTAGCATCAAACAGATACATCATCATTCGACCCGACTTACTTTCTGGACTCTTTTTGATGTCTTCTTTAGTCTTTCAAAGAAAAATTTTTGTTCTATTTATCCTTACTATTTTTTACTCTAGTAGCTACTATCTCTTTTTTTTATATACAGGTTCTATCGGACTACTCTATCTAGTTTTAAGAGACTACAAGGCATTTACTACTGTATTTCTAGCCTCAGTATTAGGCTTAGTATTTCACCTTTTACATGGGGGAGAAGAGTTTATACAGACTATTATATACCTTTTAAGTGACCAGTCTTTAAGAGAAGGATTAGAAGTTAGTGAGGGTGCTCCACTTTTTTCTTTTTTAAAAATATTCAACTATTATGTTTTAGTTTTTAGTGTTTGGCTTATCTCTTTTAGTATTATAAGCAAAAACTATGACTATTTCAAAAAACAGCATATAGCCCTTTTACTCATAGTTATGTCCCCATTATGGCTAGCACAAGTAAGGTATTATCTCTTGTTAGAGCCCTTTTTCTGCCTCTATCTTGTTATGGAGTATAGAGCCATCATAAATACCATCTTTTCACGACATATTCTATACTATTTTTACACTTCTATTAAGATTCTAAAAAATGCACAATATAAAAGTAGCTTTTTAGTACCTGCTATTCTCTACACTTTACTAATGTTTGGATACTTGATGAAGGACAGCCAAAAAGAGCAAATTTTACAACAAAAATCATACTATAAAAATGATATTTTTAAAAATAAAACTATTCTTTTAAATGCCCTCTCTTCTGACATATACTATGCCCTATATCTTAATCCAACTATTAAGTTTATACCTAGTTGTAGTATTGGTTGGTTTGAGAAAAATGAAAAAATGAAAAAAATATATATAAATATGATGAAAGATAGAGGGATCACAGAGGAGGAGTTAGGAGAACTCCTCAGCTATGTAAATGCCAAGTACTATATACATGAGACAAGAAACCCTAAACAAACACTCTCGTTTAAAAAATTAAAGAAACTACATATAATTCCTTTTATGATTTTAGATAATAAGATAATCTTTGAAAATAGAGCATATGTTAAATAGAGAACTGATTAGATTTCTTATTGCTGGAGGGGTAAATACTCTCTTTTATTATCTCTTATATGCAAGTTTTATATTTTTAAATTTTGACTATAAATTTGCTGTCTTTCTTGCTACAGCCATTGGTATTTTTTTCTCTTTTTATACCTTTGGCTCCTATGTATTTCAAAACTTACAGAAAAGGCTCCTTTTAAGATTCATTTCTAATTATATTTTGTTATACTTTTTAAATATTTTTATTATTGATCAAATTCATACAAAACTATATGAAAATCTATATATTTCTGGACTATTGTCTACTATAGTTATATCAATATTAACATTTTTCCTAAACAAATTTTTTGTTTTTAAAAAGAGTACAAATGAATGAAACTATTGCTATCTTAATTCCCTGCTACAACGAAGAACTCTCAATTTCTAAAGTTATAAATGACTTTAAACATGAACTTCCAAATGCAGATATCTATGTATATGATAACAACTCAACAGATGAGACAGCTCAAATTGCCATAGATAACGGTGCTACAGTAGTATCTGTCTTAAAAAAAGGTAAGGGTAATGTTATTCGCTCAATGTTTATGGATATAGATGCAGATATATATGTTATGGTCGATGGTGATGACACCTATCCCTCACAAGATGTTCATAAACTTATAGAACCTATCTTAAAGAGTGAAGCAGATATGAGTGTTGGAGACAGGCACTCTAACGGAAGCTATAAAGAGCAAAATAAAAGACAGATGCATAACTTTGGAAATAACCTTGTTGTAACCTTAATTAACAGACTTTACAGTGAAAATCTCAAAGACATTATGAGTGGATACAGAGCTTTTAACAGAGATTTTGTAAAACACTTCCCCATTCATAGTAGTGGTTTTGAGATAGAGACAGAAATGAGTATGCATGCTCTTGATAAGAGATTTAAACTCAAAGAGATTCCTATAGGATACTCTGATAGAGTAGAAGGTAGTGTCTCAAAATTAAACACATATAGCGATGGGATAAAAATACTCAAGACTATTTTTTGGCTCTTTAAAGATTATAAACCATTGACATTTTTTACATACTTTTCAGCTCTATTTTTCATCTTTTCTCTACTTATTGGTATACCCGTAATTGTAGAGTTTATACAGACAAGCTACATCACAAAAGTACCCTCTTCCATCCTAGCTATGGGACTTATGCTTATCTCTATGATGTCACTTTTTATAGGTTTCTTACTAGATACTATATCGAGACAACATAAAGAGAGTTTTGAGTTATTTAGACTCAGACGATAAAGACTGATAGTGCCCTCTAAGGTTATTGATATACTCTAAGGCGTCTCTATTTTTTTCTCCCTTAACTACTGCTGTTTTATCTCCATCTACTTTTATAGTTATACTAGAATTTTTTTCAGTACTAAAAATTTTAATTTCACTTCTATTCTCAAAGCTATCATGAATGACAAAATCTCTTTTTACATTGCCTGTAAAAATATTATTATATTTGTGAGGTAAACTAACACTCTCTGAGATAAGCCATTTTATACTATTTGATATATCTGTTAAGTTATAATAGTTTTCATCTATTGTTTCAGGCTTTACATCTCTTCCCCATAATGTACATACTACTCGAGCATAAGCTTCTTCTTTATATCTCTCATACTCTCCTCTGTTCAGCGGTGTCATTTTTCTATGGTCACCAAAAAGTAGTAAATAATTATCTTTCAAATAGCCACTCTTTTTTAATTTTTCATAAAATCTTTCAAAAGCCTCAGCAGAGTAAGTATATGCATTTTTTTCACCTCTTCCTTTTGGTGTACTATAAGGAATATGTGTTGATAATGTTGTTATATTTATAAAGTAGGGTTCTTTTAGTGTCTGCATGTGCTTAAAAATATAAGAATAAAGAACATCATCACTTACCCCACCCATAGAGTACTTTTCTCCCTCTAAAAATGCCTCTTGACGTCCTACCATTTCGTCAAATTCTAAATACTCTAAAAAAGATTTTAAACCTAAAAAGTCTAAATCATGTGCACGAATAAAACTTGTATAGTAATTATTTAAATTCAGTTCTTTTATTAAATTATCTTGTATGTAAAATGGAGTATATGCTTCAGTGTTAGAACTATAAAGAAGAGAAGGTAGTCCTGTAAAAATAGATACACAAGCTTGTGCAGTAGTTGAAGCTTCTGAAAATAGATTTTTATATACTCTACCCTCATGGCTCAATTTATCATATGTCTGAAGATGATTAAGGTTAATACCACTTGTTCTATGGCTATCAACAGCAGACCATGACTCAGCAAATATAACTATTATATTTGCTTTTAGATCTCTGCCTTTACTTATCTCAAAACTATTTAAAAAGTTATTTTCTAATTTCTCTATGTCTGAGTATTGTGTTGAATATGTTAAGTGCATATTGTTTTGTATAAAGTTTTTTGTTAGATATTCACTCTTAAAATAGTGTATATTCATAGGAATAAGCATCATAACTACTAACAGTAACAAAATCACTCTATCTAAAAATTTTGTTTTTATCTGAGTATAAATATAAGTAAGTGAAGAACTTATTAAAAAGAGAGAAAAGCCATATAAAAAATATTTTATTACAAAGTAACTCTCCATCCCATGATTGGAAAACTTTAAAGTATCTGTAATAATAAGTTTTCTGTTAAATATATAAAGTGTTTGAATATCTATGTATATGTAAAAAGCTAAGAGTAAAGTTATAAACCATAATATAATAGACAAAAATTTAAGAGAAATTTTTGAGATAATCATGCTAAAAAGAAGTATAAAAACTGCGATATACATATCATTTTGAAATGATTTCAAAGAGATTTCTACGGCAAGTTGTTGAGTTTCACTCCAAGTACTATATATTAACCAAGAGTATAAATTTTTAATTAAAATAAATAGTGTAATAAATATAAATTGAGTCATTAAAGAACTCCTTCTTGTCCTAAACGGTAAAGAGCAAAGTCATATTTTAAAGGATCGTTATTGTCAAACCCTCTTAAGGTTTCAGTAAGCTCTATAGCAGCAGCAAGATCGTATGTCTTTCGCTTTAAAAGTCCTAAATGATGCCCAACTTTAAAAGTATGTGTATCAAGAGGCATAATTAAATCAGCCCTATTTACTCCACTCCACAGTCCCATATCTATATTGTCTTTTCGAACCATCCAACGTAGATACATCATCCAGCGCTTAAGTGCTCCCGCTCCCTTAGTTTTAGTAGTCACTTTACCCACTAAAAAATTATATCCTTGTGAAGTATGAGGATACTGAAATAATATAGTTGAGATACAAGCATTTATCCCATCTATAACACTTCTATTCTTTTCATAGCTACTTTTAAATACTTTTTCTATACTCGTAGTAGTATTGAGTCGTTTAAGAGCTATAAAAAGAGCTATAACATCTTCACTCTTTTGAAATCTATAATAGTGATTCCTCAATGCTATTTTAATCTCTTCATCACTCGCAGTCAAAAGAGAAAAATCTAAGGAGTTTAAAAACTTCACAATCTGTTTAACATTTCCATAGGCAAAGAGTGCACATATTAAAGAGATTGTTTCATCCTTATAATGTCTAGCAACTAAAATTGGATCAAGCTTATCTTCACTTATTTCATCAATACTATTACGTTTAAAAACCTCGTCCTCAAGTCGCTGTTTTATATTCATTATAAACCAAGTTGATAAAGCTTTTTACGCTCACTTGAACCTGCTATATTTAACTGTTTTCTATACTTAGCAATAGTACGTCGAACCATTTTCACTTTGAACTTCTCTTGAATGAGGTCAAGTAACTTCATATCACTTAGAGGTTTCACTCTACTCTCTTCTTTTACAACACCAATTAAAAACTCTTTAATAGCAGCATTACTCACATCTTCATCAATAGCAGTAGTAAAGAACTCTTTCATAGCTAATGTTCCTCTATCACAGGCTATATACTTGTTAGCAATTGCACGTGAGATAGTAGAAGGGTTATGTCCAAACTCATCTGCTAAAGTCTTGAGTGTCAGTGGCATAATGGCACCACCAGTAAAAAACTCATACTGATACTCAACTATCATAAGTCCTACTTTATAGAGTGTAGCCTTACGCATATCTAGGGCATCCACAAGTGACTTTGCCTCTTTTATCTTTTGACTAATAAACTCATGTTCTACTGCATAGTTTGTGTCTATATTTATAGTTGGATAGTAAGCATCATTTAGTTTAACCTCTATATTCTGTTCATCATTGAAATATATCATTAAGTCAGGAACTATTTGTGCTGACTCCTCTTGATACTCTAGATTTGGAGGATTTTTAAAAGTTGAAATGATATGCATAACATCAGAGAAACCTTGGCGTTTAGAGTAGTTATGAATCTCTTGCATATTATTTATAATTTCAAGAGCTAAGGAGTAAAACTCATCACTAATTTCTGAGTTATCTAACTGAAAAAGAAAAGACTCCGCAAGGTTTTTTGAGCCTATTCCAAGCGGTTCAATATAAGCAAACCTTTGTCTAGTTCTCTCAAACACTTCAAGAGTAATATTATTAAGTTCACAAAATTTTTCCTCTTCCCCTTCATAGTATCCATTTTCATCAAGATTTGCTATGACAAAATAAGCTATCTCTTCTGAAATTGGTGTCGGAAAAAGAGGTTTTCCTATCTGCTCGTCTAAAACTTCATAGAGTGTTTTATGCTGAATTGTCAGTGCTTCTATCTGCTCAGTTCGTGAGTTACTTACAGCACGAGAGATTACTTTTTTCGGTATTTTTGCTTCAAAATCCTCTTCATATCCAGACTCAACTTCAACAACAGGATTTGATTCAACAAAGGGAGCCATAGCCTCGCCTAAGTCTGAGAGACTCGAGTGAAGAATCGGCAACCAGTTTCGCAGTGTATTTGATAATTTATGTTTGTTTTCAACTGATTGCGATTGTCTTAGGGCTGCCATATTTTACCTGTTTTCTAGAACTTAAAGTTCTCACCAAGATAGTGCTTACGAACATCTTCGTTTTGCCCTATCTCATCACTTGTTCCGCTTGCTAAAAGCTCTCCAGATTTAATAACATAGGCTCTGTCACATACAGCAAGTGTTTCACGGACATTATGGTCTGTAATTAAAACTCCAATATCATAAGAGACAAGCTGTTTTATAACTTTTTGTATATCCATAACAGCTATAGGGTCAACCCCAGCAAAAGGCTCATCAAGAAGTAGAAACTTAGGTTCATTTACAAGAGCTCTTGCTATCTCAACACGTCGGCGTTCTCCACCAGAAAGTGAAATACCCTTACGATAACGAATAGGTTCTATGTTAAACATATCTAGGAGTTCAAGTATTCTTGCTTCTTGTGCCTCTTTTCCTTTTATACTTACTTGTGCTGCAACCATTAGGTTGTCTTCAACACTTAAATCTTTAAAGATAGAAGCTTCTTGAGGTAGGTATCCTATTCCTTTTTTTGCTCGTTGGTGAAGTGGCATTTTGGAGAGATTTTCATCATCAAAGAACACCTCGCCATCACTCGCTTCAACAAGACCACATATCATATAAAATGTAGTAGTTTTCCCTGCTCCATTTGGACCAAGAAGCCCAACAACTTCACCACTAGAGACCTCAAGGCTCATACCCTTAACTATCTCTAAACTTTTTATCTTTTTTTTAAGATCTACAGCTTTAAGCGTGTGCATAATCTATCCTATACTCTCGTGTATCATCTTCTACTTTTTCTATCTCTATGACAACTGTAGGTATCTCTGCTGAGACTAAGATCTCAAGAAGTTCATCGTCACCCCACTCAACAAAGTGAAGTCCATCTTTGTCCAACTCTTCTAACATTCCAAGCGAAATAAAATGCTCTAAACCATGGTTATACAAATCGTAATGATAGATATTGTTTTCATATACTTGTTGGAGTGAAAATGTAGGAGAACTCACTTCATCACTAGAACCAAGTGCTTTTACAACAGCTTTTACTAATGTTGTCTTACCTGCTGCTAAATCACCTTTAAGTATAACAACCCCACTTTGTATCTTGCGTCCAAACTTAGAAGTAAGAGGAAGTAAATTATCTTTTTTTAGTTTATATGTCATCATAATTTATTTGAAATCTCTATAATTTGTCTGATTTTTTTCTTTGCTCTAGCATTTGATATTGCTTCTCTTGCCATCTCTAAACC
>Ga0256826_1002283_pt1 | contig 11719 bp, 12 predicted proteins | sample CV79metaG_FD_185975 | JGI IMG/M metagenome (GOLD analysis project Ga0256826, IMG submission 185975) | Hydrothermal vent microbial communities from East Pacific Rise, Pacific Ocean - CV79 | ecosystem: Environmental > Aquatic > Marine > Hydrothermal vents | place: Pacific Ocean: East Pacific Rise... | reverse complement strand
GCCGCTAATATCATCTGGTGTTAGTTTATTAGCACGAGCACGTAAGGCTAAATCATTAACATTTTTGGCCAGTCCAACCAAATTTTGTGTATCTGCATTTTTTATCACCGGAACAATAAGATTGCCACTTGGCAGAGCTGCTGCCATTCCAATATTAATGTTTTTTCGGTAGATGATATGATTGCCGTCAACGGAAGTATTAACTCCGGGATGGTCTCGTAAAGCCTTTGCAGCAGCTTCAATAAAAATAGGAGTAAAAGTGATTTTCTCTCCTTCTTTTTGCATAAATCCTGCTTTAACTCTATTTCTCCAATTTACTATTCCGCTTACATCTACCTCAATGAAAGAAGTTACATGAGGAGAAACTTGCTTGCTCATTACCATGTGGTCGGCAATCATTTTACGCATGCGGTCCATTTCCTCAATACGATCTCCATTTTCGGTGTTAATTTTTGATTGTTTAATTGTGGCAAGGGCTGTTTGTGTATCCTGTGATGATTTCGATGTTTTCTTTAATGCTGAGGATCTGTTTTCTAAAAAATTGAGTACATCTTGCTTAGTCACTCTCCCTTCTTGTCCACTTCCTTTTATGCTATCGAGCTCCTGAATGCTAATATTTTCTGCTTTAGCAATGCTTTTTACTAATGGTGAGTAAAAACGATCGCTTACCGAATAGTCTTTAATTTCGCCACTGCTAATCTCTTCAATTTTTTCATCTATTTTTTGAGCATTCTTTTCTGCTATTATTGATTCCTCAGGTTCTTGTTTTTCTGTATCTGGAGCATCTTCAATATCACCATCCATTTCAACAATGGCAATTACTTCACCTACAGCAACTACATCGCCTTCATTATAAAGGGTTTTTATTAGTTTTCCATCAACAGGAGAAGGTATTTCTGAGTCTACTTTGTCGGTAGCTATTTCTACTATTGCATCATCTTCTTCTAATTGATCACCAGAATTTTTTAGCCACTTGGTAATAGTAGCTTCTATAATGCTTTCGCCTAATTTAGGCATGATTATTTCAAATTTCGCCATGTTTTCTTTCTATAAAAATTGCCTGCAAATATACTAAAAAATGATTTATATGGAATTGTTCTAAATTAATTATTATTGAGATATTGTGGCGACAATATTCCATAGTATTATTTGATGAACTTGCCGAACTAATCTGGCATTTCATGGCGCTATTTTGGTTTAAACCATGTCAATATTTTTGGTATTAAAAAGATAAGAGCGGCTATAATAAGGATAAATATTCTAATCCATTTTTCATATTGGCTAAAAAAAGTAAGCTTAATTGGTGATTCTAGATTCTCAGAAATCATTACTTTTTCTCTGTATTTCGATTTTTGCAAAACTCTTCCCCAAGCATCAATAAAACCTGATATTCCTGTGTTGGCTGCACGTGCAATAGGGCGTCGGTTAGCAATGGCATGCAAGCGTGAAATTGCAAAGTGGAGTCTATGTCCTGCTGTGTCTTTCCACCAATCATCATTTGTAATAATGACAAGAAACTCAGCTCCATTAGCGGTCATTTCGGCCACTAAGTCAGGAAAAATTGATTCAAAACAAATGAGTGCGCCTATTTTTCTGTCTTGATAATCATTTAAGTTAAAAACCCTAGCAAACTTATCTCTTCCAAAAGTACTACCTGTACCCCCTTCTTCTTGAATGATAGATTTTAATCCTTTACTTAAAAATTCAAAAGGCATAGTTTCTGCAAAGGGAACCAGCTTACTTTTGTGACGAGTTTGAATTATTTTTCCTTTTTGAATCAAGGCAACAGTATTATATGAATTAGAAGAATCGAAGGAATAATAACTTCCTAAAATTGAATAGGAATTTGCTTTTGATTTATCTAAAAGAAGTTGAATGCTTTGAGGAAAAATGCGCGTATGCTCATATATGTTTGTTGGTATGGCGGTTTCAGGTAAAACACATAAGGCTGTGTTTTTGCTTATTCCATTCATTTGATTAAGTATTCCTTTACTTTGCTTTAAAGGGCTCAGTCCATTAAATTTTTCAGTATAGGTATTAAAATTACTTTGAATTACGCTTATATTCAGGGTTTTATTAATGGTGAGCTTTTTATTTAAAAGATAATGTGAAAACATTAGAGGCATCGCAATTGCCACTATAGCTACTGATCCCGAGTAAATGGCAGTTTTAGTTTGCTTCCTGATAATAGCTAAAATAATACGGAAAACGAAACCATTGATAATAATGATCCAGAAACTACCACCGTAAATACCAACATATTCATACCATTGAACCCATTCTATCTGATTGGCAAAAGCATTTCCTAAATTCATCCAAGGCCACGATAATTCCCAAAATAAATGTGTAATCTCAAAGCTAAGCCAATAAAAGCTTAAGGTAATTTCGTATGGTATGAATTTACTTTTTCTATTGGATAGAAAAGTTAATGAAATAATGGAAGCCATTAAAAAGGAATTGATAACCCATGCCGTAATGCTACCTATAATTGTGGAATACAGCATCCAATAATCGCTAATAACATGCCAAATTATAAAGCTGAGGAAAGAGTAAAGGAATAAAACTCTCCATTCTTTTTTGTCAAGAAATTGCTGAATAACAAGCAAAGGAACTAATGCGATAAATATGAAAGGTGTGAACCCTCCAATCTCTGGCCAGGCTAAGCTGAGTAGTAAACCGGAAAGAGTAGAAAGACCTAGTTTTACAAGCCTAGTCATTGGGACAGTAATTTTGGAATATATTTACTATAGCCTGACGGTATTTTGACATGCTTCCTGCTTTTTTAACCAATTTATAAACCTTATGAGGATGGGTAAAGGAATGAGAAAAATAATCCCAAAAAGTGCGCATTTTCATGAGTAGTTGATGATCCTGTAGTTTTTGTCCATATTCGTAAATTAGTTTATCATGAAAAAGTTGGAGCTTTTCCTGCATTTCATTAGCATTTAAGTTTTCCCCCTTAATTTGTTGTGCTAAAAAGGGGTTTTTTAGCAAGCCTCGCCCTAACATAATATTTACTTGTTCCTCCTTAAATAACTTTTGGACTATTTGATATTTTTCAACAGAATCAATGTCTCCATTATAAGTGATAGCATGCTTAGATTGTTTTATAATAGCCAATAATTTTTCTGGTTTTGCTTTCCCTTTATACATTTGCTTGGCAGTGCGAGCATGTATTATAAGCTCTTTAATCTGATAATTATTAAAAACTTCTATCAATGGAAATATTTCTTCATCATTTAAGAGTCCAAGTCTACATTTAATAGAAAAGGAGATTGGAGTATGTGACATTATTTTATCTAAAATATCTTGAACATAGCTTGCTTGATTCAATAAGCCGGCTCCCATATTTCTTTTTGTTACCATGGGATAGGGGCAACCCAAATTCCAATTAGCATGCTGATAGCCTAAACTATATAACCAATTTAATCTTGCCAATAGCAGTGTTGGATCGTTCCCCATTAATTGAGGAACATAGTTTATTTCATGGTTTAATAATGATTCCATATCTCTGATTTGAGATGGCTTAGGCTCTTTATGGTTATCCAGTCGTAAATAAGGCCCAAGATAACTATCAATTCCCCCAAAAATTTGTTGATGAGTATGGCGAAAAACGGCATCTGTTAATCCTTGCAAAGGGCCACTGCTAATAGTTACTCTTGATTCCATTTATAATATTAATTATTAGTAAAATAATATATGTTAATACTTTCTACCTTTCCACGAAAAGCTGGAAAATTGACCCAAAATTGCAGTGTAACTGATAAAGAATGGATAAATAACCGCCATAAGAGGATAGCTATATAATAAACTTTTTTGCGAAGTAGTATTGCATATATTTCTTAGTAAAAAGTAATCAATTAGTGATTTTGTTCCCCAAACTATAATTAATCCAAGAATTAAAACGGGTATAAAAATGGAGCTAAGAAGCAGAACAAGAATCAGTAAATTCTGTGTTAAAATCACAAAGCTGGTACTTAATAAAAAGGGATCTCTATAATTGCCCGATTTGGACACCCAGCGTAAGCGTTGATTGATGAAAGATGTCCAGTTTTCCTCAGCTTGTGTGGTAACAAAATGATCTGGGTGTTTTAAAAAATGGATGGCTTGTGCCCCATAAATCCGTTTAGTTTCCATCATTAAAAAGATGTCGTCACCACTAGGCTCTTTTTGTTGTAGGTTTTTAATATTGATGTGTTTAAGTATTTCTTTTTTAAAAGAAAGATTGGCTCCATTACTCATAATAGGAAATTGAATACCAACTGCTCCTGCACCACTTCCAATTAAACTTAAAAGCTCCAATGATTGAAATTTTTCAATCAGCTTATTGGCCTTTGTGATTTTTACTCCTCCCAAAACCATTTTTATTTTTTCATCCAAATAAGCATTTGCAGTAATCTGTAGCCAATTGGCCTGAGCTTCACAGTCTCCATCAATCATTAAAATGATGGGATATTTTGCTTTTTGATATGCCAAGCGTAATGCTGCTTTTTTCCCTCTTGTCAAGGGGGTGTTTTCTAATCTAAAATAAGTGATATCTATTTCGGTGTTCGATGATTGAAATTTATTAATAATATCCAAGCCATTATCCTCACTGTTATCATCAACTATTATCAACTCAAATTGGTTTCTGGGAAAATTCTGATTGAGAAGTGAATGCAATAAAACTGGTAGATTTTCCCCTTCATTTCTAATAGCGACAAGAACACTTATTTTTTCTGTACTTTGATGCATTATTTCTACAGGTGGCAGCTTGAACCACCCATAAATAAACGAGGCAATCCAAATAATGTAAATTCCAGATATTGTTCCCGAAATAACCCAGATATTCTGAAATTCCATCCTTAGTTTCTTTGTTTTTCTTTGTTAAATTCCATGTTTACTTCGTCGTTTTTTCTTATAAATTTTAAATTAAAAATAAACAAAGCTCCTAAAAGAGCCGGGAGTGCAATATTAATCAACCATAATACTGAAGTAGCTGATACCATAGCTGTTTCAAAAGAATCAACTTGAGAGGAATCTACCCATAATAGCTTAAATACAAATATTGTAATAATACCCCGAACACCTAGTTCGGCTACAGCAATGCTGGGTATGATGGTGATGCCAAAGAAAATGAAAAATACGGTTAAATAACCTTCTATAGTGCTTAGTTCTACATGGAAAGCTTTAAATAATAAAAAGAACTGACTTGAATAGACAAAAAATCGGAAGAGGCTATAAAAAAGAACTTTTAATAATTCCCGGCTTTTAAATTCAGCTAATAAATTTAAATGACGAATGATTGGATATTTATAAATCTCAAAATATTTATTTAATTTTTGCTCTAAATATGGAAATTTGAAAAAGGTAATTATTAAAATTGCATTTATAATGATAAGAGCAAGGCGAAGAATTGGACTTATAATCTCTGATTTGGGAAAATAATTGATAATTACTGTATCCATAAAATAGAAAAGGGCGATGCTTCCCATAAATAATGTAACAAGAAGCTGGCTAATATTACCGGCAATGGTTGCCACAGTACCATCTAATCGGTCACCTTTTCTCAGGATGAATATACGTCCTAAATAATCTCCAATTCTATTTGGAGTAAATATACTTATAGCAGTTCCTGCTAAAACAGCTTGGTAAGCATTTTTTATACTAACTTTTTCTATTTTCCGAACCAAGAATTTCCATTTTATACTTTCTATAAGCCAGTTAAAAGGTACCAGAGCTAGAGCTATCCAAAAATATTTTAGAGAAAACTTATCTGATTCGGAATAAAAACTATCCCAAAAATTTTGATGATGATTTGCCAATTCAAAGAAAAGAAATAGATAAACTAGTGCTACAAGTATTATCTTGAACAATAAATTGAGCCTTTTTCTTATTTTTGCTGTAATCTTCACTAATATATAAATTTTGAAGCAAGATCGAATTATACTGGGTATCGACCCGGGTACAAATATAATGGGTTATGGTTTAATACACCAGCAAGGTAATAAAATTAACTTAATTACTATGGGAGTTCTTAAACTTGCTGGATACGAAAATCATCCCATGAAACTAAAGAAGATTTTTGAAAGAGTTTTGGCTCTTATTGAGGAGTACAAACCTGATGAAATGTCACTAGAAGCTCCTTTTATGGGTAAGAACCCTCAAAGTATGCTCAAGTTGGGTAGGGCACAAGGAGTTGCTATGGCATCTGGTTTGTATAAGGGTATTCCAATTTTTGAATATGCTCCTCGAAAAATTAAGCAATCAATCACAGGAAAAGGCACAGCATCTAAAGAACAGGTGGCAGCTATGCTTATGAATATGTTCGGGATAAAAGAAGAACCTAAATATTTGGATGCCACTGATGGCTTGGCTGCTGCTGTTTGCCATTATTACCAAAAATCATATATTAATAACGACAAGTCCTATTCCGGATGGGGAAGCTTTATAAAGAATAATCCCGGACGTGTAAAATAAAATCTATTGATATGATGAATTTTTATCTCACCCAACGTATTTTTCTTCGGGAAACTGGTCTGCGATAACTTCCATGTTTGTCCTTGATGCTAAAAGTGTATTTTAGTCCAACTGAAATATAAATATAATAGTCTTTTTTATCATCGGTAGATCCACTAAACTTGGCATCTAACTTGTCTGTATTGGTGTAATTAAAAGTGCCATCAAAGAATATTGCAAAATTTTGATCTATATTATAAACTCCACCAATTCCTATAGGGATAACCCATTCAGTTACCCGTTTATTAAAAGGGGTATGTTTTCCTATAATATGAATAGTATCACCGGTAGTTTGGTTGGTATACATGGCATTAAACTCAATAAGTCCAAATCCTAATTTAGCATAAACATAGAAAACACTTTGAACATCTTGGTCAAAATATAACTGAGTAAGGTTTACTTGTGCTTCTAAAGTGTATTGGTAAAAATCTGTATGACTTTCATAATTATTACGAATGCCTTTCATTTTACCTCCGGAAAAAGTAAAATTTGCTCCACCCCAATCATTTATCCATTTACCGGCAGAAACAGAATAACCAAATTTACTTTCGTATTTAAATTTATTAAAAGGATCGTGATCGTAGGTGCTAATATCTCCAAAAAAAGCAGTAGCACCAACATTGGCCTTAACAAACCAGTGTCTCCAGATACCTCCACCTTTGTTTCTTTTAAAGTCTCTTTGTGCAAACACACCAGAACTTAAAAGGAGCAAAACTACTATTAGTGCGGACTTTTGTGAGATAATATTTTTCAATCTACGAGTTTTGATTTACAATGCCTAAGCAAATAAGCATGCTTTTCTTAACGAACAAATATAATATCTTTTTTTAATACTGCAATATACTTAGTAAAGAATATTAAAAAGTATTTAGAAGCTTATTTTTTTATGTTTTCTTTTTTGATGGCTTTCTTTGCCATTAATATACTAAACTCGTAAAGAATCATTAATGGTAAAGTAACCATTACTTGGCTGAACACATCAGGAGGAGTGATAAGAGCAGATAAAATGAGAACAATTACGAGCATATATTTTCTGTTCTTTTTTAAAAAATCAATGCTGATTAATCCTGCTTTAGCGAGAAAGAAAATGACAACCGGTAACTCAAAGACCACACCAATAGATATTGTTACAGTAACAACCATACTGATATAGCTGCTCAGGGCAATTTGATTAACAACTTCGGCACTCACATGGTAAGAACCAAAAAAGTTTAATGCCAATGGAACTATAAGAAAATAGGAGAAGGATACCCCGGTAATAAATAAGGTGCTGCATACAATAACAGTGCTGCCTGTGTTTTTTTTCTCATGATCATAAAGAGCAGGCTCAATAAATTTCCAAAACTGATAAATGATATAAGGAGCGGCCATAACTACACCGGCCATAAACGATATATACATATGAGTCATAAATTGACCTGCCATATTGATATTAATAATGTTTAGGCTATAATCTGAAATACAGAAATAGTCGATATTAATAAGCATCCCAAGCTTACAAAGTAGTTGATTTGTAATGAAGCTGGAGTCCTTTGGTGCTAAAATTATGCTATTGAAAACAAAATCTTTATTGATAAAAGCGAAAATGGCTAATAAAACAATGGCTATTAAAGAACGCACTAAATGTCCCCTAAGCTCCCTTAAATGATCCCAAAAATTCATTTCATTTTCCTTTACTTTTTTGGGTTTTTTTGTTGGCTTGGTAGTGGTCTTTCGTCCTTTGTTTTTCTTTGTTGTTACTGTTTCTGCCATTTTAAAAATTTGAGCAAATATAGCATTATAAATATCTAAGATGGAAAAAAATACAGGCATTTTTTTAAATAAAGACATCTTTGAGCCCGAAAGGCTCCCCTGTATCCCTTTTTATTATATCATGAAAAACATTAATAAAGATCAAGAAATTCGTAATTATTCCCCGATGTTTTCAAGAATTTTAAAAAATCATCTTTAGATACTTTTAAAGAAGCTGTATTGTCGTTGGGATGAAAACTGAGGAATTGACTGTTTAATAGTTTTTTATCTAAAAATACATAAACATGTTTTGTAGTATCGTTTATCAAGCCAAAAAGTGAAACTGATCCTGGTTTTGTTCCCAGATACTTGGCCATTCTTTTTTCCGATGCAAAGCTTAGCTTTCCTTGCTTTAGCTTTGCCTCTAGGTCTTTAATAGCGAGCTGCTGCAAATGCTTAAAAATAACTAAGAAATGCTGATTTCCCTTATGGTTTCTAAAGAATAAATTCTTGCAATGTGTAGCGTCCATTTTCCCCCAATGTTTGATGGCATCTTCAATTGTTGGAGTGGGAGGATGCTCATATAATTGATAGTCGATTCCTTGCCTTTGTAGTTCTAATAGTACTTTTAATCTGTTGTTTAGCATGACATTGTGTGTTATTTTAAACAAAGAAAGTGAGTGCTTAATAATAAACACTCACCTTTTATGTTTCAGCTTTCTTATTCGCCAAATATTTCGTTTAGTTTATCACCCAGCTCTTCGCCTCTCAAATTTTTACCAATAATAATTCCTTCTGAGTCAAGTAGAATGTTTTGTGGAATAGAGCGTATTCCATATAATTTACCAGCTGCATTATTCCACCCTTTTAAGTCGGATACTTGAGTCCATAAAAGGCCATCATCTGCAATTGCTTTAAGCCAATTATCTTTTTTCTCATCAAAAGAGACTCCAATTACATCAAATCCTTTATCATGATATTTTAAATAATTTGCCAATACATTGGGGTTCTCTTTGCGACAGGGACTACACCATGCTGCCCAAAAGTCTACCAAAACATATTTTCCTTGTGTGGCTTCTGATAACTTAATAGCAACACCCGAAGTGTCGTTCATTACAAAATCGATAAGTGGTTTTCCAACGACTGTATTCTTTAAAATCTCTATCCTTTTTATAAGTTGTTCTCCGGAACTAGATTTTAATGCTAAGGGGTCAAGTCCCTCAAAAGTTTTTATCATGTCATCAATTCCAAGAGCATCTTCTTGGTCCAAAATAATTTGTGCACTAGCAATATTTTGTCTGTTTTCTTTAAGATAAGTAATTAAGAATTGTTTTTTCACAGTTTGAGCAGAATCATAAATGTGATTTAAATAATCTTCATTTTGGGCTTTCTCCTCATCGGTCATAAAGCGGTAGGTATTATAATAGAAATCTTGCCATGTTTTATCAAAAGTGCTCATCTTAGTTTTGGAATCATTATAAACTCTCTGAGATTCTAAACCTTTTACTTCCGCATTTTGAATACTATCTACATTTATCGAAACATTAATGGTATTGTTTTCAATAAACATAGGAATTCCTCCTTTAAATGCATCGCTGGTTAAATAACCAAACTTGGCTTGGTCTACTTGTCCGGTTATCATGAAAGCTCCACTTACTATGGTTGCTGAATCAATAGATTCCCATCCTGTTTCTTGATGTACCTTAATAAATACTTCACCTTTTAAAGCGCCCACTATCTTACCTTGGATAGTATAGGTTTCTTTATTATCTTTTGTATTGTTTATACAGCTATTGAATAAGCTTAATACAGATAATGCGATTAAAACAAATTTTATATTTTTCATAATCTATTATTATTGAGATTTTTTAAATGTTAATAACTGCGATAATATTATGGCGATAAAAGTAGCAAAACTACTGATAATAATTCGATAAAAAGTTATTAAGAAATTGCCAAATCTAAAAACTTCTAAGGAAAAGTATATAAAATGATGAATAAAGATGAGGATTAGTGCGTAAGAAATAAACCATCGAAAGCCCATATTGCTGAGGCTGGGTTCCAGGTCTGTATTCGTTTCTCCGGTTGTTTTTATGGATGAAATAATTGTTGGTCGAATATAGGCTATTAAAACGCTTGCAGATGCATGTAAACCCGGGCTTTGTGAAAAAACATCGATTATAGCTCCCAGAATAAATGAAGAAAGCAAGGTAAGCCAGGCAGGAGTTTTAATAGGTAACAGCAGAATGAATAGTACATAATATAAAGGATTTACAAATCCTGAGAATTGGATATTATTAAACACAAGGACTTGAAAAATGATGACAAAAATGAAACGGAAAATAGATTTTAAGATCATATATTATCCTCCTCTAATTTTTCTAACATTAGCTGTTCATTATAAAAACGATTGCGAATGATACTTACATAATTAAGTGCGCTAAAATTTGTGCTTAATTTCACAATTATAGAATATGTATTACTGCCCTCTGTGGTATGATAGTCAGATATTGTTCCAATGAGTATTCCTTCCGGAAAAATATGAGAGTAACCACTGCTTATAATAGTGTCACCAACATGAATAGGTATATATGTTTCTATACTATTTAAATAAGCAAACTGCGAATCTTTTCCATCCCATTGTATACTACCCAGCTCTTGATTACTTAATAGTTTTGCGCTTAGACTCATTTTTGTATTTAATATTGAAATAACAGTGCTAAAGTCATCGGATACGCTGTAAATAATTCCTATTGCTCCTTTACCTCCAATTACTCCCATGTTTTCTCTAACACCTTGTTTACGCCCTTTATTGAGCATTAAATAGTTTTTTTGTTTGTGTATGGAATTGCTAATAACTTTAGCACTCATAAAGTCGAAAGCCGGAATTAGTGTATCTGTAATTTGAGAGCTGCTACTATCAAGTAGGGAGGAGGGGTTTGATAAAACAATAGTATTTCTATCTAAAAAGGAAGTTTTGAGTTGTGAGCGTAAAAATGTATTCTCATTAGCTAACTGTTCATTCGTTTCTTGCAAATAAAAATAGTGGGTAATGCTTTGCCAGCTACTAAAAGCTTGCCCCCCAATTTGATTACTAGTGTATGCAAAAACCGCAGATTGATGTCCAGAAGAAACTGCCATGCTCATTGAAATTGCTTCTAAAAGAAGAAACAAGAAGAAAGCATAATTTTTCCAAAGAAAGCTAAGAAGATTTAGCATTTATTATCATTTATTTTAAAAACTACTTTAATCTAGTAACTTATAACTTCAAATACTTCAAGTACTTCAAATACTTCGAGTACTTCAAGTACTTCAAGTACTTCAAGTACTCTAACTTACTCCAAGTACTCCAAGTACTCTAACTTACTCCAAGTACTCCAAGTACTCAAACTTACTCCAACTTACTTTAATTTACTTAATCAAGAAAGTAAATTTATTAAAATTCTTTAAAGCAATACCGGTACCACGAGCAACAGCTCTTAGTGGATCT
>Ga0256826_1002282_pt1 | contig 11720 bp, 9 predicted proteins | sample CV79metaG_FD_185975 | JGI IMG/M metagenome (GOLD analysis project Ga0256826, IMG submission 185975) | Hydrothermal vent microbial communities from East Pacific Rise, Pacific Ocean - CV79 | ecosystem: Environmental > Aquatic > Marine > Hydrothermal vents | place: Pacific Ocean: East Pacific Rise... | reverse complement strand
TTGACCTTTGTCTGCATCTGCTGAAGCTGTTGCTGTCATTACTGCCATACCTAGAAGTGCTACTAATGCTAATTTTGTGAATTTTGTCATTTGAATCCTTTTGTCTATTTTAATGTTGAAGTATCAGTTTTATTAATAATAATAATACTTTCAAGTTATAGTTTATGTACTATTTGTGTATTTATTGTGAAAAAAATCCATTTTTATAAATTATCTATATAATTATTATAAATTTTACTTGCTTTTCTACATATTTATATTATATTTTAAAAAAGATAAATAGAAAAGATAAATAGAAAAGAGAAATTAATTATGATAGAAAAAGAGATTAATAACCTTTTAAATCAAATACAATACAGTGGGTTTAGTAAAAGCATTATTGAGTTTGGTTTTGTTAAAAATGTTACCATTGAAGAGAAAACTGTAGTTATTAATATAGAGATACCTTCAGCATCTATAGAGATAAAGAGTCAACTCCAAGAGGAAATTGTCAAAAGAGTTGCTACCGTAACCAATAAAGTTATTACCGTAAATATAGCTCAACCACTTCCACCTAAAGAGACAAGCTCTAATGGAAAAAATGTTTTACCAAATATTCAACATTTTGTTATGGTTAGTTCAGGTAAAGGTGGAGTAGGAAAATCAACCACTACAGTTAATATTGCTATTGCTTTAGCACAACAAGGAAAAAGAGTTGGTCTACTTGATGCTGATGTCTATGGACCTAATATTCCAAGAATGATGGGAATAGAAGGAGTTCAACCTGTTTTTTTAGGACAGAATATAAAACCCATTATGGCACATAACATTCAAGTCATGTCTATAGGTTCACTGGTAGCAAGAGGAGCTTCTCTTATATGGAAAGGGGCAATGGTTACCCAAGCCATTGAACAGATGCTAGAGGATATTTTATGGGACAAACTCGATGTACTCCTTTTTGATATGCCCCCAGGAACAGGAGATGCACAACTTGCCCTTGCTCAAAGCTTACCCGTTACAGCAGGAGTTTGTGTAACTACCCCTCAAAAAGTTGCACTTGATGATACTATACGAAGTTTGGATATGTTTAACAGTCTTAAAATTCCTATTGCAGGTGTAGTCGAGAACATGAGTGGATTTATCTGTCCTGAAACAGGCAAAGAGTACAATATTTTTGGAAAAGGAACAACTCAACCTATTGTAGAAAACTTTAATACACAACTCTTAGGAGAAGTACCAATAGAACCTGCCATTAGAGAAGGAGGAGATAGTGGACTGCCTATTATGGTAGTTGCCCCAAATTGTGAAAGCTCGTTACGCTATAAAGCAATTGCCGATAAGTTATGGGACTATTTAATGAACGTAGATAAAAAAGGTGGTGTTGATAACAGCTCTATTCAACCGACTATATTTTAGGAGCAGAAGATGAAACATTTTTTTAAAGAGCTATACGGTACAGGAATTATTTTTTTCTATTATGTAAAATGGATTATCTTTATAGGATTACCTATTCTTTATTATGGATTAGACTACAAGCAAAATATTATTATGGATGTTTTATGGGTCTATTCTTTTGCTCTTATTACCAAAGATTTTATAATGAGAGTTGTTTTAAAGAAGAAATATTGTGAGATTGATTTGAAGAAGAAGTAGAGTTGATTTATCCCCTCGTTACGACGGTCTCCGTCGTAATGCATACAGGATTTAAAATTGTTATTTCAAATAAAAAAGCTTAGGCTTTGTCCCTTTTTTTACTTTCAATTGAAAATACTCCCTCTCTTTTAATGTCCTACTTATTTCACTATTTTTATCCTCTAAATCTCCAAATATTCGTACCTTTGAGGGACAAGTGACTTGACATGCAGTAGTCATTAGCCCTCTATCTAATCTTGTATCGGCACAAAAAATGCATTTGTCTGTAATGTTTTTTCTTGTATCAACATATCTTGCATCATAGGGACATGCTTTTACACAGTCTAGGCTTAAATCACACTGTTCATCGTGCAGTCTTATAATTCCATTTTTGTCTCTGTATATGGCATCATGTGGACATGCTTTAAGACATGGGGCATCTTCGCACTGTTGGCATTGCAACTGCATAAAATCCATTTTTTCTCTGTTAAGATTCCAAAAATCTCCACTAGGCTCTTTTGTCTCTATCCAAAGTCGGTGTTTATTTGCACCAAGTTCTATTCCGTTCTCTTCTTTACATGCTACTTCACAAGCTCTACAGTTGATACAGAGTTTATAATCAAATGCCATTCCATAGTTTGCCATTATAGTTTCCTTATTTTTACATCTGTATGATGCATGGTGGCACAGCCATAGATTTTTTCAAACTTATCTTCTATTATCTCATTATCATTTGCACCATTGCCATAAGAGTTTGTCATGCTTTCACTAGTAGAGTTATATCCATGAGCAAACCATACCACTTGTGGGTGTATTTTATTGGTTGGATAGGCTTTTATTTTAACTTTTCCTATGCTACTCTTTACCTCTACTAAATCTCCTAATTCTATATTTTTCTCTTTGGCTATTTTATTATTTATCCAAATATGGTTGGTATGTTCCAAATCTCTTAACATACTATTATTTGTAGTTGCACTTTGTGTAAACATTACATAGCGACCTGTTATCATTCTAAAGCTATCTTTTGCTACTTTAAAATCATACTCATCTCTCCATGTTGGCATTGGGTCAAATCCATTTTTTTGTAGTTTTTTTAGATAGCAGTTTACTTTGAATTTTCTATCTACACTATAAAACTTTTTATCCTCTGGATAGTACTCATAAACTCCATTAAATATCTCTTTATGATGTTTATCTATATTGGGATACCATACCCCTCTATCTTTTAGAGTTTTATAGACATCTTTCCCAAATTTTTTCTCTATAAGCTCTTGATTTCTTTGAGTAATATCTTTTTTATAAAGCTCAACGAAATCATATCCACCCTCATTAAAAGCTTTTTTCTCTCCTAACTCTTTAATGCTATCTTGTAAATCTTCATCATACTTTTTACTTATCTCAAAAAGTGGTTTTGAGAGTTTTTTACCTAAACCTTTTAGAATATCTTGCATACTTTTACTCTCATAAAGAGGTTGAACCACTTGATTTCTCAAAGCCAATGAGGGTTCTAGTCTATTAAAGCTTACTACTTTATCCTCTCGCTCCAAATAGGTACACTCGGGCAAAATAACATCTGCCATTATTGCTGTATCGGTTGGCATGGTATCTAACACAACGACCAATTCCATCATCTCTAGCATTTTTTTTGTTTTGGCAATATTTGGCATGTTTTGCATAAGGTTGTGTTTACGAATAAACATCGCTTTGACTTCATAAGGAGCTGTTTTCGTGATAACTTTTTCTCTAAAGTTTAACCAACTTCCACCTTTTCGTGAACCATAAACTACTCCATCAAGGTCAAACCTTCCCTCTGCATTATCATAAATAGGGCTATTTATCTCCTCTTGTGGTAATTTAATAGGCTCTCCAAAGATAATTCCACCTTTACGATTAATACTTCCTGCTAAACCATTAAGAAGTACCATTGCTCTTCTTAATTGAAAATCATTTTTTGCCCAAACACTTCTGCGACCCATATATAAAAGTGGTCGCTCTGCATCAAAGAACTCTTTAGTTAATTTCTCTATTTTCTCTTTAGGAATAGCTGTTTTAGATTCTGCCCATTGAGAGGTGTATCTCTCCTTTAAGATATGCTCTTGGTATTTATCAAAATCTTTAAACTGTTTTTTGACAAACTCACTATTATAGAGATTCTCTTTTATAGCAATATAGGTCATAGACAAAATCAGAGCCAAATCAGTTCCTACATTTATCGGTAAATACTCATTCGCTTTTAAAGCCGTAACAGTAGCTCTTGGGTCAACGACTATAAGCTTTTGTTCCTTTTGCATTCTTGCCATATCAACACTATCTGGGGTAATAAGAGATTCAAATCTATTTGCACCAAGCAATATAAGAAAATCACTTCCTGCTACATCCATCTCTCCTACATCTCCAATGGTTAAAAGAGTAGCTCCAAGTTTAGTATTTAGACAAATTGAGCCTTCATCTAAAAAATTAGCACTTCCAATTTTTCCACCAAAAAATTGGATATACTCATCTTTGTTAAACCCTTCTCCATTACAATAGGCAATGGTTGAGCGATTATCTTTTTGTTCATCTAAAATTTTTATCAATTTATCTTTTATATATTCATAAGCTTCATCCCAAGTCACTCTTTTATAGTTTCCATTACCTCTCTTACCTACTCTAATAAGTGGATATTTAACTCTGTCTTTATCATAAAGGGCTTGAATTCCTGCATTTCCTTTAGGACAAATCATATTTCTTGATTTTGGAAAAAATGGATTTGGGTCTATCTTTGTTACAATACTCTCTTCAACTCTTGCAATACCTGCACATTTATTTCTACACATATTACATAAAAAGGGGATTTCTTTTAAATTATTAAAAATTTTATTGGTTGGTTGGGTAATACTCTTTGGAATAAGAGTAACGGCATTGAGTGAGGAGGTAGCGTAAACACTTAGTGCCACACTACCTTTTAAAAATCTTCTTCTTGATATTTCTATAACTTTCATATGAAAATTATACCAAGTTTTAGTATTTATATCTAAATAATACTCTGAAATCTTTTGCTTTTTCTACAGGATTCATTCCTGCTACTTGTGCATCAGCCATGCTCATAGGAGTACCTTCAGCACCAAAGAAAGCATTACTTCCACTGTAGTCATAATCAATCTGAGTATATCTTAGACTCATGCTAAGTGATTTTGTTATTGGTTTTATCCAATAAATCTCTTTTGCAGTTCCTCTAGCAGCTATTTTACTTCCTATAGCAGTATCTTCTCCATAGGTCATACTTCTCCAATATTGGCTACCTTTGTTGTACTCTATACCAAATCTTCCATCATCCGTTATTGGACATGGCATTTGAATACCAACTAAAGTAGATGTACCCGTCTCACTTTTTGTAGAACCTAACATAGTATGACCAGCTTTGGGATGTGTTTTACTTTGAGAATAACTGGCAAATAAGATAGTTTCATCTAAAAAGTCATTAATCTCATCTCCAATACCATCAGATTTAACCATAACCGTTGCTAAATCAAGGTCACCAACATCTTTAAAGTTTACTTGATTTCCTGCCATAACTTGTGGAATATCTGCTTGGTCAAAACCTATCATATGGTTTGCTTTAGCATAGTTTGTATGTAATGAATATTGCCCATTATCATAAGGAACAAAAATAGCACCTATCATATTAGAGTTTACATAGTCAGCATCTTTTGCATAGTCATCGCCAGTTAATGTAAATCTTGGTTTTGCACTACTTAAACCTCTACCCATACAGAGTTTAAACCAACTTCCTGTCAAAGGTGTAACTTTATTAAGATTCCATTTAAAACTAGCTCCATCAAATTCAACATTTACAGTTGATGCGATAGCTGATTTTCTTTTGTTACCCTCTCTAAAGTTTGCCCCAAGTCCATCTACAGATGGTCTTCTACCTACACTTGCTGTCCAAGATATTGGTTGTCCAAAAAATGTATTGTTTGAATACAACCAATAAGCCTCTTTTACTCTCATGTTTGTATCATGAGCATTTTCATTGGTTATCCAATCAAAATAGGAATAAGTGGTATCAGCATTTGTAAGTGTCTGTCCAAAAACTTTATTAAAAGCCAAAGTCCCATAAAATCGTACTTTATCTCCTGCATCATACTTCATATTTAAAAGAAGTCTGTTTGTAAACAGAGAGTCATTCTTACTCTTTGTTCCATCAGCTTTGGTATACTCTAGGTTATCTAAAGTTGTTCTAAAATCAACATCCCACTTTAGGTGGTTACCATTTGCCATTGTTCTTGCTTGACTTGCTTTTTTATTTACTTTTGAGATTTTTTTCTCTAACTTTGTAAGTTTACTTTTTAAATCAGTAAGCTCTTTTTTAAGTTCAGTGTTATTATCAGCATTTGCACTAAGTGCAAATGCCGACAATACCGAAAGTGTTATAACTGCTTTTTTCATTTTTTATACTCCCTCCTAAGTTAATGTTTAATGGTCTTCATCCAAATTAAAGAACTTCGTTCCTGCGTAATACATTGCTACACAAAGTCCAACAGCACCTAAAGAAATCATAATCTCTGTAGAACTTGGGAAGTAGTGTACCCATTCAGGTGGAAGCTGATACTCTCTTGTTTTCATCATTTGAAGAGGTTTTAATTGAGTATCATGAACAAGGTTATATCTCATAAAGAAGATACCTACCATACCAATAAGTGATGCCCAAAAGAGTACTACAGGGCTTTTACCCATATCTCTTAGAATCAATACTAATGGAATTATCATTGCCAATATAACCTCTGCCCAGAATGTCCAAGAGTGGAAAATATGTACAGCTACTTCTGCACGATTTGGCATTCCACCATAAACATCAGTCAACATTTTCCAAGCTACAAAGAAGATAAGAATAGAGATAAGCAATCCTTGAATCTTTGCTAACCCTTCTAACATCTTTTTCACTTCTGCTGGGAAGTCCAATTTATATCTGAATCCCATTAAAATAAAGGCGATAAATACACCTGTAATAAACGCTGTCAAAATAAAGTACGTTGGATAAAATACTCCATTTGAAATTGGTCTAGCATTAAGGAAACCAAACACTGAACCCAAGTTTGAGTGTGCTGCAAGACCTACTAACAGACCCGTCAAACCAAATATTTTCGCCTTTTTCATATCTCCTTTAAGAAGAAATACAAACTCAATAATCATAAATGTTAAATAAATCCCATAAAGTGTACCCATCCACCAAATAGCAGAGGTTAACCCTGGGGTTAGAACATTGTAAATCAACATCGTAATAGGGTGTCCTATCTCAAATGCGATAACTGCAAACCCTGCTAAAATGGTTACAATAGAGCCAAAAATCGCTCTTTTAGAGATAAGCATGTAGTCTTTGAACCCAAATACATCCCCTAGTGAACCAATAATACATAACCCTGTTGAACTAACAACAAAGAAAATATAGACAGCAATTAACAATCCCCAAGGGTGTTCTCTGGTTATATTATAAGCATGGTGTCCATACATTAAATAAGTAGCCACACCAATAACAAACATTGCAATAAATGCAACGGTAAGTACAGCTACTAGCATATTCCTAGGTGTTTTTTCAAACCCCAACAACTCTTTCATTCCTACTTTATTTACAGGAATTGATGTTAAAAATTCTTTTACTTGTGCAATCATATCAATCTCCTTATGTTAGATAAAATAGTTTAGGGTTTGTCCCAAGGTTAGCTTTTAACGAGAAGTGTTCTCTTGTTCTAAGCAACTCACTAATTTCACTATCATAATCATCAAGGTCACCAAATGTTCTTACTTTTGTAGGACAAGTATTTTGACAAGCTGTTGTTGTCTCTCCTCTTGCTAATCTAGTATCTGAACAGAAAGTACACTTATCTACTGTCATGGTTCTATCATCCACATAACGAGCATCATAAGGACAAGCATTCATACAGTACGAACATAATATACACTTATCACTATCTACTCTAACAACATGATTTTCATCATAATAGGTCGCATTGGTTGGACACACCATTTGACATGGTGCATCATCACAATGTTGACACTGGCTAGGCATAAAAGTACTTGAAACAATATCTAAAAGAGGATACTGCCCTTCTATCTCATTTACACCAACCCAAATTCTATGTTTATCAGCCCCAAGAAGAACGCCATTTTCTTCTTTACAAGCGACTTCACACGCCTTACAATTGATACAATTTTTGTAATCTAAAGCCATTCCATATCTTGCCATAATTACACCTTTCTTATTTCAACATTGGTTTCATGCATTGATGCAGCACCATATACAGGCTCAATAATATCTTCAATTACAGAGTTATCATTTCCACCATTTTTATAAGCCCAAGTAAGCTCTTCACTCTCTTCTCCGAAACCATGAACAAAGAATACTTGATTTGGAGCTACTTTTTCTGTAGGGTAAGCTTTCAGTTCAGTTTTTCCTGTTCTACTTGAAACTTCTATTCTATCGCCAAACTTAATCCCTTTTTTCTCTGCTGTTCTTCGATTTATCCAAATATAGTTTTCCATGATTAAATCTCTAAGTACAGAATTGTTTGCAGTACCACTTTGCGTAAATTGTGCATGTCGTCCTGTAAGAAGTCTAAATTTCCCCTCTTCAACTTTGAAGTTATACTCATCTTTCCAAACAGGCATAGGGTCAACACCTTTGCTTGCAAGGTTAGCAATTACACATTCAACTTTTTTACTTCTTGTTTTTGGCTTTCCACCATTAACGCTGTAGTATTTTTTCTTTTCAGGATAGTATTGATGTTCATTAACAGAAATCTGTTTATAGTAATTCTCCATATCAGGATAGAATACACCATTCTCTTTGAGTGCTTTAACAGCCTCTTCGCCATAAACACTTTTGACCATGTGTTCATTGACCTCTTCTTGTGTATGGTGGAAAGGCAATGTTAAGTCAAACTCTTCGTAAAGTTCTGCCTCTATTTGAGCTTCTGTTTTCACAGGAGCTGTAGCAACTGTTTCATTACCATCAGCACTTTTAACAACTTTTGGCTTCTCTTCAACGGTTAACTCATCTTGAACATCTTCATCAAACTTCTTGGTAATTTCCCATAGAGGTTTAGAAATTTTTTCTGTTAATCCTTTCATTATTGCCATAACAGGTTGCGTCTCGAACATTGGCTCTACAACTTTGTTTCGTTGAGCAATAGATGGTTCAACTCCACCAAATGTTTTAACAGGGTCTGTTCTCTCTAAATACGTTGCTTCAGGAAGTACCACATCTGCGTACATAACCGTATCACTAGGCATCGTATCAATAGCCACTACCAGTTCCATTTTCTTTAACATTTGTGCTGTTTTTTTTGTGTTTGGCATGTTCATCATAGGGTTATGTTTGTAGATAAACATTCCTCTAACTTTATAAGGCATTCTATCTTCTATAAATCTGTTTCTCCATGCAATCCAAGAACCACCTCCACTAACAACAGCACAATCACTGTACCCAGCATGTCCTTTTTTTGGGTGCTTGATTTTCTCTACAGCTCTTGATTCTGCTCTAGCATAGAGAGGTTCTAACCCTTTATGTTTTCCTAGTTTAAGTTTCTTACCAAAAACTAAGCCACCTTTGGTATCAATTCCTCCTCCAAGTCCTTGGAAGATTGCCATTGCACGACGCAGTTGGAAGTCATTGTTTGCAAAGGTACTTCTTCTTCCTGGGTAGTAGACTGCTTTTGGAGCATGAGCCATAAATTCTCTTGCTACTTTATAAATCTCTTTGGCTTTAATTCCTGTGATTTTTTCTGCCCATTCTGGAGTATACTTATTTGTAATAACACTTTTACTGTACTCATCAAAGCCATTGAAATTCTCGGCAACATACTCTTTGTTGTAAAGATCTTCATTGATAACCACATACGTCAGTGCTAAAACAAAAGCTAAATCAGTTCCAGGATTAATTGCTAACCATTTATCTGATTTTGCTGCTGTATTGGTAAAACGTGGGTCAACACAGATAAGTTTTGCCCCTCTACCTTTGGTTCGTTTAAATACATCCATTGTATCAGGAGTAACAATTGCTTCTGCTCTATTTGCTCCTGCCATAATAATGTACTCAGCATTGTCTAAATCGGCTGCTGCATAACCACCTATAGTAAGACTGTACCCAGATATAACGGTTTGAAGACAAAGAGATGCATGATTTAACCAGTTAGAAGAACCAAATGCTCCATAGAACTGTTTAAAGGTATGCTCTGCCATTCCTTCCCCTGCACAAAATAGAAATGAGGAACGGTTATCTTCCTCTTCTTCTAATATCTTTGCCATTCCTGGAAATTTATCAGTACCATTTAAAATGGCTTCATAAGCCTCTTCCCATGATACACGTTTAAATTTACCTTCCCCTTTTTCGCCAACACGAATCATTGGATACTTTAATCTATCTGGGTCATACAGTGCCTGAATCCCTGCGTTACCTCTTGGACATAACATATTTTTTGATTTTGGAAACATTGGATTTGGATTTAGTTTAGTAACTACCCCATTCTCGACTCGTGCAATTGCTGCACATTTGTTAACACACATTTCACACAATGTGGCAACTTCAGTTGCTTCCCCTGTACCTGTTTTTGTAGTAATGGATTTTGGCACACCTGAATGTGACTCTTCATGACTAGCAAAAAGGTTAGTAGCTGAGAATGTTGTACCACCAACCACACTCATTGCAACACTACCTTGAAGAAATCTTCTTCTTGAAATTTCAACTTGCATAAATACCCCCTTCTTAATTTATAGCTTATTCAAGGGTAGAAAGCCCTTTGTAATAAGTCTAAGTTATATTTTAGAGAAGAATATCTTATGTAAAACTTTTATTTCCTCTTTTGTTATATAAAAAAGTAATAATTATTATATCTATTACTTATTATCACATATTTTTGATTAAGAAATATTTTTTATAAATAGATATTATTTTTATAAATAGATAATAATTTTATACTATTATCTTTTTAAATAGTTTAGTAGATAATCCGAGCCAAGTATAAACCCTCAGGAGGAGCAAGTTTACTCATGCTTTTTTCTTCTTTTTGGAGTTGTTTTTGAAGTTGTTTTAAATGCCAATTCTCTAAAGCAACCTGCATTGCACCTTCAACCATCATTCTGACTTGGGAACGTAAAAAACCATTGGCTTCAAAATAGATAATATGATAATTATTAAAGGGTTTATAAGAGGCTTTATAGATTTCTCGTACATTGGTATGGGTAATGCTACCTGTTTTAATAAAGTTAGAAAAATCATGTTCTCCTTCAAAGCATTTTAAGGCTTGGATTAAGAGAGTTTTGTTAAAAGTAGGGTAATAGGCTACGTGATTTTGTTCAAAAATAGAGGGTTTTTTTGTTTTAAAAACATAGCGATAGACTCTTTTTTTTGCTGAAAATCGTGAATGAAAATCTGCTTCTATAAAGGAGATGTGTTTAAAGGAGATGTATTTTAGCTTTCTATTAAGGGCTATTTTTAGTTTTGATACATCTTTCCAAAACAGGGGAACAGTAAAATCGATAACTTGCCCTGTAGCATGTACGCCTGCATCGGTTCGTCCACTGCCTCGAATATCGTCTGTAATTCCTAGCGATTTCAAGGCTTTTTCAATCTGCCCTGTAATGGTGTTTTTTGTACTCTTTTGTTTTTGAAATCCTTGAAAATAGCCACCGTCATAAGCAATAATTGCTTTAACTCGTCTGTTCATTAAAAGTACCGTTGAACATTTTTTCTAAATAGAAGAATACCAATCATAAAGGTACTTAGAATAGAGACGACCAAGAGTAGAGGGTCTCCTTGCTTTTCAAGGAGTGTTGCTATCGCATAGAGTCCAATGGTTGTTAGCCCTAAAATTTGGTAGGCATAATTTTTTTGATAGCGTGGATTAATAATGGCAAAAGAGGCAATAATATAAAGAGCCATCATAGGAATAAGGGAGATATAGATAAAAAAGAAAATTTTTCCCTTTCGCCATGTTTTTGAAAGAGCTGTCCAGTAGGCAATAATGTTTGAGTAGGTAAATTCGTCGCTGTTTAAATTTTGAAACACTTGCATCTGTTGATAGTTAATCTCTTTAAGGCTGTCTTTTGAAAAGGTATAGCCCGAGCCATCATTT
>Ga0256826_1002281_pt1 | contig 11725 bp, 9 predicted proteins | sample CV79metaG_FD_185975 | JGI IMG/M metagenome (GOLD analysis project Ga0256826, IMG submission 185975) | Hydrothermal vent microbial communities from East Pacific Rise, Pacific Ocean - CV79 | ecosystem: Environmental > Aquatic > Marine > Hydrothermal vents | place: Pacific Ocean: East Pacific Rise... | reverse complement strand
ATCGCAATCGACCAAAAAACTACTAGTAAAAATCCTCGTTCAACAGTTGGGACAATTACAGAGATATATGACTATTTTAGACTTCTTTATGCTCGTGTTGGAGTTCAACATTGTCATAAATGTAAAAAAGTAATTAGCCAAATGTCTGCTTCAGATATCATCGGTGAAGTTGCAAAGCTGCCAGAGGGTGCAAAACTTGTTCTTTTAGCTCCACTTGTTCGTGATAAAAAAGGCTCATATGCTGACTTGGTTGAATCTTTACTTCACAAAGGTTATGTCCGTGCCATGATAGATGGTGTAATGGTTAGACTTGATGAAGAGATAGAGTTAAGCAAAACTAAAAAACATACTATTAAAGTAGTAATAGATAGAGTTGTTGTAAAAGCTGATAATAAAGAAAGAATAGCAGCAGATGTTGAGAAGGCTTTAAAAGAGTCTTATGGTGAATTAGAGATAGATATACTAAATCACAAAGAACTTGACTTAAAACAGTCTCAAATCCATTATAGTGAGCATAATGCTTGTTTTGATTGTAAGATAAGTTTTGATCCACTTGAACCTTTAAGTTTTTCATTCAACTCTCCAAAAGGAGCTTGTCAAGAGTGTGATGGACTTGGACTTCGTTATGCACTTGATCATGAGAAGATTATTGATAGAGATTTAACAATTGAAAAGGGTGCTGTTAAAATTGTTTATGGTTTTAACAAGGGTTACTATTTCACATTTTTAAAGGGCTTTTGTAAGGCTAATGATATAGATATTACTATTCCGTATTCAGAGCTTGAAGAGCATAAGAAAAAAGCGATACTTCATGGAAATATTGATGAAGTTGAGTTTCTTTGGAAAAATCATACTGTTAAAAGACTTTTTCCTGGGATTATTCGTATAGCTTACGATATGTTCAAAGATGAAAAAGAGTTAGCTGACTATATGAGTGAAAAAGTTTGTAATATTTGTGACTCACATAGACTAAAGCGTGAATCATTGGCTGTTAGAGTAGGTAATATTGGAATAGCTGAACTTTTAGATATGCCGATAGAAAAAACTTATAAATGGTTTGCAGATACTAAAAACTTTGAGTATTTAGATGAGCAAAATACACAAGTAGCACAACCAATTTTAAATGAGATTAGAGAGAGATTATACTTTCTTTTTGATGTTGGTCTTGGCTACATTACTCTTGGTCGTGATGCTAGAAGTATAAGTGGTGGAGAGGCTCAAAGAATAAGAATTGCTTCTCAAATTGGTAGTGGTTTAACTGGTGTTTTATATGTTTTAGATGAGCCAAGTATTGGTCTTCATGAACGTGATACTCAAAAACTTATTCGTACTTTGAGAAGCCTTCAAGAGAAGGGAAATAGTGTTATTGTAGTTGAGCATGACAAAGAAACTATTGAGAATGCTGACTTTATTATAGACATAGGTGAGGGTGCTGGAAAATTTGGTGGTGATGTTGTTTTTTCTGGTACTTTAGATAAACTAAAAAAGGCTAAAACACTCACAGCTGACTATCTTTACGGACGTAAGAAGATAGAATATTTTTATAGAAGAAAACAAGATAAATATATAGAGATAAAGAATGTTATACTAAATAATATCAATGGCTTATCAGCTAAAATTCCACTAAATAACTTTGTATGTATTACTGGTGTAAGTGGTAGTGGTAAATCTTCTCTTATGCTTCAAACTTTACTTCCAGCTGCAAGAGAGATTTTAAATCATGCTCGTAAAGTAAATAAAGTAGCTGGAGTTGAGATAACTGGACTAGAACATGTAGATAAAGTTATTTACTTAGACCAAAGTCCAATAGGTCGTACACCACGTTCTAACCCAGCTACATATACTGGTGTAATGGATGAGATAAGAAATTTATTTTCTCAAACAAAAGAATCACAAATCCGTGGTTATACAACTTCAAGATTTTCTTTCAATGTTAAAGGTGGAAGATGTGAGAAGTGTCAGGGTGAGGGTGAGATAAAAATTGAGATGCACTTTTTGCCAGATATCTTAGTAAAGTGTGATACATGTGGTGGTAAAAGATACAATCAACAAACTTTGGAAGTATTTTACAAAGGTAAGACTATTGCTGATGTTCTTGCTATGAGTGTTGATGAAGCTTATGAATTTTTCGCTCCAATTCCAAAGATAAACTTGAAGATGAAAACACTTGTAGATGTTGGACTAGGCTACATAACTCTTGGTCAAAATGCAGTAACACTTTCCGGTGGTGAAGCTCAAAGAATTAAACTAAGTAAAGAACTTTCTCGTAAAGATACAGGAAAAACTCTTTATATCTTAGATGAGCCAACAACAGGACTTCACTTTGCTGATGTAGATAGACTTACAAAAGTTTTACACCACTTTGTTGAGTTAGGTAACTCAGTACTTATCATTGAACATAACTTAGACATGATTAAAAATGCTGACTGGGTTATAGATATGGGTCCAGAGGGTGGCTCTGGTGGTGGTCTTATCATCGCAGAGGGTACTCCTGAAGATTTAGCAGATACTTATGAAACAACTGGTTCTTTTACTGGGGAGTATCTTAAAAAAGAGTTAGCTTTACATAAGAAATAAAATATTTAGTATAATTTCAAAAATAAATAATAAAATACAAAAAATTAAAGGTTATAAAATGTCAATATATATTTTCGGTCATACAAGCCCAGATAGTGATTCTATCGTTGGTGCTATCTCTTTGTCATACTTAAAAAATAAACTTGGTGAAGATTGTATCCCCACTCGTCAGGGTGAAATCTCTGCTGAGACAGAGTTTATTTTAAATAAATTTGGTGGAACTACTCCAGAGCTTAAAACATCTGTGGCTGGTGAGAATGTATACTTAATTGATTTTTCAGATAAAGCTCAAGCTCCTAAAGATATCATGGAAGCTACAATCCTTGGTATAGTAGATCATCATAAACTTGGCGACTTAACAACTGATACTCCACTAGAGTGTTGGATAAGACCAATAGGATGCTCAAATACAGTTGTATATGAGATGTTTAAAGCTCATAATATAGCAATCCCTAAAGATATAGCTGGAATGATGATGATGGCAATTTTAAGTGACACTGTAATCTTTAAATCGCCTACATGTACAAAGGTTGATACTAAAGCAGTTAAAGAGTTAGCAGTTATCGCTGGTGTTGAGGATTATAAAGCCTTAGCAATGGAGATGTTTATAGTGAAATCTGCTACGGATGGTGCGTCTGCTCGTGATTTAAACACTAGAGATTATAAAGCTTTTGAAATGAATGGAAATAAAGTTGGTGTAAATCAACTGGAGATGATAGATATTTCAGCTCTTGATGAGAGAAAAAGTGAAATCTATAAAGATATGGTAGATATGAAAGAGGAAGAGGGTCTTCATACAATGTTAGTTCTTTTAACGGATATTATGAAAGAGGGTTCTTTACTTCTTTGTGTTAGTGATGATGTATCTAAAGTTGAAACTGCATTTAAATGTAAGTTAGAAGATAACCAAATATGGCTAGATGGTGTTCTTAGCCGTAAAAAACAAGTTATACCTTTTTTACAGCCTCAATTTTCATGAGTTATATATTTATTAAAATAAATTTTTTCTATCTCTCCATCTGAGAGGTAGTTATTCATATTTTGGATTAATGATTTCTGCATTTTATCATTATTTATATCTACGTTGTTGTAGTGTGAAAGTGTATCTATAACAGAACTTCTAAGAACTACACCTTTTTTAATTATTTCATTTTTTGCATCATTAGAACTCAACCAAGAATCTTTTTTATTGTTTTTAAATTTCATTGACATATTCATAACAAGTTTTTTACCACCTTTTATGTTTAACTCAAAATCACCAAGATTAGCCATTGTATCGCTATTTACTACTACTTTTGTAGAAAATCTTAATTTTTGAGCATGTTTAATTTTTTGTTTAGACATTGGTAAATCTATTTTTTTTGAATCATCATCTGCATCATATTTTTGTATATTATTAAAATCTGATTTTGAAACACCATATGCTAGTAAAAGTAAAATAATTAAGGATACAACTATTCTTATAAGTTTTTGTACTATATTATTTATTAATTTTTTACTATCATCACTCGGCATATAAAAATCTTTTTATTTTTTTAGTTGGTGTTTTTACAAATGGTTCAATTTGTTCTATAAATTTTATCATTCTAGAAAAAGATGAAACTTGTTTATTTACATCTATCCTAACCTCTTCTAAAAATTTAGCTATATCTTCTCTAACTTCTACATCTGCTCTTGTATTTGCATTGAATTTTTTGTCTATAAGTTCATAATCTAAGTGTATTCTTGCAACTAGTTTTCCATCTAATTCCATCACTAGAGAGTCTAGTACTTCTTTTCTTTTATTGATTGTAGCTTCAATTTGTTCTGGATAAATATTTTCTCCACCTTGACCAATAATCACATTTTTACTTCTTCCACTAATAAATAAAGTTCCATCTTTATCGATGCTACCTAAGTCACCAGTTAAAAACCAATCTCCATCCATAACTTCAGTAGTTTTTTCTTCATCTTTATAATAACCCATCATTACACTTGGGCTTTTAGCATAAATCTCACCATCAACAATTTTTAGTTCAACTCCATGCATAGGTTTACCAGCTGAGTAAAGTTTTGCTCTCTCATGGACTATTGTTCCACCTGTAAGCATAGGTGCAGTTTCTGTTAGCCCATAACCTATGACATATGGAAAATCAGCTTCATATAAAAACTTCTCTACATATTTTGATAGTGGTGCTCCTCCAATACCAAAAAATCTCATTCTTCCACCAAAACTCTCTAGTAGTTTTTTACCAGCTATTTTATTTAATTTTTTTCTAAAAAATTCAATTTTGTATAGATTTCTACTTACAAATGAATCATTTATTTTTGCCATAATCTTATTTTTATGAATTTTTTCCATAATCAAGGGTACTGTTAAAATCATTGTAGGTTTAACTATTTTAAATGCTTTCATAAGTACACTTGGTGTTGGTGCTTTATCTATGTAACAAATGCTTGCTCCATGTAAAAGAGGTACTGTTAAGCCCACTGTACATTCAAATGTATGAGCAAGAGGAAGGATAGATAATGAAACATCATTTTTATTTAAATCAAAATTTTCAAAAGCACTTAAAGCATTTGTTACTAAGTTTTTGTTTGAGAGCATTACTCCTTTTGAGTGACCAGTAGTGCCAGAAGTGTATAAAAGTGAGGCTAAGTCGTTTTCATCCGCAAATATTTCTTGTTTAGTAGATAATTTCATTTTATCTTTTAGTTTTTCAATATAACTTTTTTGAGTTAACTCCTCTACAACTTCTAAAGTATCTAATTTAATAATAAAATTTACATCAGAGTCTTCATCTTCTTCAATTGTTGCGAGATGTGCATCTGAAACAAATACTGCTTTTGCTTCTGAATGTCTAAGTATATGGTGAACATCTGCCTTATGAAAATCAGGTAAAACAGGTACTACAACCCCACCAAAATATGTAATGGAAAAGTAAGCTACTGCCCAATTTGGCATATTTTGGCTAAGTAGTACTACTTTATCACCTTTTGTAATACCATTTTCTTGTAAAAGTTTTACCATTGACATGACTTTATCGCCAAACTCACGATAAGTTATCATCTCTTCACCAGCCCAACCCAGTGCATCACATTCTGCATATAGTGTTATAGAGCGTTCAAACAATGCTCTAAGTGTAAAGTTTTCTAAATTTTCATAAGGGTAATTCATTTATAATCTCTTATTTTAAATATGTTTAGTATCATTATACTAATAAAATATAAATTGTTTCATATAAAAGGTCAATAATTGAGCAGAAGAAGTAAAGTAAAACAGCCAAAAAGAGATACTGTAACATTTAGTACTAATGATTTTTTACCAACAACTAGAGAAGATATGGATGCTCGTGGTTGGGACTATTGTGATATTATTTTAGTAAGTGGTGATGCCTATATTGATTCTCCTTTTATTGGTGTAGCAATGGTTGGTAGAATGCTTGAAAGACTAGGTTACAAAGTTGGTATGATTGGTCAGCCTGATATTAAAACTCCTGATGATATTATGCGTCTTGGTGAGCCAAAACTTTACTGGGGTATAAGTGGTGGAAGTGTTGATAGTATGGTATCTAACTACACTGCTACTAAGAAATTTCGTAATACTGATGACTACACTCCTGGTGGAAAAAATGATAAACGACCAGACCGTGCACTTTCTATGTATTGTAACCTAATACGAAGATATTTTAAAAATACAGTCCCCTTAGTTCTTGGTGGTATTGAAGCATCTTTAAGACGTGTTACTCATTATGATTATTGGCAAAATAAATTAAAAAAACCAGTGATATTTGATGCGAAAGCAGATGTTTTGATTTATGGAATGGGTGAAATTGCAATAGAACAATTAACCCGTGCTATTGCTTTGGGTGAAGAGTGGAGAGATATTCGTGGAATTTGTTACATATCAAAAGAGCCAAATTATGAGTATATTCAACTTCCATCTCATCAAGAATGTTTAGATAATAAAGAAAAGTATATGGATTTATTTGATGATTTTTACGATCATAATGATCCAATAAATGCAAAAGGACTCTGCCAGCCTGTTGATAACCGTTTTTTAATTCAAAATCCTCCTTGTGATTATTTAGATGAACGTGAGATGGATGCTAACTCTAATCTACCATTTACAAGAGAACTTCATCCATATTATGCACAATTTGGAAAAGTGAAATGTTTAGAGACTATTAAGTTTTCTATTATGACTCATCATGGCTGTTGGGGTGAGTGTAATTTTTGTGCTATTGGTGTTCATCAAGGTCGTACAATTAGAACTCGTACTGAGGGAAATATTTTAGCTGAGGCAAAAGAGTTTAATAAGTACAAAGATTACAAAGGTATTATCTCTGATGTTGGTGGACCAACTGCAAATATGTACGGTTATGAGTGTGGAAAGAAGCTTAAAAAAGGTACATGTGACGATATCCGTTGTGTAGATGCTGAGAGACTTTGTAAGGTTATGCATGTTGATCATGGAAGAAATATAAACTTACTTAGAAAAGTTCGTGAAGTTGAAGGTGTTAGAAAAGCTTTTGTAGCTTCTGGTGTAAGATATGACTTAATTACTGCTGATAAAAAGAATGGATATAGCTACTTAAAAGAGATGGTTGATCATCATATATCGGGACAGATGAAAGTAGCGCCTGAACATACTCAACAACATGTTTTAGAGCTTATGGGTAAACCGGGGAAAGAAACTCTTGTAGACTTTAAAAAAATGTATGACAAACTTAACAAAGAGAGTGGTAAAAATCAATTTTTAACTTACTATCTAATTGCAGCACACCCTGGTTGTGAAGAAAAAGATATGCATGAGTTAAAACGTTTTACAACTGATGAGTTAAAAATGAACCCTGAACAAGCTCAAGTTTTTACTCCAACTCCTGGAACTTACTCAGCTGTAATGTACTACACAGAGATGGATCCAAAAACTCGTAAGAAAATATTTGTTGAGAAAGATACAAAAAGAAAAGAGAAGCAAAAAAGAATAGTTGTTGAAAAAGAGTCTTTTACAACAGGTTTTGCTTCTTAAAAATCATATAAACGATTTGGTTTATTGTTATAGTAAGTGTAAATAATAGTTTTAATTCTACTATCTTTATAAAAATTTTGTTTTTGAATTTTTTCTAACTCATTTTTATTATTAAATTTATAAGTTGCCCATGTATGATAAACTATCTTTTTTGATATTATAGGCTCCATATAATCTTTAACAAAAGAGTACATATAACTTGGAAAAGATAAAGCTTTTATATGTTGAGATTCTATCTGTTTTTTTAGTAGTTTAGCTACATTTTCAAGCTCTTTTTTACTAGTTTTTTTGATATTTTTAAATACAGTTAGTTCAACGTAAAAAGATGTATGATATCCTGCATCACTAATGATTTGTACGTTTTTAGTATGTGAAGATGTCTCAAAAATTAGTATATCTTTAAAGTTATAGATATCATTTAAGTAATTTAATCTTTTTAGTATTAGTGGTAGATTTTTATCATCAACATTTTTAATATCCATCCATATTTTTTTCATATTTTTATTTTTTGTAAGTTTTAAGTAATCTTCAAAAGAACGACCATCTAATTTGTCTATATCATGACCAATTTCAAAGTATGGAACTTTAGAAGTAGAGTTAAATCTTGTGTCAAATTCAAAAGATAATAAGTTGTCACTAAGGATATTTTTTAGTTTATTGGTGTAGTCAGCTTTATGCGGAATTAATCTACCATCTAAATGTTGAGATAATACTTTAGATATATTTTGACTTTGGTAATAATTTTCTTTAAATATTATAAGTATAAAAATACCAAAAGATAATAATAAAGTATATATAGAAATTTTTTTAATCATTGTAGAATTATAGCAAATCCTCATTAGTGATTTTAGATAAATAGTAAATAAAAGTAATATTTTATTAAAGTAACGCAATAATTGTTCCAACTATTAGATTCCTTTTAGTTTAATTACTCTACAATATACAAAAATATAATATATGAGTAATAATGAGAATAGATAAATTTTTAAATAGTGTAAACATTACAAAACGTCGGAGTGTTGCTCAAGATATGATAAGTAATAAAGTAGTGCTTATCAATGATGTTATAGCTAAAGCTAGTAAAAATGTTGAAGTTGGTGGTGTTATAACTATTAACTATTTAAATGAGAGTAAAAAGTACCAAGTACTTAAAATTCCTACAACAAAATCAACTCCAAAATCTCTTCAAGATGAGTATATAAAGGAGATTTTATGACTTATGAAGAAACAAAAGTAAAATTTACATCACTTTTTAATCATGAAATGAATGATTCTGTGATGCGAGAATTTCTACTATCTATGAAGCTAAATGAATTTACAAGTACTGAGTCTATAGCTGCTGCTGCTGAAGTTATGCGCTCATATGCTTTACCTCTACCAATAAGTAAAGAACTTAGTGCGCAAGCCCTTGATGTCGTTGGAACTGGTGGTGATAAAATAGGAAGTTTTAATATATCTTCAACTGTATCACTCTTAGTTGCAGCTTGTGGAGCAACTGTAGCAAAGCATGGAAGTCGTTCTGTAACTTCTAAAAGTGGAAGTGCTGATATGTTTGAAAGCTTAGGTGTTAGACTTGATTTGAGTATTAAAAATACTGCAAAATTATTAGAAGAGACTGGTTTTACTTTTATGTTTGCTGGTAATCATCATCCTTCTATGAGTTTTATAATGCCTATTAGAAAATCTATAGAAGACAAGACAATATTTAATATACTTGGACCACTTACAAACCCTGCTGGTACTCAAAAATCTCTTTTAGGTGTGTTTGATAAGGCTTTTGTTCCTAAGATGGCTGAAGCATTAAAAATAAATGGTGCAAAATCAACTTTAGTAGTAAGTTCCAAAGAGGGGATGGATGAAATTAGCATTAGTGATATTACGTATGCTTCACAACTCCGTGATGGACTTGTTCATGAGTTTGAGATAGACCCACAAGAATATGGAATAAGAAGAGTACCATTAAAGGCCATAATTGGTGGAGATGCAAAAGAAAATGCAAATATTTTATATAATATTTTTGATTCATCTGCTAGTGATGCTCAAAGAGATATAGTCCTCATAAATGCAGCTGCTGCTTTAATGGTGGATGGATTAGCTAGAGATATTCAAGATGGTTTAGAGATGGCTAATGAAGCTATTTGTAACAATAGAGCAAAGAAGAAGCTTAAGCAAATTATTGAGGTTTCAAATAAACTGTGAGTATCTCTACATGTAGACTAGAAGAACTTGGTAGTTTTGTTAAAGATGTACTTGAGAAGTTTTCATCAGGAGTTATCATCTTAAAGGGTGATTTAGCAGCTGGAAAAACAACATTTGTAAAGGAAGTTGTTTCCTCTCTACATGTAGACTCCGAAGTAACATCTCCAACTTTTTCATTACAACAATGTTATGGAGATAATATATATCATTACGATATGTATAACCATGGATTAGAGCATTTTATAAGTCTTGGGATGCTTGAAGAGTTAGACAAAGATGGACTTCATTTAGTGGAGTGGGGTGATGATGAATTAGTAGAGATTTTACACTCTGCTGATATAAAAACTATAATTATACAAATATCGAAAACAACGAATGATACTAGACAATATGAGGTAAATTATGCATACGCTTAAAGCAATAAATTTAAAGAAAAAAATAAAAGAATTAGAGATAGTAAAAGATATGTCCCTAGAGGTTAAGAGTGGAGAAGTTGTAGGACTTCTTGGTCCAAATGGTGCTGGAAAAACTACAACGTTTTATATGATATGTGGGCTAGTAGAATCTACTTCAGGTGATGTACTTTTTGATGATGAAAATCTTTCTGGTATGCCTCTTCACCAAAGAGCATTAAAGGGTATTGGATATCTTCCTCAAGAAGCTTCAATTTTTAAAGATTTGAGTGTTGAAGAAAATCTTATGATTGCTGCTCAAGTTGGTATTAAAGATGAGAAAAAAAGAGAAGAAAGAATTTTAGAACTTCTTGATATGTTTAATATTGAACCTATTCGTTATCGTAAGGGTGTAAGTCTTTCAGGTGGTGAACGCCGTCGTGTTGAGATAGCAAGAGCATTAGTAAATAAACCTAAATTTTTACTTCTTGATGAACCATTTGCGGGGGTTGACCCAATTGCAGTTATGGATATTCAAAAAGTAATACATCAACTTGTATCTTATGATATTGGTGTTTTAATAACTGACCATAATGTTCGTGAAACTCTTGATGTTTGTGATAGAGCTTATGTAATCAAATCTGGTGAACTTTTAGCATATGGTACAAGTGAAGAGATTGGTCAAAATGAAGATGTTCGTAAGCATTACCTTGGAATGGACTATAAGCTTTAGAGCTTTTTTAAATGGCAGCACTAAGGCAGACGCAAAGCGTAGAAAATAAGCATAAACTTTCTAATACTTTAAGAAATTGGTTGCCTATTTTACACTCCTCATTAAGTGATTTAGGTGATGCTATGAGCCCATTTATAGATGGGAACCCAGTTGTAGAAGTTGAGTCTGGCTATGAAGAAAATTTTGAAAAGAAAATTCCTAGAAAAGTTATATCTGGTAGTGTTAGTAATTCAAGAACAGAACAAATAGAAGCTTTAACCATACAAAAAAAATCATTATATGATGTTTTAGATGAACAACTTGAAGCCCCCCTTTTTCCAACTCCAATTTCACAATCTATTGCTATGTTTGTAGTTAGTAACTTGGATGAAAATGGTTACTATGAGGGTGATACAGATGAATTTTGTAATAAAGAAGATATAAGTGTAGAACAGTTTGAAAAAACTCGTCTTCGTTTTGCTCATGTTGAACCTGTTGGAATTTGTGCTAAAGATTTAGCTGAAAGTTTTTTATTTCAACTTGATTCTTCAGACATAAGTGATAAAGCTTATGGTTTATGTGTGAAGGTTATAAATGATATAGAGGGGATTCATAGTTACTCAAGTGAGAAAAACTTTCCTGAAGTTATGAGAGTTTTAGGAAGTTTCAAAAATCCACCAAATATAGAGTACCAAGAAGAATCAGCACAAATAGTCCCTGATTTAATGATATTTTTTAATGAAGATGATGGAATAGAGGTAAAACTAAACGATGCCTATTATCCAACTATAAATATTGACACAAATTATGCTGTTGAACATGAGTTTATATCTC
>Ga0256826_1002280_pt1 | contig 11725 bp, 14 predicted proteins | sample CV79metaG_FD_185975 | JGI IMG/M metagenome (GOLD analysis project Ga0256826, IMG submission 185975) | Hydrothermal vent microbial communities from East Pacific Rise, Pacific Ocean - CV79 | ecosystem: Environmental > Aquatic > Marine > Hydrothermal vents | place: Pacific Ocean: East Pacific Rise... | reverse complement strand
TTGTATACAGAGTGCTGTTACCTCGTTTGTGACTCATTATAATTACAACAACTCCTTATCGCTTAACTGGATAAAGCAGTCCCCTCCTAAGGGATAGCTCGAGGTTCGAGTCCTCGTAGGGAGACCACTACTCAATTTAATACAATCCAATAAATACATTTAAGTGCCTATATAATGAACTTTAAAGCACTTAGTTAGTCTAGCTTAATCTAAGGTATGCTATAGTTATCTAAATATTTTAGGGGTATATTTAGGGGTACATCATTAAGTGCCCCAAAATATAAAAACTATGTACCCCTAAAAATATCAAAGGTTACTTATGGCACGAACTACAACAGGACTAACAGCAACACAAATTAAACAAGCCAAACTAAAAGACAAAGATTATAAATTATCTGATGGAGGAGGTTTATATCTTCTTGTAACAAAACGAAATACTAAGCTATGGCGAATGAAATTTATATTTGAGAATAAAGAGAAGCTTTTATCTTTAGGTGCATACCCTGAAATATCATTATCAAATGCAAGAGAGTTAAGAGAGAGATATAAAACAGACATAGCAAACGGTATTAATCCTAATGAAGTTAAAAAAGAGAAAAAAGCCCAACTCAAAGAAGAACAGACCAAAGAACAAAACTCTCTCAATAAAGTAACAGATGAGTTTTTCATTCAAATAATAGAAAGTGTAACACCAAAGTATCATAAGAAGTTAAAAAGCTATTATGATAATCATGTAAAAAGCACTTTAGGCACAAAACCCATCAAAGAGATACTACGAACTGATATTTTATCAATCGTGGATAGTATGCAGGATAAGGGAATATTTGAAAGCACTAAAAAAACTGTAAATCTTTTAGAGAGGATTTATAAATATGCAATAGTTAGGGAATATGTAGAACATAATATTATCGCTGATTTTGATAAAAAAATAGTACTCAAAAAAAGAGCAGTAAAACATCATGCAACTTTTACAGATGATAAAAGCATAAAATTACTTTTACAATCAATAGAGAAGTACCAAGGTGAAATAGTCACAAAGTATGCTTTAAAAATAATTCTATACCTTGCATTAAGACCTATTGAGTTGAGGTCATTAAGATGGGAATATATCAATTTTAAAGATAATATTATAGTTATTCCTGCTGATAAAATGAAGATGAGAAAAGAACATATTATACCTATAACCTCAACAGTTAAGAAGATGATACAAAAGTTACAAGAGTACACAAATGATAAGCCCTACCTATTTGCTAATGCAGTATACAAAGATAGATACATGAGTGAGAACACTATAAATGTAGCACTAAGGCGAATGGGGTTTAGTAAAGATGAGATAGTATCTCACGGTTTTAGAAGTATGTTTAGTACTATTGCAAATGAAAAAAGTCATTTTAATCGTGATGTGATAGATACTCAACTTGCTCATAGTGTAGGAAATAGTGTAAGTCAAGCATATAACCGTGCAAAGTATCTTGATGAGAGGGTGGAGCTTATGCAGTGGTGGAGTGATTATCTTGATGGACTATTCAAAGCAACAGTAGTAAAAAATGAAATTTAATAACTTAGAAGAATGGTTAGACTTTGCAGTAGAAAAAACTATTATATATAATGAAGCATATAAAAAAAATCATTATAATGAATATTTCGAGTCAGATATATTTAAAGGATTAAACTTAAATTCAAAAGATTGTATTCAGTATATTGATGTTATGGCTTTGAAAAACTGTGATACTTTAAATAGATTATCAAATAAATTTAAAAATGAACTTACTAAAATTATAAATGAATTTGAATTATATGAGTTTAATGAGTATACACCAAAACATTTTTATATTATACAGGTTGCTATTACTATTAACCTCTTTTTACACCATCAATATTTTATCTTAAGGTTACCGTTTGGAGCAGATAAGGAGAAGTACAATGCGAGAATAATAACTATTACAAAAAAGGCTACAAAACATAATACAAAAACTATTCTTCCATCGTTATCTCCAAAGGATTATTTAAACTATTTTAAAATAAAGTGTCAAGAAATCTTATTTGAAAACTATAATTTTATTCATTTTACAAAAAATAAAAGAGAAAAAATTAAATTAAGAAATGAATTAGCTGATGAATTCATAAATGCCATAGTTTCAGATAACTATTTAATTGATAAACAATATCATTCCTTAATTAGAATTACTGAGAATTCAAAAAAAATGTATAAAGAAGAATACCAAAAATTAATGAGTCCATATAATAGAGAAAATATTTAAAATAGGGTAATAAGCTACTACCATAAAAAAGTCATTAATCTATAATAGTCTAAGTGTGTTCAAGTACTCTTATTGCATACAGGGTAAATAAAAAACTTGAATATTATTGAAGCTTTAAGTAACACTTATAGGTTATCTATAATGAATGATTTAGTAAAAACAGATATAGAAAAAAAGTATGATGCACGTAAAAAATATTTACGAGCTAAAGAGACAGCACAATATTTAAGTATCGGTTTGTCCACAGTATGGCTCTATGCTAAACAAGGGAAACTTACAGCAAAAAAGATTAGTGCAAGAGTAACAGTCTTTGATATTGATGAGATAAACAATCTTTTTAATAATGCTGAAGTTGCTTAACATGGCAATAGTAGATTTTACACAACGTAGACGTCCTGAACCTCAGATAACTATAGAACAGATAAAAAGTAATTTTAGCATTATTGAAGAGGCTGAAAAATATACAGAACTAATACGGGTAAATAATAATACCTTTAAAGCAAGAGATAACTTTTTACGAGATGAGCTACACTCTTCATTATTTTTCTATGTTGATTCTAATAGTGGCTTTGATTTTGGTACGGGTGAGAAAATCTCTAATATTGATATGAGAATGAAAACTCAGAACTTCTCTTTATCGGAATCAATTAATAGCTTTAAAGATAACAGTACTATTGAAATACAAAACTATACTCCCAGACCTCAAAAAAAAGAAGTTGGTGTTTATGATGATGTATCAGAAGTACAATTAAATAAAGAGTTTGATTATTTTGAAAAACTTACATTTAGTAATATAAATCACAAAAGAGAGCTACTTGCAACTACCACTCTATGGCTATGTCGTGAAGCGAATGAAAAAGATTTAGAGTTCTTTTTGTCACTTACAAGATATGATAGTAAAAATAATATTTTAGTCATGAAGTGGTGTGAGAATAGTATATTAGATTTGCTAATTGTAACTTACAAACGAAGACGGTTTAATAGTGGTAAATGGGTTAATCGCTCAAATACTCATCCTAACAACACTATTTTTTATAGAATAGTAAAAAACAATTCTAAGATTTATATTTTAGAAGGTGCTCGAGATGCTCTAAATGCAATTTTGTTGGGTATAGATTTTATAGCAATACCATCCACATCATTTAGTAACTATAAAGCTATTAAAGAGTGTATAAAGCCAAAAGATGAGCTTATATACTTATGTGAAGACTTACAAGGTTATAGAGCTATGAGTAAGATACAAGAGCATATAAACGGTAAGTTAGTTTGTCTTGCGATACGTAAAGATGAAAAAATTGACTTAAGCGACTTTATTGTTAAATGTAAAAATAAAAACGAGGTGCTAAATGCAATTAAATAATGCAGATGACATATTTGGCGAAGACTTAGAAACCTCATCACATAGGGTATTAAATGATGAGATACATATCAAAAAATCTAATAATATTATAGCTAAAAAAGGACAAATAAACAAAGTCCTAGATATAGATGAAATTCTTAAATTAATGATAAATAGTATCCCAAATGATATTAGTTTAGTAAAAGTTTTAAATATAGAAATTAAAGACCCTTTATTAAAATTTAAAGATGATGATGGACAAATTTCTATAACTAAAATCCCTGATAATCTTTACATAGTTGCGATAGTGTATAAACTTATTTCTATTGGTAAAAAACAAGGATGGGATTTAGCACGAGAGAGTGATTTTATTTATCTTTATAATGGAAGATACTGGACTCAATGTTTTAAAGATGATTTATATAAATTCTTTAAAAGTATTGCTAAGAAAATGAATTTTTATAGCCCTGCAAAAGCTGAAACACATAAATTTAAAGATGATTTATATAAGCAGTTTTTAGCAAGTTCAGAATTTTATAGAGCATCAAATAACAAAAAAATTGTACTTTTGAATTGTTTAAATGGTACTTTAGAAGTTACACAAAATTCAGTAAAATTAAGAGAGCATAAAAGAGATGATTTTCTCAAATATGTTTTACCCTTTGAATACAACAAAAAAGCTACAGCACCTATGTTTGAAAAATATTTAAATGATGTTCTTGACGAAGATAGTCAAAAGGTATTACAAGAGTATGCAGGGTATATTTTCATCAATCATCTTAAACTAGAAAAAGCTTTAGTTCTTTATGGGAGTGGTGCAAATGGTAAGAGTGTATTCTTTGAGATTTTAATAGCCTTATTGGGTAAAACTAATATATCTATGATGAGTTTAGGAGATTTAACAGATAGAAATAGTGGTGAGTCAAATAGAGCCTTGTTAAAAGATAAGCTTGTTAATTACGGAAGTGAAATCAGAGGTCAAAATATTGATATTGATATTTTCAAAAGATTAGTAAGTGGAGAACCAGTACAAGCAAGATTAAAATATGGCAATCCATTTATGCTTGAGAGTAATACAAAAATGATATTTAATGCAAATGAGTTGCCAAGTATGAATGAGCATAATGAAGCCGTCTTTAGAAGATTTATTATTATCCCCTTTGATAAGACAATAGCAAAAAACAAAAGAGATACAGAGCTTCATAGTAAAATTATTGATAATGAGTTAAGTGGTGTATTAAACTGGATACTCATAGGACTTGAAAGAATACTACAAGCTAAGAAGTTTTCGGACTCTCAGAAAGTTACTGATGCGATAGAACAGTATAAAAAAGAGTCTGATAGCGTTTCTTTATTTATTGAAGAGCATAACTACTCTACAACAGAATATGATGCGTATTTTAAACCATTAGCAGAACTATATGCAGAATATAGTCAATCGACCAAAGATGATGGAAAATATCCATTAAATAAAAATAAATTTGGAAGAAGACTAAAAAGCTTAGGTTTTAAATCTGATACTAAAACAATAAATGGAAAATCCGCAAGAGGATATTTCGTAAAAGATAACTAAAAAAGTTTCTTATGTAGTGTAAATATGTAATTTTCTGTAATAGGCTTGTTTGTCAATTACAGTTAATTACACTATTACAGCAAATATAAAATATTATTTATCTAAAGGAAAAAGAAAATGCCACGAAAACCAAAAATAAACGATAGTGTAATACAAGAAGCTCATGAACTTGCAAAGGCAGGTTTTAATGATAAACAGATACAAGAAGCTCTTAATATATCCAAGAGCCTTATGTATGCTAATTTGGAGTTTATGGACACTATAAAAGAAGCTAGAAAAGAGCTTAGACATGAGATAAGTAAATCTCTAATGAATAATGCAGTTAATCTTGATAATCCAACAGTACAGATATTTTTAGCTAAAAAGTTGAGGTTATTTGATGATACTTTTGACTCAATCAATTTAAAGAATAGTGATGATGCCCTCAAAGTCATTTCAAGCATATTTAAAGCCGTTTCAGATGGAAGTATTAGTGATGATAAGGCGAACCAATTAAAGTCGCTACTAGATACATTTACAAAGGCTTATGAGGTTAATGAACTGGACAAACGCATAACACTATTGGAAGAGTCTTGAATTTGAAAAATAGGCTTTTGAAGTTAGAAATGATTGCTAAAGTAAAAGACAAAAGAGAGATAGTTTCATACTCAGTTAAGACTATTAATAATGTTACTCATAGTACAGGACATATTTTTGAGGAAGTAAAGTAATGAATATAAAGACTAGACTTAAAAATCTTGAGTTACAGCGTGTAAGTGTAGATGTTGAACCTACATTTATTTGTATTAGCATGAGTGGTACTAATGATGAAGATATTTTGGCTTTAGAGTTGAATGGTATGGAATATCCAAGAAATGACAATGAGATATATAAAGATTTTCAAGAGAGAGTGGAATCACTTTGTGATAGAACAATATCTCATCATGTTATGCTATGCGTTTATGGAGATGAAAATGAATAGATTACATAGAGTTAAAAAGTTGGAAGATAAAAATAAAAGTGATGAACTTATATTATTTCTTGATTTAGGAAATGGTTATATAAAACAAGTGAATGGAGTAAATGAACATCTTACTAAAGGGGAGTATGAAAGACAAACTAGAGATATGAGAACAATAGAACTTATATAAGAATGCTATTTTTCAGTAACTATAGTTGACAGTTCTTTTAACTTTTCATAATTCTCTTTTGATTGTTCCACGGCTTCTTGAAACGCCAAGCCTTGTATAATTGTCTTATACAGGTTAGGTTTTTTCGCTCTCCAATTTCTCAATGTTTTTACATCTACATCTAAAAAACCAGCCATATTTCTTTGAGTCATAATATTCCTTTTTAAAAGAAAAATTACTAGAAATATGCTGATTTACAAACAAGGTAAATAAGCCCTCTTTAGTATCTTATAGTAGTCTATAATACCCTTTTTATTATTTAGTAGGTAATATACACCTCTAATTATTAAATTAAAGGGATTTGATGTTTCAAAAATCAGTATTAAAAAACTTCACTCAAGATGAAAGCTTAGTGGCTACAAGGTGGGCTGAATATCAAAAGTATTTAACTAAAATAGATTATGTTAAAAAAGTGAAAGAAGAAAAATATCAAGATGGTTTTTTAAAAGATATATTTGAAAACTGTTTGGGTTATACACTTGACAGTACAGACCCAGCAAACTTTAATCTTGAGAGAGAAAAAAAGAATGAAACTGATGGAAAAAAAGCTGATGGTGTCATATATGTTGATGGTATTATAGTTGGTATCATAGAACTAAAAGCACAGGACACTAAAAATCTTGATAAGATTGAGATACAAGCCTTTAATTATCATAACTCTCACAGTAACTCTAAGTATGTAATTATCTCAAACTTTGATGAGTTGAGGTTTTATATTGATAAAAAAATAGTTTACGAAAAATTCAATCTTTTTACTCTAAGTTATGATGATTTTAAGAGACTTCATTTATTACTCTCTTATGAGTCTATAAAAAATGATACTCCATTAAAAATAAAAGAAAAATCCTCATCTTTTGAGCAGAACATATCTAAAGAGCTATACAAAGATTTTAGTTTGTTTAGGATGCACTTGTTTGAGAACTTAGTGAAGAATAATAGTGCGATAGATAAGACACAGTTACTTAGACTAACTCAAAAGCTATGCGATCGAATTATCTTTATCTTGTTTGCAGAGGATAGGGATTTACTTACTCCAAATACGATTAAACAAATACGAGAGAGGCACAAAACTGATATAGTTGGTTTTGGTATGTATGAGTACTATAAAATCTATTTTAAGGGTATTAATGAGTCAAATGCAAAGTTAGGCATACCAAAGTATAATGGTGGGCTTTTTGCAACAGATGAAGCACTTGATAACCTCATCATAGATGATAATATCCTAGATATAGAAGCTCAAAAGTTAAGTGATTATGATTTTGAGAGTGATATTAGTGTAAATATTTTGGGTCATATCTTTGAGCAGTCACTTACAGACCTTGAAGAACTACAAGCCAGTATAGATGATACTGATTTTGATAACAAGAAGAGTAAGAGAAAAAAAGACGGTGTATTTTACACTCCTGAATATATAACAAAATATATAGTTGATAATACTTTAGGTAAATTATGTGAAGAAAAAAAAGAAGAGTTAAATTTACTTGATATACAAACACCAAAAAATCCAAAGAAGTTATTAAAAGCAGAACAAAAGATACTAAAGAATATTTATACTTATAGAGATTATTTATCAAATTTAAAAATATTAGACCCAGCGTGTGGAAGTGGTGCATTTTTAAATCAAGCCTTAGAGTTCTTAATAACTGAACATAAGTACATAGATGAAAATAGAAGAGTGTACGAGAACGAGGGTTTAAGCCTTTATGATATGAAGTCCGATATTTTAAAAAATAATCTTTACGGTGTAGATATTAATGAAGATGCAGTAGAAATAGCAAAACTAAGTTTGTGGATACGGACAGCTACAAGAGAGAGTGAGCTTGTTAAGTTAGCTGATAAAATAAAGTGTGGTAATAGCCTCATAAATGATAAAAGTGTAGTTGATAATGCTTTTGTATGGGAAGATGAGTTTAAAGAGGTTTTTGATGGTGGTGGGTTTGATGTTGTTATTGGTAATCCACCTTATGTAAATATTGCAAATATATCTAATGAAATATATAGAAATTATTTAAGAGATAAGTTTAAAGTAGCGAAAAATAAAAGTGATTTATATAGTTTTTTTGTTGAGAAAAGTGTAAGTGTTCTAAAAACGAATGGCTTATTAGGATTTATAATTTCTAATAGTTGGTTAGGTACTGATAGTTTTAGTGAGTTCAGAAAGTTTTTATTAACAGAGGTAACATTACTTGAGCTTACTAAATTATCAAACAAGACTTTTGAGGATGCAATAGTAACCCCTATTAATATATTTTTAGAAAAGTCTCTCACTACAAAACACACTATAAAATTATCTCATTATAAAAATGAAACTTTTAGTGAATTAAATTATAGAATTGCTGTTGTTGATGTATTAAACTCATATAATTATACAATTTCACTTGATGAAAAAATTAGTTTTAGAGTCAATACAATAAAGCTTGATGAGATTAGTAAATTTTCACTTGGAATTAAAACAAGCAATGATAAAAGATTTATATTAGATACTAAAATTGATAATTATTGTTACCCTATGCTAAGAGGACGACAAATTTCACGATATAGCAATGAAAAATCAACAGAGTATATATGGTATAAACCTAAGCTAATGTTAGAAAAAAAAGGTGCAGGAGTTAGAAAACTGGAATATTTTAATACCCCTAAAATATTAATTCAAGATATTGCACAAAACATTAATGCTACTTATGATGATAAAGATATATTAACAAATGATACAATCAGTATTTTATATGAAACTAAAGACACCTTTTCAATAAAATATTTATTAGCTGTTTTAAATGCAAAATTAATAAATAATTGGTATAAAAATACTTTTCAAAGTGGATTACATATAAAAATTAATCACTTAAAACAAGTACCAATAGTTAAAATAAATGAAGATGAACAGCTCTTATTTTGTATTAAAGTAGATTTAATACTTCAATTAAATAGTACTTTAAAAGAGACAAAACAAAACTTCATCAATGAGTTAGAACTTGAAAAAATACCTAAAAAATTACAAAATTTTGAAGAGTTAGATTTTGATACATTTGTAAAAGAATATACTAAAGCAAAAAAACTAAAATTTTCAGATAAGCTTGAAGAGAGAAACTTTAAAAATGAGTGGAAATCACTTTTTGAAAATGATAGTAAAATAGCATTAGATTTAAAATCTAAAATAGATACTACTGATAAAAAGATTGATAATATGGTTTATGAATTATATGGACTTAGTGAAGATGAAATTAAAATTATTGAAGGTAATGTATAATATTATTGATTACATGAGGATAGAAAATGACATTCGCATCAAAAAAAGATTATCTAAAACACATAGAATGTATAAATAATGTCACAGCTTATATTGACTACTTTTCAAATGAAAATGAGAACTTTGGAAGTTGGCAAACAAATTCATCTTCATTCCCTCATATAAACTATTCTCAAAAAGTACATGATTTTCTTGATGCACTTGAAGTTAATGGACTTATAACTATTTTTGATTGGAGAACATGGGAGTATGGAGAAAAGATATTTGAAAATCCTAGTTTGATTGAAACACTTGAATTTATTGATATACAATTTCTTTTAACCCTTATAGTACGCAAAGAAAGATTTTGCGAGGGTGTTTTAATGAATGCTATAGATAATGGCATGATTTTAAAAATATTAATACAGTTAAAAAAATTATATGATGTAAATGAAAATGGCTTAAGCATGATAAAAATATTTGATGAGAATGAAGAAGCAATACTTATAGAAAAAGAAGAAAAGTTTAAAAAGCAAAATGAAAAAGCAAAAAAGCTATTAGAAGATGGTGTTACTATTGAGCCTTTTTATGAATTATCAAAGGAGTTAGACTTATTAAAAAAAATAAATAATGATGAACTAATAGAGCTAAATGAATTTTATATTACAGGCTTAGAATATTATGATGCTAAAGAGCTTGATTTTTCAGATATTGATTATTTGTCTTTACACTTAGAGCCTAACAATGAGTATGATGAAAATGCTATAGAAATATATTATCAAGATGAAAAAGTAGGTTATGTACCAAAAAATGAAAACTCTTTAATTACTAAAATGATGCAACAAAATGTAAATATAATCGCTAAAATCATCAACTATGATAAAAAAGCTCCATTACAAAAGAGAATTAAAATAAGACTGTATCAAGATGATATGATTGAAGTAATTACAAGAGAGTCTTTAGAGCAAGAACACATAAAAGTTTTTGGTGTTGAACCATATGAAATAGGTATGTTTTGGAATAGTCCTGAAAGTATCACTCAAGGCATTATAGATGCTATTGAAAGTGACAAACCTTATAATGAATATTTAATGTTATCAGTAGAAGATAGAAAAGCTTTTGATGATGGGGATTTAGTTTTTTGATAAGAATAGTATTATATGGTTTACTGTTTTTGGAAAATATAGTATAATTACTAAATAAATTAATATCTTACAGGGAGGCTCACTCAAAATGGTATACACATACGACGAAAAGAATAAACAGATAAAATCAGTAAAAGTACCTAAGCTTGTTGGTAGTGATGCTGAACGTGTAGAAAATTCAAAAGTACCAAAAGCATTTTTAAAGAGTGTAATGGCTATAAAACTTAATATCCTAAGTGCATAGGCATTGTCTATTCCACTCTTCAACTATTCATTTAAACAACTTTCATCCTCTAGCTGTAAAAAATCTAAGAATATTATATTAGACTTTTTCGAGTATCATAAAGTAAGAGGAAATCGTGAAAAAGAAATACTATCTCAAACATTAAGTGATGCTTCATTATCAAATACTAGAATAACAACTATAAGAGACATGAGTAACAATAAATTAGGTTTAATAGCTCTCTCAAATGGTAGCTTAGAACTTGAAGATAAACTATTTCCTGCAATCATGATTGATTATATTTTTGTTGACAATAGATACCGAGCGAATAATAATAAAAGTTTGGATATTAAAGTTTCTCAAATGCTAATTTATTATGCAATTCAACAAGCTATCGAAATTTCAAAAACAGTAGGTATTAGATACTTAATACTTAGACCAGATGGTGGTAAAGAAAATAAAAGACTTGTGTCATTTTATGAGTCAATGGAATTTAGATACATGACTGATAAACATGAATGGATGTACCTGAAACTAGTATAAGTAATAAATCGCTCAATATTTCTAAATGACTTTATATTTTAGGGGTATATTTAGGGGTATAACTTTTCATATAAATTTTAAAATCCTTATTATAGGCTTATACTAGATACTTATGGTTTCTCGTAGGGAGACCAATTTAGTACTTCTACTGAGGTGTTAGTTTGAGTAAAGTGTTAAACCTTCCGACATAAACATCCCCAGCTACAACTGCCATATCACCCTGTATTCCACTTCTTGAACCATATT
>Ga0256826_1002279_pt1 | contig 11729 bp, 5 predicted proteins | sample CV79metaG_FD_185975 | JGI IMG/M metagenome (GOLD analysis project Ga0256826, IMG submission 185975) | Hydrothermal vent microbial communities from East Pacific Rise, Pacific Ocean - CV79 | ecosystem: Environmental > Aquatic > Marine > Hydrothermal vents | place: Pacific Ocean: East Pacific Rise... | reverse complement strand
AATTATAAAAGCTTATCGAAAGCTATAACGGGAGAGAGTAAATATGAAGGAGAGATACAGCAAATCCCTCACTTTTTTCGAAAATTAAAACGTATCAATAGAACAGAATTAGCTATAAAATATGCATGGAAACAATACGAAGAGAGTAAGGATAATTATTTTAAAACATTAGTTGATGATTTAATGTATGATTTGTTCAAATTCGAGAGTAAAACCCCAAGTTATTTTATAACTATAGCCTCTGCAGAAAAGGATGATTTCAAGGAAATATCGCATGAAGAGTATCTTAAGTTATCGAAGTATAAGAAGATTAAGTACGATAAAGAAAAAAAGAAATACTCTAATAAGGGAGAGAAAGACGTTTGGAAATATATTTTTGCAACAGAACTTCAAAATGAAGATTTTAATAAATCCTTAGTTTCGACTTATGACAAGGTGATGGAGGATAAAAAAGAAGATTATGTTGCCCGAAAGAGACGAAAACGCATAGCTTTAGGAGTGGATAGTATTACCATTGTAGAGCCTACTTATGAAATTTTTCTCGACGATGAAAAAAAGTATGTAAAAAGTGAAGATCGTAAAGCGGTATTTACAAAACAAATTTCTAAGAATGCAAAGCGAGCAAAGTTAAATGTCGAACAGCAAAATATTTGTGATTTGAATTCTTCGCAGGTCGATAAATTTAACGAGATTAGTACTTTCAACTTTTGGCTGTACGAATATTTTAATCAACAAGATAATTTGGATAATATTTGGAATATAATACCCAGTCAGCAAGATTATGTCAAACCATTGATAAAAGACTATCGCTATCTTGCAATGACGGGTGTGATTTCTAAAAATTATCGACGAAGTGTTGGACAAAAAATAGGAAGCTTATTTTTGAGTTTAATGGTTGTCCCTATTCCTTATGCGGTATATGTATTTACTTCGAAAAGGCACTATACTAATTACTACATTATCTTGTTCGATATGAAAGAAGGGAAGTATATATATAGAAAAATAAGTTATTTGAAAACAAAAGATTTTAAATATGTTTTAAATATGAATTTATACGATGCTTTTCATAAAATAAAGTTAAAACCTAAAAAGCGAAACTAATGAAAAATATAGCTTACATAATAACAATATCTTTTACGTTACTTTTTTTGTCGGCCCAAAGTCAGGTTTCTGGTTATTTAGGTAAAACTTTTGAAGTATCGTATGCTGCTCAACTTTCTACAGGAATACAATATTCTCGCATTCTTGGACTTGGAGCAGAAGAGGAAACAATTCCTTTTTTGGAAATGCCTCAAAATATTCATAGTTTTCGATTAGAAAAAGTTATTTCGAAACACAGCTCTTTACTTGTAAATTATAGTATACTGAATCAACGTATGTCCGAACATTATTTTGTTATATCCGAATTAGATAATGAATATTGCCAGCAAATGTATTACGATGCCATTATAAATGAGGATGAAAGCGATTTAGATATACAATCGAGGATTATTAGTTTGAAGCACGTTGTTTATACGAATGGTTGGTTAGCTCCCCTTGGAACTTATTTTTCGTATGGTATAAGTATGGTTACGACAAATTATAATAATTTTACATTTCAAGTAAGCGATAAGGATAACTGTTATTATGATGGGTATTATTATAATTCTACAGGTGTTAAGGTAGATAGCTACAAGACAGACAATCAGGTTTCGAAAAGGTTTTTGATTGATTTTTCTCTTGGAAGGAAGTGGATGTTGACTAATTATGTTACATTTCATTTAGCATTTAATACGAGCTTAACATTAAAAAGAGTGTCTTTGTTTGATGATGATGATGATCATTATGATAAGATTTCTACAACGAGGTGTAATTATTATTATTCATTTAATAGGGATAGCCATACAGAAAAGGTTATACAAGGAATTTCAAATACAACATTCTTTAATATTGAAGCGGGATTTGGAATTCTGATTTTTTAATCTTTATCTCTTAAGTTGATAAAATTTGTAACAGGCTAATCAAAAGAGGATTGTCTGTTATTTTGTTGTAATAAATTTAGAAATAGTTTTTAGTAATTTTATTTTAGAAACAGGTTTGGCTAAATAAGCATTACATCCAGCTTCGAATACTTTCTTTTCTTCAACGGCAAAAGCAAAAGCGGTTTGTGCTATAATAGGGGTTTCCTTATCGAAACTTCGTATTATTTCTGTGGCCTCTAATCCATTTAGAATGGGCATGTTAATATCCATTAGAATAAAATTAAAGCGATTCTCTTTGGCAAACTTAACTGCTTCTCGACCATTCTGAGCATGTGTTATTTTTACATTAAAATCTAATAAAACAGTTTCTAAGAAAAGGAAACTTGCCATATCATCTTCAGCAATTAAAACCTTTAATTCTTTTTTAGATTCTAATTTAGGAACACTACTAATTACTTTTGATTTTCGCTTTCGCCCTTTGTAAGGGAGTGTAAAATAGAAAGTTGTACCTTTTCGGTATTCCGATTCGAAACGAATTTCTCCACCCAGTAGATTTACAAGGGCTTTGGTTATAGATAATCCTAATCCTGCACCTTCAAAATTTCGACTGATAGATTGGTCTACTTGGAAGAAGCGTTGGAAAATTTGTTTTTGTTTTTGTTTGGGAATACCAATACCTGTATCGCTAACTTTAAATTCAAGAAAGTCATCATTTATTAACTCATAGGAGCAAGTTACATTTCCCGATTTTGTAAATTTAATCGCATTATTAATTAAATTTAAGAGTATTTGATTTAGTTTACCAGCATCGGTTTGTATCAAACTTTCCCCCTCATCCCAAGGCATATTCATTATTATTTCTAATTGTTTTTCGTCAGCTTTAAGCTGGACAACATCTTTGACATGTTTTAGGAGTGTATTTAGATGAATGGCTTCTTGATTTATTTTAACCGATCCTGCCTCAATTTTAGAAATATCTAAGATGTTGTTGATGAGTTCTAATAAACGTTGACCGCTATTATTAATAATACTGGAGAATTTAAGAACTCTGGGATTGTCAGTTTTTGTATCTTGAAGTAATTGTGAGAAGCCAAGAATAGAATTTAGAGGAGTTCTAATTTCGTGCGACATATTTTGTAAAAATGAAGTTTTTAATCGATCGCTTTCCTCAGCTTTTTCTTTGGCTAAGACTAAAGCCTCTTCCATTTTCTTTTTTTCTGTAATATTGTCTTTTACAGCAAGATAATTAGTAATTTCATTTTGTTTATCGAAGATAGGCGATATAACAGCACTTTCCCAGAATAATTTTCCATTTTTAGTTTTGTTTTGGAATTCGCCTTTCCATGTTTTACCTACAGATAATGTTTCCCAAAGATTCTGATAAAATTCGTCAGAGTGGAACCCCGATTTTAGGATTCGTGGATTCTTGCCAATAACCTCATCGATACTGTAGCCTGTACTTTCTATAAATATGGGATTTACATATTCAATAGTTCCATTTTTATCGGTAATAACTACAATACTTGTACTTTGATTAATGGCTGAATTAAGTTTATGTAGCTGATTTAAAGTTTGTTTTTGTTTGCTAATATCTATGATGATAGAATAAATATATTGTTTTTCGTCGATGTTTATTATACTGGTATAAATTTCGACATTAGCTTTTGTTCCATTTGCTTTTAGATGTTCCGATTCAAAATGATTTTGTTTTAATTCGAGCGTTTTTTTAATTTTATTTCTAATTTCGATATTGGATGAAATATTAATTTGTGTAATATTCATTCGTTCCAATTCTTTAATACTCCATCCATAGAATTTTTCAGCCGCTAAATTAGCTTTATCGATAACACCTGTTTCAGGATCTATAATAAGTTTTATGACTTCTTGGTTCTCAAATATTTGTCTAAAATATTGTTCTCTTTGTTGTAATTTTTGTTCTGCTTTTTTTCGTTTAGAAATATCTTTAAAAGTTCCAACATGGCCAATTAAATTACCATGTTTATCAAATAGAGGTTTAATATTAACTTCTAAAGGAACTTTTTGATTATCATCTGTTAATATATTAATATCGTAAGTCTGTGTTGAAAGTATATTTTCTGTATTTCTAAATTTTCTTAGAATATAATCGTGTTGCGAAGGATGAATCCCTTCTAAGATAAATTTACCAATAAAGTCCTTAACTTTCCGATTTGTTATTTTCTCAAAAACAGGACTTAAATAAGTATAATAACCATTTAAATCGACGGTAAAGACGCACTCGCTTAAAGATTCAGTAACGGTTCTGTATTTTTCTTCACTTTTTTCGAGGAGATTTTGAGAAACAACATAAGCATCAATATCTTTTATAGCACTAATTCTCACATTTCGATATTGATAAATCATATTCTTACCTCGAATTTCGGCCCAAAAGGTGCTACCATCTTTTCTTAGAGCTTTTACAATATAGGATGAAGTTTTATTTCTTTCGATATGATCTTTTAAGATTTGATGATATTCTGGTGTGACAATATCGGTGGGTTTAAGATTTTGTGCTTCTTCGTATGTGTAGCCAAACATATTTAGAGCAATTTTATTACAATCTAAAAATTTATGATCAATAGAAAAAAAGATGGCTTCGCTTGTGGTATTGGCTAATGCTTTATATCTGTTTTCGGAATCTAAGATTTCTAATTCTGCTTTTTTCTTTTTATTTATGTCTGTAAACGAGGCTATAGAAACATCTTTATTATTCCATTTTGTATTTTTTGATGAGAAAAGAATCCATCTGCTTTGTCCATTCTTCTGCTTAAATCTAAACTCTAATTGTTCTATTATTCTTCGATTACTTATCGATTTTAATATCTTTTCTTTGATTAAGTCCTTGTCGACAGGGTGAATCAAATCCCAGATTTTTAATTTCTTAAGTTCTTCCGATTTAAATCCTGTTATTTTCTCAGCAGCTTTATTTACAAATATTAAATTATCCTTGTCATAAATAACGACTCCAAAAGTAGAAGCTTCCGTAAGGTTTCTAAAAAGGCTTTCACTTTCTTTAAGGTTACCTTGTATTTTTCTTTGTTCGGTTACATCTCTTGCTGTAGAAATACTTTTTATGATTTCACCTTTTTTATTTTTTTGAACTTTACACCACCAAGCTAAAAGCCGAATTTCTCCATCTTGTCTTCTTTGATAGCTTTCTGTGTAAGTGATATCTTTATTCGTTCTAAAAGAGAAGCCTTTAATTGTTTTTACTTTTTCCTCTTTAATAAAATAATGGTCTATTTTTTTTCCAATAATATCGATACCAAAGAAACGATAAGCTTCGGTGTTTGCATAGGTATAGATTCTATTACTATCGGCTTCCAATATAATGTCGGGAATGGCTTCTAATAAGTGTGCTTGTTTTAATGAGAGCTCTTTTAATGCAATTTTAGCTTCTCTTCGAATGGTTATGTCTCGAATAACAGCAATAGCTCTGGTTGTATCTAAAATAGACAAAGATGCCTCAAAATAAAATATTTTATTATCCTTAGGAATGGAATAAAAAATACGTTGTGGTTTTTTTGTTTTAAAAAGAATATTTAAACTTTTCTGGGTTCTTTTAGCCACTTCTTTAGGCATTATTTCAGATACATTTTTACCGATGAATTTTTCTTTGGGAACAAATAGATGCGGTTTGTTTTCTGAAGTGATATAATCTTTAAAAAAACCTTTTTTATCGAATATGAAAATTAATTCAGGAATGGCATGGAGGAGAAGTTTGTTTTTATATTCAGAGTCGATACGTTCTGTTATATCCCTTAAGTTACCAAGTATCAATTCTTGATTCTTATACTTAATTATTTTAGCATTAATTTCGACTTCTTTAATTACCGATTTATTTTTAGGCCGTATTTGACTACGGAAATATTGGGGTACATTTTCGTTAAATATCTTTTTTATATTTTTATTGAAATCTTCTTGTGCATTAGGATCTACGAAATCGGAATAAAAATGCCCTATTAATTCATCTATAGAATATCCTAACATAGATGTGACACTATTATTTATATATAGAATTCGTCCATCTTTATTAATGATAAAAATAACATCTAAAGTGTTTTCGGTAACAAAAGTATTTTGTTCTATAAGCTCTTCTTCTCGAAGTTTAGATAGGCCTTTGTCTGCAAGAGAAATAGAAATTGAACTTAGAAATTTAAGGGTTTCTTTTATTTTTGTTTTATTAGTAATAGGTACTTCTTTTATGGCTTTTAGGTAAGATTCGGTATCGTATTGATATTGTTGGGCTTGTTTTATAAATTTATTTTCGTTGGGATTTTTAATAAAAACTTGTCCTGTAAAAAGATTGGCCATGTGGACACCATCTATAATGATTGGTGTTGCTCCTGATATAATTCCGTTTTTACAGTGATGAATATTAAATTCTTGAACTTTCTTAAAATTTTTGGTAAGTTCAAAATTGCTTTCAACACATTTTGCCTCACTATCTTTATGTTGTCTATGAAATTTAGAACAGACTTCTTTTTGTCCAATATTAAGTAGTAATTTTTGATGAGGGTGTGTGGTCAAAGTAATGCTAACTCCTGTTAATTGAGAAAAATTCTGCATTATTTCTTTGAGCTCATCAAGATTTATTAGGTCCTCGAAGCTATATTTTCCAGCAACTAAATTAGATGAAGATTTAGATTTATTGGGTTTAACCATTAATTCTTGGATTTTAAAGGTTTCTATTAGCTCTTAAAGTTATATAACTTTTTTTTAATATGCAATAATACAATAGCTATGATTTTCTCAATACTTGTATTAGCACAGTTTATTATTTTAATAATGGTTTGTTTAAATAAAAGATATTGATGAAAATAAAAATCCTCAATAAAATTACTTATTGAGGATTCTTTTTTGAGAAGTTAATTTTTCCTTATTTAAATTTCTTTAGGATATCTTTTACTGCATCTTTGTGTACTGTAAAACCCATCATTTTTAGTTTTATATAATCTTCGGAGAAGAAATAATATCCAAATTCAGGGGCATTTACATCGTTGTTTCTTGAACCAGAACTACTATCTTTTATTAAATACCATGTTTTACCATCTTTTTCGTAATAACCAACAAGGTGCATTCCGTGGTCGTCGGTAGTTGTTCTATTTGAAAAACGAAATTGACGAGCATCTTCATTAATGTATTCCGATGGAATATCAAAATCGGGAATGATTGCTACGTTAGGTTCTCCTTTCGAATTTAAAAAACCAGCTTCAGAAACATCGCCACCAATACTCATTGTATAACCCTTTTTTATGGCATTTTTTAAAGCCTTCATAAACACATCTAAAGGAACATTATAATATTCGTCAGAGTTCCACCAGTTATCTGGCACTTCGTAAGAACATTGCTTATAGTATGGTGCTTGTTTGTACGATAAAATTTCAACATAATCATCAGGATTTAGTTTTAAGTAATCCTTAAGGTAAGTTTTAGGGGTGTATTCTTTGCCATCAACTTTAAAACTGGTAGGAGGGACTCCCACATAATGATTCATAATTGACTTGATAGTAGAAATTACAGTTGCTTTATCCCAAGCGTTGTTATTTTTTACAGATTTTAAATAGTTATTCATTTCAGCATACATTTTATCGTGCGAATGAAATTTATTCCCATTTAAACCATTGTAGACACTCCAAGGCATTGCTCCAAAACGTTTGTAAATACGTGCCACAGCATTTCCTTCCGAACCTTCTTCGAAAATAGTTTGTCCTCTGCTTTCGACAAAACCTTCGGCTTTTAAAATATACTCGCAATAAAAAGTAAAAGCTTCTGAAATTTTCACTTCCTTATTAAAAAGTCTTTTCATCTCACTTTCGTAGAACGAAGTTGTTGAAAAATCCCAGCAAGTACCAGCACTTCCTTGCGAAATGGAAGGCTTATGCCATTGCGATTTATACAAATTGACTTTTGCAGGATAGTTTTTCCCTTTGGCATCGGCCTTAAATCGTTTATAAGCTTTTGTTTTTTGTTTGGAGGCTTCGGTCGAATTAATATCTTTTAAGATAGTGCTGTAATAATAGCTTTCGCCTTTGTCGTATACTTGAAAAGTACCTTTGTCTTTGTTTTGAGCGAAAATATGAACACTCATAAATGTTATTAGAAATAACGATATTAATTTCTTCATAGTTTTAAATATTTAAAAATTATTTTTTTACCAAAGTTAATATTTATTCTTTCTTTTGATTACTTGGAATATATTTTCTTCGAATTTTATTAACGACCGAGTAAAGAAAACATTTGCGTTTTATATGCCTCAACTCCAGGTTGGTCAAAAGGATTTACACCTAATAGATAACCACTTATGGCACAGGATATTTCGTAGAAATAGATTAGCTCTCCCATTGTTTTTATATCCAATTGTTCTAATTCGATATTTAAGATAGGAACTCCACCTTCGTAGTGAGCCTTCATTGTGCCTTCTTCGGCTTTGCGATTGATATAATGAATCGATTGATTGTTTAAATAATTGAGTTGATCGAAATTTTCTTTAGAAGAATTAACCACCAAAGAGGTCTGAGCTTTGGAGAAACTAATAAAGGTCTCAAATAATTTTCGTTCTCCATCTTGTATGTATTGGCCTAAAGAATGTAAATCGCTGGTAATATTTATTGATACAGGGAAGATGCCTTTGTGTTCTTTTCCTTCGCTTTCTCCAAATAGTTGTTTCCACCATTCGGCAAAGGCCGACCATTTAGGTTTCGAATAGACCATTATCTCGTTAGAGAATCCTTTTTGATATAGTAAATTTCTATAAACAGCATATTGTATTGCAGGATTCTCGATTTGTTCTTTTTGTAATTCCGTAAGAGCTGATTTTGCAGATTGTATTAATCCTTCAATATCGATACCAGCTACAGCCAATGGTAATAATCCGACAGCAGTTAAAACAGAATATCGACCACCAATATCATTGGGTACAACAAAGCTCTTTAGTTGGTATTGCTCAACAATGGATCTTAATGCCCCTTTTGTGGCATCGGTGATAGCAATAACTCTATTTTTAATATGCTTTGTTCCAAACTGTAAAGTTAATTTTTGGAGTAGTAAACGAAATGCTAAAGCGGGTTCTAAGGTTGTTCCTGATTTAGATATTACGATTAAAGCAAAATCTCTATTTTCCAAATAATTTAATAATTCGTTTAGATAATCTTCGTCTAAATTTTGTCCTGCAAATAATACTTCAGTCGATTTTTTCTTAAAATAAGGTTTGAATAAATCAATCATAGCTTTGGCACCTAAGTAAGAGCCTCCAATACCTATAACAACTACGGTTTCAAATTTCTGAAAATTCTTAGCAGCTATTTTTATATTTTGTATTTCTGTATTGGATATCTGATTTGGAAAATCCATCCATCCTAAGAAATCATTTCCTTTTCCTGTTTTAGACTTGAGTTGATGTAGTTGTTCTACACCTTCATTTAAAGTAGATTCAAGGTTCTTCTTATCAATGAATGATTGAGCAAATTGAGTATTAATTTTCATAGGAGATTAAATTTAAGAAATCTTACGTAAATATACTTAAAATGTTGTTCTTGACACGAACTTATTGATACAAAAAAGGGAGAACCTAAAAATAGATTCTCCCTTTTCTAATATTTTGAAATATTATTCTTTAATATTAGGTAATTCTAAACCATAGCCTTTTTTGCGGTCTTCAGCTTTAAGCATTAAAGCAACAAATACTGCTAAAATACCTAGTCCAGCGAAAATCATCATAGGATAAGTATAATCATAAAGAGGAACAGTAACATCTATACCTTGAGATAATTGTTCTTTTGCGGCCAAAACTTCTGGATTGGTTTGATCTAAGACATATCCAATTAATAATGGCACTCCCATTAATCCCCAATTTTGAATCCAGAAGATAAGAGAAAATGCGGTTCCTAGTTGATTTTCAGGAATAATCTTTGGTGCTGATGGCCACATTGCCGAAGGAACTAGCGAAAGTGCAACTCCAAGAATCATCACTAAAAATACAGCTACAAACCAATAATTTAATATTGGTAAAGAAAATATAGTATGTACAAAAACAATAAGTAAAGCTCCAAGAATCATCATGGTTGCCCCTTTTCCTTTTTTATCGTATATACTACCAAAAATTGGAGTTAAGAATAAAGTTCCTAAAGGTAATAGTCCAGGAATAGCTCCTGCTATTTCTCTACTTAATCCATATTTATTCACCATCAAATCTGCTGCATATTTAATAAATGGGAAAACCGACGAATAAAATAAAACACATAAAATAGCAATTAACCAAAAACCCTTGTTCTTAATAATAGAAAAAATATCTGAAATTTTAAATTCTTCCTCAGGTTCTTGTTCTAAACCTTCTTCAGAAGCGTCTAACTTCTTATCCATAGAAATATAAATAAAGAACGTTAAAAACCCTATTACTAGTAATAAAAAAGCAAAAGCAATAGGAGCTGAAATACTAGGTCCTGACTTCATAACCAATTCTCCACCTACTTTCTGTAAATGCTCACTAGTAAATAATGTGGCTAAAGGAACTGGTGCTACCATAGCTAACATGGTTCCAATACGAGCAACAGCCATTTGCATTCCCATGGCTAAAGCCATTTCTTTTCCCTTAAACCATTTTACAATAATTTTAGATACCGTAATACCAGCAACTTCTACACCTACCGCAAAGATTGCGAATCCAATAGAAGCAAAAAAGACTTGACCTTGCAAACCAAAATAAGTGACTTCCGATAATTCAGGAGTAGAAACTCCATAATATTTTAATGCTGCTCCCACAACCATAATACCAGATGACATTAAACCTGTAAAACGGACTCCCATTTTATCGAGAATAATACCTCCAATAATAAGCATTCCAAAGAATACATTTAACCAACCGTAAGCACTTGTGAAAATACCATAGCTAGTACTCGACCAACCATATTGCTCTTCCAGTAGAGGCTTGAGTGGTGACATTACATCTGTCAAAAAATAACCTGCAAACATGGTTATTGAGATAATAGCTAAGGCCCCCCACCGAGCTGCCTTACTATCTCTAAGCGATTTTCTAATTTCTTCCATATCTAAATTGAATATTGTTTTTTCGAATTCCAAAAGTGCATAAAAAATATGAGTTATCAAAAAGATAAATTTATCTATCTTTGTATTGAACTTAATTTTTAATGAATACAAATTAAATATAATGAAAATCTCCCCATTATTAGTGCTGATGTTCTTACTATCGTTTAGTTCTTTTTCACAAAATAATAGTAAAAAGGAACATAAGGACTTAGTTGAGTGGATGACACTTACCGAAGCTTTACAAAAGCAAAAAGAAAAGCCAAAAAAGATATTTGTAGATATATATACAGAGTGGTGTGGTTGGTGTAAAGTGATGTCGAAGAACACATTTTCTAATCCTCAAATAGCGGCTTATATCAATCAATATTATTATCCTGTTCGCTTCGATGCTGAAACAACAGATACTATTGAATATTTGGGAAAGAAATATGTTAACAAAGGAGCGGGAAGAAAGCCGACTCACGAATTAGCTTATGTTCTGACCAATAACAGGCCTTCTTATCCAACTATTGCATATCTCGATGCAAAGGGGAATTTAATTCAGCCTGTGCCTGGCTATATGGATGTTAAGAAGATTGAGCCTTTTTTGATTTATTTTAATGAGAATGTATATCATTCAGCTCCTTTTGATGTTTTTCAAAGTAATTTCGAGAAATCTTTTAATGATTCTATTCAAGAAAAGAATAAAGCTCGTGTTCAGTGGGT
>Ga0256826_1002278_pt1 | contig 11734 bp, 13 predicted proteins | sample CV79metaG_FD_185975 | JGI IMG/M metagenome (GOLD analysis project Ga0256826, IMG submission 185975) | Hydrothermal vent microbial communities from East Pacific Rise, Pacific Ocean - CV79 | ecosystem: Environmental > Aquatic > Marine > Hydrothermal vents | place: Pacific Ocean: East Pacific Rise... | reverse complement strand
CTCTGAAGATGAAACTCCTTCTCATGCGCTTATTGAGGACTGTATGTTACTCGCGAACAAGGCAGCTGCAGATATGTTTGACCGTGGTGTTTACCGAATCCATGAAGAGCCAAGCCCTTTAAAACTGCAGTCACTTTATGGACAGCTTTCAGGCATTGGGATAGATGTTGAAATTAAAGGTTCTATGCGTCAGACCATTGCAGACATTCAACAAAAAGCAGAAGAGTTAGGAATTCGTGAAGAAGTAGATACACTTATTATTCAGTCACAGATGCAAGCGCGTTATGCCCCTGACAATGCAGGGCATTTTGGTTTAGGTTTTGAAAGCTATACGCATTTTACCTCTCCAATTCGACGTTATTCTGACCTAATGGTACACAGACTTTTAAAAGCTATCTTAGCCAAAGACCTTGACCAAGCAGGTTACTTAATGCGTAACATTGATGCCTTGTGTGAGCAGATTAGTGTCTTAGAACGTGAAGCAGATTACACCGCTAAAGACTTAGAAAACCGTAAATATGCTCGTTGGGCAAGTGAAAGAATTGGGCAGAAGGTTAAGGCGAGGATTATTTCTATTGAGCCTTCGCCTGTAGCTATTTTGTTTGATGAGATCATTGGTGCACGTATCTTTTTAAAAGGAGACGAAGGTATTCAACTTTTTGGGAACGTTGAACTTGAACTCGTTGAAGCTAGCATTACAAGTACAAAAATTTATGCCAATTTCATTAAACATATAGATGAGGATGTTACGTGATTAAAAAGCAAGACTTCGACCGCCTTTTAAGCCAAGCAAAAATTCCTCGTGCCATGATGTTTTTTGGAGAGTCTGATTTTATGATTGACTACCATGCTAAAAAACTTTGTGAGTGCTGGGGCGCAGAAGATGATATTTATACCCTTTACCACCAAGAGTACAATTTTTCCGATGCGAAAGCACACATTTCGCAAGGTTCTTTGTTTGGTGGAAACAATGTTTTACTCATTAAAAATGACAAGAAGGTTCCTAAAAAAGAGTTAGATGAGCTCATTGTTTATGTGAACAAGAGTCCTAGTAATTTTTTAATCTACTGTTATTATGGTTCAGACTACAAAACCTCAAACAAGTCTTTTACTCCAAAAACAGGTGGAGATAGCATACGTTTTTTTAGTCCCTATTTCAATGAGGGCAAAAGTATTATCCGGCAAGAGGCGAAGGCATTAAACTTGCAGATAAATGATGACGCTATTACACATCTTCTCTTATCTCAAAATTCAAACCTTTCACTGGCATGTAATGAGTTAGAAAAGCTGGCTATTTTAGATATGCCTATTAATGCTAAAGAGGTAGATGAGTTAGTTTACCCTCTTGCCGAAGTTAAACTTGACCAGATGATTTTAGATATTTTGGCAAAAAAAGACTTTCGTTCAAATCTAGAAAGACTTTTAGAAACCGGTGAAAATGAAGTTCAAATCATTACTGCTATTTCGAACTTTGTTACCCAACTCTTTTTGTTCCATACCTACATTAAAATCAATGGCGTTGTAGATTCTGCCGCTATTTTAGGCTATAAGCTCCCTGCTTTTATTGAAAAAGACCGTGCTGCTTTATCTATAAAATTTAGACTTCAGACCTACGAAAAGATGTTAGACCACCTGCTTCAGACTGAACTTTTAATGAAAAGTGGTGGGAACAAAGACACCAATGCTCTGCTTCTTTCAGCTCTCCTAAAATTTCAAACATTTTTATAAGTAATTAATAAGACCTATTTCGATATAATTCGCGCGTTCCTTGCTCTTTGTATCTCAATGGACGCCCGTATATCGTTTCTTAACCGTTATGATAGGCCCTATTATGAGATGCATAATGAGTAGATAAAACTTTGCTTTATCGTGAATGTGTAAATGCGTGAAGTGTAAATGTGGCAAGTCCACATCTACACATAAGTAGCTTAGCTACGCACCCATCTACCCATTTTCGCGTGTTTTACACGCTACTCTAATCCAGAAGGCGCTATTAATCCAAAAGGAGATCTCTATGAGACATTACGAAAACCTCGTGATCCTAAAGCCAACACTAACTGCAGAAGAAATGCAAGCAGCTGTTGCACAAATCGAAGAAAACATCACTAAAGACGGTGGTGAAATTGTTGCTCGTGACGTTAAAGGTATGAAACGTTTAGCTTACGAAATTAACAAAAATGCACGTGGTTACTTCCACATTATGTATTTCAAAATTGCTCCAACTGCAATCGAAGAAATTGAACGTCTTTACCGTATCAACGAAGACGTACTTCGTTTCGTTACTGTTAAATATGACAGCAAACGTGAAGTAAAAGCATTTGATAACTTAGTTGCAAAAACTGAAAAACTTACAGCAGCAAGAGCAGCAGCGGCAGCTTCAAAAACTGAAGCAGCAGCTAAAGCAGAAGCTCCAGTAGCAGAAGTGAAAACTGAAGCTCCTGTAGCAACAGAAGCTAAAACTGAAGAAGTTAAAGAAGAAGCAGCAGCTCCAAAAGCTGACGCGTAAGTTTAAAGGAAACTCATGTTTAATAAAATTGTACTAGTAGGAAACCTTACCCGTGACATCGAACTACGTTATGCTCAAAGTGGAAGCGCTATCGCTAACACGGCGATTGCAACGAGTCGTAAGTTTACACAAAATGGAGAACGTAAAGAAGAGGTATGTTTTGTAGACATTACTTTTTTTGGTCGTTCTGCTGAAGTAGCCAACCAGTACCTTAGACGTGGGAGCAAAATTCTTGTAGAAGGTAGATTGAAGTTTGATCAGTGGGTTGCCCAAGATGGTAGCAAACGTTCAAAACATAGTGTTATTGTAGAGACTATGCAGATGTTAGATTCTAAAGCTGACGCTCAAGCAGGTGGAGGAGATTATTCTTCTGCACCAGCAGCAAGCAACGGTGGCGGATACGAAGCACCAGCAGCAGCACCTCAACAAAACAACTATGGACAACAGTCTCAGCAAAAACCAGCATACGGTGCAGGACAGCAGCAACAACAGCAGTCTAGCAACTATGGTGGCGGACAGCAGAACTCTTATGGTAACCAACAGCAGCAAGCGCCGCAACAAAATTACCAAAAACAAGAGATGCCTTCAACGCAAGCTATTCCGGAAATTGACATCGATGAAGACGAAATTCCGTTTTAGAAATACGTAAAGTGAAGGTAAATCCTTCCTTTTTATAAAAAAATAAAATTAAGGACCATATTATGGCTGAAAGAAGAAAATACAAAAAACGTTATTGTAAATACTGTGAAGCAAAAATTGACTTCATTGATTACAAAGATACTAATTCACTAAAACACTCAATGTCTGAGCGTTACAAAATCATGCCTCGTCGTTTAACAGGTAACTGTAAACGTCACCAAGAGATGATTTCAAATGCAATCAAACGTGCACGTCAAGCGGCACTAGTACCATATACTGTTACTCGTAAAATCGTTGTTGCAAACCCATTTGAAAGCATCGTTAACTAGATTGCTTTCATTAACTCAATGTGCTTCGGCACATTAGTTATTCTTATATACTTTCCTAAACTCTTTCCTCTAATTTCGACACCTAATTAAGCTTTAAACTCTTTTACATTAACCTATATGTACATTAAACAATTTTGCGGGGGCAAATAATGAGTTTTATCACGCATTTACAAAGTAGCCTTATTCTTGGTACAAAGATGGTTCATCCTGATGAAGAACATTTTTATAAACAACAGGGTAAAGAGCTATTTTCCTATATTTTCAACAATAATATTACTGAAATACAACAACTTATTTTACATGGGTTAGACAGTGATAAATGTGAACAAGACCATATTCGAGCACTTTCTTATGCCATAAAAATTTCCAATATAGAAGCCCTTAAACTTCTTTTGTATTATGGTTGTGATATAAACTATATAGACAGCTTTAACAAACGTGCCTTAGACTACGCACATGAAGTCAATGACCCAATCGTCATAGATATACTAAAGTCTCACGGCGCCATCACTTATGATGAGGAGTACACCTTTCATTACACTTCACAAAACATAGTAGAAGCCGCAACTAATGGTGACTTAGAGGCACTTATTTATTACCAGCACTTAGGAAGTTGTCTTCATCAAAATTTTGAAAACAAGACCACCCTACTTCACCTTAGCGTAGAAACAGGCAGTGAAAATATGCTAATTTACTTACTTAACAAAGGTCTTAATATTGACGCACGAGACAAGAGTGGTACAACCCCTCTTATTTTAGCTTCAATGCAGGTACGAAATCTCCATCTTATGCAGATGCTAATTAAAAGAAATGTCACTCTTGATCAACGCAATAACCGCCGAATTTCAGCCTTAAGTATGGCAATTAAACGTTCCAATATTAAAGCCGCTGTCTTACTCGTTGAAAGTGGTGCTGATGTTAATATTCGAGATGGTATTAACACTCCCTTGACCCTTGTTCACACGGCTATGCTTAATACTAATGACCGTTCTTTGAAACAAGAACTTCGTAATTTACAGACCCTACTTCTTGTAAAAAACTCTCATGTTAACAGTAACGAAGACCAACTTATGTGGAGTCCACTAATGCTTACAGCGAGTCATTACCAAGACAATGGAAACTTAGAGCATCTGCAACTACTCATCCATTTAGGCGCAAATCTAAATCAGGTTGATAAAAACTCACGTTCAGCCTTAATGATTGCCTCTTCCCTTGGTCGAAATGAGGCAATAGAAGTTTTATTACGCCACAATGCCAAACTTAATATCGCCGATAAATTTGGGTGGACAGCTTTAATGCTCGGAGTTTACTATAATCAAAAAGAGACCGTTAAGCTTCTTTTAGACAATGGTGCTGATGTAAATTTTTGCAGTAAAAAAGGGCTAACCGCATTAAAAGTTGCTCAAGACAATGAACGTATGTCAATTATTTCTATTCTCAAAAACTACGGAGCCGTTTCCCCCAAAGAGTAGCATTGATAATGGTATAAAATTTGCTACTAGTCTAGTAAAAATGGACCTCTATGAAGCCCCTAATACTTTTTGTTCTTCTTCTTACTTCCTTATATGGTGCAATCAGTGAATTTGCAAGCGATGATTACCAAGTTCTCATTGGTGAAAATTTTCATGATGAAGCCATAGATATCATTGAAGATTATGATTATGACATCTCTCTTGTGGGCTATACTCAAGACTTTAAAACCAATGCTAATGCTGGAGGAACATACACTAATGCCTTTGACTACCTTAGCAGTGTAAAAGAGAATCATGGAGAACAACTCCGTCTAATTAAACTTAACTCAAGTGCTCAAATTAGTAATGATGTTTCTTTAAAATTAGGTAACTTTAATCGTGGAACTAGCATTACTAAAACAGTGAGTAATGGTTATATTCTTGGTGGGTACACTCATTCAGGGCAGATGTTAATCACACGTCTTGACGCACAAGGGAACAGTTATTATCTCAAGCAGTTTGGAACGGCTAACTTTGACCAACTGCACTCTTTAATTTCACTTCCCGATGGTGGTGCAGTAGCTATTGGAACATCTCAAACCTCACGAGACACTGCAGATAATATGTTCATTCAAGGATTAGGTCGAAATGATGTGTATCTTGTAAAATTCAGACCTGACGGTCAGATAAGATGGCGAAAAAAATACGGTTCAACTAAAAAAGATATTGGTGTTGATGGTGCAGCCACTAGTGATGGTGGGTTTATTCTCTTAGGGCTCACCCAAGAAGCCAATGACTTTAAGTTATGGGTAGCTAAAATCAACGATACGGGTGATACCGCTTGGGTAAAGGACTTCCCAAAAGCAGGTAGACAAAGAGCCTTTAAAATCACACGTTTAAATGGTGGAAACTACCTTATTTCAGCAAGCTTTGAAAATGAAAATAACCAAGATAACATTCGCCTTATTAAAATAGACAATGAAGGCAATACTTTATGGGAGCACAACTATTTCAATAATGCCAATGAACATCTTAATGACATTAATGTAGACATGAAAGGTAATATCATTGGTGTTGGTTATTCTCAAAATGAAGCCCAAGGCGACAGAGATGCCTTAGTTCGTTATTATAACCACCGAGGTGAAATGCTCTGGGAAAGAAAATTTGGGAAGAGTAGACAAGATGCCTTTAATGCCGTAAGTCTACTTCACGATAACACCTTTGCCATTGCTGGATTTTCAAAGTCATTTTCAAACAAAGACCGTCAAATATGGGTAATGAAACTCAATGATGATGGAACGCTTGTTAAAATAAAACAGAAAAAGTACAATACACTTTATGAAGCATTAAAGATAGAGTTTAAAAATGACAAAGACATAAGCATCTATAAAAACCTAAGAATAGTACACAAGGGGCTCATCTTTAAGCAAGCAAGCTCAACCCTTACCACTAAACACAAACAAGTTCTAAAGAGCTTCATGCCTCGTCTAATTAAGGTTCTCAACAACTACAAGCAAGAAATTAAAAACATTCAAATTAATGGCTATACATCAACAGAATGGAATGCACCAAATACCCAAAGGTACCTAAACAACGCTCACCTTTCCAACGACAGAGCCATGCATATCTTAGACTATAGCTACGCACTAAAACCCCTAAAAAAATACCATAACTGGCTATCACAAACAATTAGCACAGATGGATACTCCTACTCAAACCTAATAGTAGCCGATAAAAAAGAGAACAAAATACGTTCAAGAAGAGTAGAGTTCGAAATAAGGTTAAGATAGAAAAAAACCACGAAGTAGGTTTTCAAATGCGTAAACAAAACAGTTCACTTATTATATAAAAGTTTAGATTTGGTGTAATTTGTGTTTGAAGTTAGTTGAAGACGTACATCGGTACGTCGATACTAAGTTCGGACGCAAAGTGCGCCGAAGCTAGACTTTTAGATTAGCCACAAGATGGGACATTGCCCGAGTCTGATCCGTATTGCCATAGAAAATCTTTAAGATGTGGTGCTTTCTTCTGAAAACGCTTACCATCAAAATACTTCTGCGCTTTAGTGTCTTTATGCGCTTTAATAATTTTCTTAGCCCCATTATCAAAATAAGCAGCCCACGATGCTTGAGTTTGCATTGCAGCACCCTTAGTACCATTACCATGACACTTCTTACATTTTTTAAGGTAAGTTTTTTGACCTTTTTTTATCTCAGCTGAAGCAGTTGTTGACATCATCCCTAGTGCAACAATAACAGCCATTAATACTGATGTTTGTTTTTTCATTATATAAACTCCATACGTAAATATTTATACAGTATTGTACATCATTTGTATGAAGATAGACTAAAATCACAAAATTAAATATTGTTATTGAGTTAATTTATACCTTTTGTGACGTAGCCATTCTTTTAATCTCTTTAAATAAAACTCATAGAGTTTTTTATTATTAGATTTATATTTAATTGCCATCGGTTTATTTTTTTAGAATAAAATTTGCTATAATGAATCTTATTAATTTTAAAGGATTTTTTCAAATGCAAAAGTTTTTCTCAATGTTTTTACTCTTCACACTTACTCTTTTTGCAAGCGATGTACTTGAGTGTAATGTCGTTAACGAAGACGATATTTATAAAATAAAATGTAAATATATGACCATTTCAAAAACCTTCGATAGAAATATTTCTATGGCATGGACTTCACCATCAACTCCAGGAGATGACCGTTTTAAAACAGTTTTACTCAAGGCATACAACAAGTCTATTTATGATTTTAGATATTTTGATGGAAGAGCAGATGGTTCATGGACAATTTCTGCCACTGATGATTCAAGCGGTCAAGTGACCACTATCTCTTTTGAAAAACAAGACTTAAATGAGGCAACGACTATGCCTGAGCCTTGCAAAGAAGACGCACTAAAAGAGATTAAAAAAGCAGAGTAAACTTACTTCGTTTCATCTTTTGTAAAAATTTCAGCCGCGACTTTGGCGTGTTTAATCTTACGGTTTGCTTTTTTTAACAACAAAGCAACCTCATCAGGTTTAACACTTACACGTTCAGCAATAGCCTCATCATTACTACCGCCCTCTTTCATACAAAATGCATGTAGTTCTTTGCGTGTAAGATGACGTTTAAGTGCTCTAAAAAGCTCTTTATCATCTTCCATGATACTTATATCTTGATTGTTAATTATCTTTTCTAATACGCTGTGAAGTGACTTATCACTACATTCTTGTTCCCAATATGTCATAAACTTACCTTTGATAAAATTTCTGTTAAATCTTTGTTTTCTATAATAATATTTGCTTCTTTTTTAAGAATATCTTTCGCACAAAAAGCAACTCTTGTGTCGGCGTGAGCAAACATTGAACGGTCATTAGCGCCATCGCCAACTACCATCGTTTCTGCTCTGCTTACACCTAAAATATTTTGAAGTCTCTGAATCATGTCGCCTTTTGAAAAGTCAAACATCATATCTCCACCAACAAGACCAGTAAGTTTTCCATCTTTGTGATGTAAAACATTTGAGAAATCTGCATCATAACCCAAGATTTCCTTACCGTATGTTGTTGCTGTTCTAAAACCACCTGAGAAACATACTACCGTTGCTCCCGATTTTTTAAGCTCTGCAATGGTCTCTTTTGCACCAGGCATAAAAGGAAGATTGTTACATATCTCTTCTACAAGAGAAAAATCCAAACCTTTTAGTAGCCCAACACGCTCCGTTAAAGACTCAAAGAAGTCCATTTCGCCTTGCATTGCCTTGTCCGTAATCGCTGCTACTCTCTCTTTTAAACCTAAAGGTTCAGCAAAAAAATCAATTGTTTCGCCATCCATTAGGGTTGAGTCAAAATCAAATACGCATAGTTTCATTGTTTCTCTTTATCATTAATCGCTATAATGTTAGTAATATTTTGAAATTATACCCAATATCGAGGAAAAACATTGTTTGAAGAACTTATAAGTAACCTACAAAATGGTAAACACATTACCTTAGAGACAACCCCTTCTCATTCACCTGTTTTTCAACCTATTATCGACAAGATAAAAGAGTTAGAACTCGATAAACTTGTGGATGGTTTTTCAACAACAGATAACCCTCTTGCAAAACTAAAATACAATGCCATTTTAGCGGCTATCAAACTTCAAAATGAGTTTGGTAAACCCGTTCTTGCTACCATGAGTATGAGAGACCGTAACCGTATTGCCTTACAGTCTGACTTACTCGGTGGAAATGAATTTGACATCAGAACTATACTTGCACTTACGGGTGACAGTGCTTCTATGTCTGACCAACCTAATGCTAAGGGTGTTTTTGATGGGAACTCTTCACTTCTACTGGACATGGTTTCATGTCTAAACAGCGGAATAGATTATGCAGGGAAACCATTAAGCGTGAAACCTAAGACCATCTACCCTTTTGCAGTAACAAACTCTTTTTCAACCAACCCTAAAACCCTTCAAAAAAAGATGAAGAAAAAGATTGAACACGGTGCCATTGGACTTATTTCGCAACCTGTGTATGACTTGGACAATGCAAAGCTACTTCTTGAACTCTTAGAAAATGCAAAAAGTGAATGTTGTGAATCATCTAAAAAAGCACAAATGGTTTTAGGAATTTTCCCTATTACTAAACTAAGAACAGCACAATTTTTAGCCTCGCATGTTCCGGGTATTCATGTTCCAAAAATGTGGATTGAGTCTTTACGTAAGGCACATGCAATTTCACCAGAAGAAGAGTATAAAGTTGGTTTTGAGTTAAGTAAGAATTTGTTTGATGATATTATGGAATTACACCCTAAAGTGCATTTGATGACAGCCAATAAGTTTGACTTAGCTAAAGATATTCTTTCCTAGGTAAAGAGGTAAAGAGGTAAAGAGGTAAAGAGGTAAAGAGGTAAAGAGGTAAAGAGGTAAAGAGGTAAAGAGGTAAAGAGGTAAAGAGGTAAAGAGGTAAAGAGAATAACAGTCAAAACCTTAAACCGCTCTTGCCCTTCCCCATCAGGCGAAGCCGCACCCATTCCCTCTTCAGAGAACGAAGTGAACGCACCCATCACCGAGAGGCAAAGCTTCTCTAGAAAGAGATTAAAAATCTCTTTCTAAAAGCTTGTCTACTTTTAAGATGGTAAGAATTTTATCATCTTGTTTCCCCACACCTTCTATCATTGTTTTTTCTTGCATAGACGTTTCTGGCGCAGGACCGATTTCATGTTTTTTAAGACGAATAGCTTCAGTCAGACGGTCAATTACAAAACCTGCTGTTTCAAATTCATTTTTCATTACAATAAAACGACTGTCATCCGTCATTTTTTCACTTGCTAATCCAAACTTTTTACGCAGGTCAATCAGAGGAATAACTGTACCACGAAGGTTAAACACACCTAAAACATACTCCGGTGTACGCGGAACTCTTGTCCATTCAATAGGTTTAATAATCTCTTGAATACTTAAAATTGGCACAGAAAATTCTTCATTTCCTACAACAAAACCAACCAGTTGAACCACTTCATCCATATTTTCTTCATCAGGATTAATCTGATTTTGTTGCTTATTAATGATGTCTTGTAAACCTTCAGGCATTATGCACTCTCCTCAGAAAAAGTAAACTTAATATTTCTTTTTACTACATTTTGTAAATAATCTGCTGAGTAAGGTTTAGTAATGTACTCAACCATACCTGACTCTACTCCACGCATTCTGTCTGCCTTACCCGTACGAGAAGTTACAGCAATAAGTGGAAGGTTTTTATATTTATTGTACTTTTTAATCTCTCCCGCAAGTGTGTATCCATCCATTCTAGGCATCTCAATATCAATAAGTAAGGCATCAAAGGTATGCTCACCTGATTTTAAGATGTTAAGGGCTTCAACCCCATCTGTTGCTTCAATAAGGGTAATGCCTAATGGTTTCAACGCCAGTGTCATAATTTTTCTGTCTGTTTTTGAATCATCAATAATCATGACTTTATAATCACTAGGTTGTGTTTTTTCATTGCTTAGCGTCGTGGTACTTTCTGTGCTTGAAACTGTAGACTTAATAGTTCTAGCCATGTGCATTAGTGCAGCAACATCTACAATTAACGTCACCCCACCATCTCCACGAATGGTTGCCCCAGCAATTCCTTCCATCCCTTTAAGGTACTCACCCATCGATTTAATTACAATCTCTTCTTGCCCAACAAGGGAGTCAACAATAAGTCCTACCTTTGTTTCAGCAAGTCCAAGAACAACAACATACGCATGTTCACTGCTGTCAAAGACACGTTCAACTTCAAAAATATCTGCAATATGTACTAGCGATAGTACTTCATCACGAAGACGCATTACTGAGCGGTTTTCAACTGTATAAATCTCATCTTTATTAATACGTACTGTTTCAAGCACTGAGGCTAATGGAATCGCATAATACTCTTCTTGAACACCAACAAGTAGTGCTTGAATAATGGCAAGTGTAAGTGGAATTTTTAGTTTCATAACTGTTCCCACATCCAGTTCAGATTCGATATCGATAATACCATTGAGTTTTTCAATGTTTGTTTTTACAACATCCATACCTACTCCACGACCCGAAACGTTAGTGACTTCAGCAGCCGTTGAGAAACCAGGACGGAAAATAAGTCCAAAAGCTTCTTTATCACCCATAAGGTCTGCTTCTTTGTCCGAAATAACACCTTTTTCTACAGCAATCATTTTCAATCGATCAGGGTCCATTCCCGCACCATCATCTGTAATTTGAATTACAATATGGTTTCCTTCATTATAGGCTTTTAGTCCAATAATCCCAGTTTCTGGTTTTCCAACAGAAAGACG
>Ga0256826_1002277_pt1 | contig 11735 bp, 12 predicted proteins | sample CV79metaG_FD_185975 | JGI IMG/M metagenome (GOLD analysis project Ga0256826, IMG submission 185975) | Hydrothermal vent microbial communities from East Pacific Rise, Pacific Ocean - CV79 | ecosystem: Environmental > Aquatic > Marine > Hydrothermal vents | place: Pacific Ocean: East Pacific Rise... | reverse complement strand
CATCTTCGTCCTCAGCTTCTTACTCTTATAAAAAATATACATTCCAAAAAATTACTTCCAACTCAGCTCATTTTTATGGGTGATATTTTTGATGCTCTTTTTGGTGAAGTACCATATACCCATAAAAAAAATGAAGAGATGATAACTCTCATAAATGAGATAAATAGAGATATTGAAGTGATTTATTTAGAAGGAAATCATGACTTTAACCTCTCCTCTATTTTTACAAATGCTAAGGTTATTCCCTTACATGAACAGCCTTTAGTTTGTAGCTACCAAAATAAAAAGATATGTTTAGCTCATGGTGATTTTGATGTGAGTTCCTCTTATAGTCTCTACAGTAAAGTTATTAGAAACACTGTTGTTCTACATTTATTAAAGCTAATAGATATATTGACAAATCACGCTATTCTTAAAAAGTTAGATGGCTTTTTAGCTAAAAAAGATGATTGTAAAGAGTTTTTAGGCTTTGAAGATTTTATAAGTAAACGCCATTTACAAAAGTATAAATGTGACTATTTTATAGAAGGACATTTCCATCAAAATAGATCTTTTAGTTTTAGTGATTTTCATTATACAAATTTAGCAGCTTTTGCTTGCAATCAAAGATACTTTATAGTAAAATCAGTCAATGACAAAGAACTTTTACATGAAGAAGAACTCTTACAAGGAGAGTAACTAATGGATGACAATTCCCTAAAAATAGGTTCTAATGAGATGGAACTTGTAGATTTTCGTATCCTCAAAGAAGAGGATGGTGAAGTTTATGAAGGTATATACGGTATAAATGTTTCTAAGGTTAGAGAAATTATCCGTGTTCCAAACTTAACAGAACTCCCTGGTACACCAGAATTCATTGAGGGTATTTTTGACCTTCGTGATGTTGTGATACCCGTTGTAAACTTAGCAAAGTGGATGGGTATAAATCCTCCCGAAGATGCTATGGCAAACTCTCGTATAATTATTACAGAGTTTAACAATGTTCTCATTGGTTTTGTGGTTCACGAAGCAAAACGAATAAGACGAATAAACTGGAATGATATAGAACCAGCATCTTTTATGAGTGGAACAGGTTCCCTAGATTCAAATAAAATTACAGGTGTTACTAAAATAGAAGGCGATAATGTTCTTCTTATTTTAGATCTTGAGTCTGTTGTTCAAGATCTTGGTCTATATGAGCCAGATGTAGATAACATTCCACAAGAACTGGAAAAATTCTCAGGATTAGCACTTGTTTTAGATGATAGTTCAACAGCTAGAAAGATAGTAAAAGAAGCACTTATGAAAATGGGCTTTCAAGTTATTGAAGCAAGAGATGGGGTTGAAGGACTTGTAAAACTTGATGATCTATATGCCACATATGAAGAGACTCTTGCAGATAATCTAAAAATCATTATTAGTGATGTTGAGATGCCTAAAATGGATGGCTTCCATTTTGCAGCAAACGTAAAAGAAGATGGAAGATTTTCTAATATTCCAATAGTATTTAACTCTTCAATTAGTGATCATTTTAGTGAAGGTAGAGGAATAGAAGCTGGTGGAGAAGCTTACTTAGTTAAGTTTGAAGCAAGCTCATTTTATAATGAAGTAGCACGAGTTGTTCGTGCTCATATGAAGTAAGGAGTAGAGATATGGATGAATTTCAAGAGATACTACAGGACTTTTTAATTGAGTCTTTTGAGTTAGTTGAAAAGTTAGATGAAGATTTGGTTGAGTTAGAAAATAATCCTGAAGATTTAGAACTTTTAAATGGAATATTTCGGGTTGCACATACTGTTAAGGGTGCATCATCTTTCTTAAACTTTGATGTTTTAACTCATTTAACTCATCATATGGAAGATGTATTAAATAAAGCTAGACATGGTGAGCTCATAATTACTCCAGATATTATGGATGTTGTTTTAGAGTCAATCGACCTTATGAAAGCACTTTTAGAGACTATTCGCGATACAAGTGCTGATGCAGGTATTGATGTGGCTGCCTGTGTTGTTAGACTTGACAAAATATCAGGTGGTGATGGTGAAGTAGATACACCAGTTGCTGCAGCACCTGTTATAGAGGAAGTAGTTGAAGCTGTTGAAGAAGATGATGATATGGACTATGATAATATGAGTCCAGATGATTTAGAAGCAGAGATAGAAAAACTTCTTCAAGAACGTCAATCTGAAGACAAAGCTAAACGCCAAGCAAAAATAGCAGCGGGAGAAGAAGTCCTAACAGCTCCTCCTTCACCAGATGAAGTGGAAGAGAGTTCAGCAGCAGAACCAACTCCTGCTGCGGCACCAAAACCTCCAGCTCCAGCACCTGCTCCAACTCCAGTTAAAAAAGCTGAAGAACCAAAAGCAGCGGCACCTGCAAAGCGAGCACCTGCTACAGTTGAGCAGACTATTCGTGTTGATGTAAAAAGACTTGATCATCTTATGAATCTTATTGGAGAGCTTGTTCTCGCAAAAAATAGACTTATAAAAATTAATGATGATGTTGAAGAACGTTATGAGGGTGAAGAGTTCTTAGAAGAGTTAAATCAAGTAGTAAGCATAGTCTCTCTTGTTACAACAGATCTTCAGATCGCTGTTATGAAAACAAGAATGTTACCGATAGGAAAAGTTTTCAATAAGTTCCCTAGAATGATTCGAGATCTCTCTCGTGAACTAAATAAGAAAATTGAACTTGAGATTTCAGGTGAAGAGACAGAGCTTGATAAGTCAATTGTTGAAGAGATTGGTGATCCTTTAGTTCATATTATTCGTAACTCATGTGATCACGGTGTTGAGACACCAGAAGAGAGAGTTGCTAAAGGTAAAGATGAAACAGGTGTAATTGGGCTTAAAGCTTATAATGAAGGGAACCAAATTGTTATTCAGATTGATGATGATGGTAAGGGTCTTGACACTGATATGTTGAAAAACAAATCTTTAGAAAAAGGTATTATCACTGAAAAAGAGGCAGACTCTATGAGTGATAAAGAGGCTTTTGGTCTTATCTTTAAACCAGGGTTTTCAACTGCTGCTGCTGTTACAAATGTAAGTGGACGTGGTGTAGGAATGGATGTTGTAAAAACAAACATTGAAAAGCTCAATGGTATTATCGACATTGATAGTGAAATCGATGTTGGAACATCAATGAAGCTGAAAATTCCTCTAACACTTGCAATTATTCAAGCACTTCTCGTTGGCGTTCAAGAAGAATACTATGCTATTCCTCTTGCGTCAGTTCTTGAAACAGTGAGAATCTCTAAAGAGGAGATATATACGGTTGAGGGAAAAAGTGTAATGAGACTTCGTGAAGAGGTTCTTTCTCTAGTTCATATCGGTGATATCTTTGAAGTTGAAAGAATCTTAGATGCTAGTGAACATGCATATGTAGTTGTTCTTGGTCTTGGTACTTCTAAACTTGGACTTATAGTAGACACTCTTGTTGGTCAAGAAGAGATAGTTATTAAATCTTTAGGAGATTATCTTAAAGGTATTGAAGGTGTTGCTGGAGCTACTATACGTGGTGATGGTGGTGTGACACTTATTGTAGATGTTGTGGCACTTATGTCAATGGCAAGAGATGTTAAAGCAACGACTATGATTGATTCTTCTTCCGAATCTGCAGGTGTAACTGAAAAAACAAAGGCGAGTGATTATACTGTTATGATTGTTGATGACTCTAAAACAGATAGAACTATAATGAGAAAAGCTCTTGAACCATTAGGTGTAACATTAATAGAAGCATCTGATGGACAAGAAGCACTTAATATCTTAAAATCAGGCGATCATAACTTTGATGGTATGCTTGTAGATATAGAGATGCCGAGAATGGATGGTTATACTCTAGCAACAGAGATTAAAAAATATAATAAATACAAAAACTTACCTCTGATTGCTGTAACATCTCGTACTGGTAAATCTGATCGTATGCGTGGTGTTGAGTCTGGAATGATTGAGTACATTACTAAGCCGTACTCAGCTGATTATCTATCAAGTGTAGTTGTTAGAAACATTAATTTTAAAGCGGAGTTTTTATAATGAGTGATAAATTAAAAGAGATAATTAATAAGCAAAGTGATTCACAGAATGTAGATATGAACCAACTAGATGATGTTGTTCAGCTAGTTGGATTTGTGATAGGGGATGAAGAGTATGCTATTCCTATTCTTTCTATTCAAGAGATAATTAAACCATTTTCATGGACGAGAGTTCCTCAAGTTCCAAAATATGTTCTTGGTGTTTTTAATCTTCGTGGTGCAGTAATACCTCTTATAGACCTTCGTGCTAAGTTTGGGCTTCAGACTAAAAAACAGTCCGATGAGACACGTTTTATAGTTATGCGTCATGAAGATGATGTAGCAGGATTTGTAATAGATAGACTTACTATGGCAATTCGTATTAAAAAGACAAATATTGGGCCACCACCTGATACTATTGACTCTGATGACACAATCATTGATGGTGTTGGTAAACAAGAAGATAAAATTATTACTATTCTTAAGGTAAATAAACTTTTAGAAAGAGATTTTTAATATCTAGATTGATGAAAGCCTCACTCCAAATAAAAAATGTTCAAGATGGGCTTTCCCTTGATTTTTCAGGGAAGCTTACTCTTTATGACATTACAAAACTACAAGCCATTTTTGATAAAATAGATTTAAAAAATATCACTGCTATAAGTATAAATTTAAGTGATGTTAGTTTCATAGATACAGCAGCTGGTATATTTTTAGTAAAACTAGAAGAAGAGAGTAGTGCTAAAAATATACGAACTTCTATCATTTGCACAGATGATATTGTCTTGTCTACATTAGAGTTAGTAAAAATGCAAAAGATAGGCACAAAATTAGATGAAAAAGTAGATAAAGAGAAGAGACTATTATTTAAAAGTACTTTTGTAAAAGTTAATGAGTATATTCAAGGCTTTAAATCTTTTATGACATTTTTTGGGCATCTATTTATGACAAAGATTTACTATTTAAAATCTTTTAAAAATATACGTTTTAAAGAGATAGCATTTGAAATAAATGAATCAGCATTCAAAGCTTTAGGTATAGTCTCTCTTACAAGTTTTCTTATTGGTTTAGTAGTAGCATACCAATCTGCCTATCAGCTAAAAATTTACGGTGCAAATATCTTTATAGTAGATATGTTGGGTATATCTATACTTCGGGAGTTAGCTCCTCTTATAACGGCCATAGTAATTGCTGGACGAAGTGGTTCGGCGTTTACAGCACAGATAGGTGCTATGAAAATAACACAAGAGCTAGATGCTATGAAGACTATGGGTTTTGATCCATATATATTTTTAGTATTGCCTAGAATTATTGCTCTTATGATAGCTCTGCCTATCCTTATATTTGTTTCTGACATTATGGGTATGCTTGGGGGTATGATAGTTTCATATATTGACCTTGGAATAACTACAGATTTATTTATGGATAGATTTCGTGAAGTTGTAGCGGTTAAGCACTTTTTTATTGGTATTTTAAAAGGACCATTCTTCGCATTTCTCATAGCAAGTATTGGGATTTATCGTGGTTTAGTTGTAAAAGATGACACTCAGAGTATAGGTTTTAATACGACAAAAAGCGTTGTTGAATCTATTTTTGCAGTTATCGTTTGTGATGCACTTTTTTCAATAGCCTTAACAAATTTAGGAATATAAAATGAGCATAATTGAAGTCAGAGATGTTAAAACTATATTTGGTGAAAAAGTTGTTCACAATGGGCTCAACTTAAGTATTAACAGTGGCGAGATATATGGTTTGCTTGGACCTAGTGGATGTGGAAAAACAACACTTCTTCGTGAAATGGTTATGCTTCAGGAGTTTAACTCAGGAAGTATAAACATACTAGACACAAAAATTGAAAATATAAGACAAGAAGATGCTCAGAGTTTAAGACGCCAATGGGGAGTGCTTTTTCAAGCAGGTGCACTTTTTTCATCTTTAAGTATACGAGATAATATCTCTCTTCCTCTTATTGAATACACTGATTTGTCTCCTGTAATGATAGAAGAGATAGTAAGGTTTAAAGTAAATCTTGTAGGTTTAAAAACTAGTGATGCTGATCTTTTTCCTTCACAGATTAGTGGTGGTATGAAGAAAAAAGCAGGACTAGCCCGTGCCTTGGCTATGGACCCTAAACTTCTCTTTTTAGATGAACCTACAAGTGGTTTAGACCCGATTTCGGCAAGAGAGTTTGATGAGTTAATACTAAAACTTCGCTCAATGCTAGGCTTAACAATAGTAATGGTATCTCACGATTTACAATCAATACATGATACTTTAGATAGAATGGCAATAATAGATGAGAAAAAAATTGCCTACGAGGGAAGCATTAAAGATGTCACCTCTTCAAATAGTGCATTTGTACAAACATTTTTTAAATAAGTTAGGAAATTATAGATGAATAATAGAGTTAATTATACTGCTGTTGGTTTTTTAGTTTTACTTGGTATGTCTTTGATAATGGGTTTTACATATTGGATGTTAAAACCAACAGTAAATGAAGATATACAAAAATATACTATATATTTTGATGAGTCAGTTCTCGGTTTAAACCTTGATGCCCCTGTAAAATATAGAGGTATTAGTGTTGGTAAAGTAGCACAGATGAGGATAAATCCTAGAAACTCTGAGCAAGTTGAAGTAACAGTAACGGTCCTGAAAACAACACCAGTGAAAGTAGATACAATGGCTAAGTTAACTGCACAGGGAATTACTGGACTAACTTACATAAACTTAAGTATGGGTAGTCATATAAGTGAAGTTTTAAAACAGCAAAAAGATGAAAAATATCCAGTGATAAAAACTGTACCATCTTTTTTTGAAAACTTAGAAAAATCTTTTGGAAATGTATCGAATAGACTCTCTTCCACCTTAGGAAGAACGGAAGAACTTCTTGGTGATGAAAATCAGAGAGAAGTGGCATTACTACTTAAAAGAAGTGCTCATGTAATGCAAAAAGTTGAGCTTCTCTTAGATGATAAAACTGTTTCTCATCTTCAGTCAACGGCAGAAAATATGGACTCATTTACAAGAAAATTAGATAAATTAATGCCAGATATAGATAACTTTTTAGAGAGTAGTGTAGCTTGGGAAGATGATATAGCAGGTTCATTTGAGTCTATTTCAACAAGTTATAAGGGTATTAGATCCTCTATGGATGAGTTTAAACGTGCTATCTCTAGTGGAGAATTTAACATGAAAGAGTTAGGGGCAGATGTAGTTCCTACAATGAATAATACACTCTTAGAGATGCAAGAGCTCATGATTAATTTTGAAGAAGTTTTAGAACAGTACAATAAAAGTCCATCAGATATTTTATACAAAAAACAAGAGATAAGAAAAGCTCCAGGAGAAAACTAATATGAAAAATTTATTACTATTGTCATTTTTAATTTTTAGTGGATGTAGTGTAACTAATGCACCTATATCAGAGTATAGAATAACACCAACATTAGAAAAAATAACATTAAATGCACAGATGTGTAAAGATAAGTCTTTGAAAATTGCACAAGTTTTTAGCTCAAATTCTTTGATGAGTAAAAAAATGAAATATGCACAAGATGACTATAAAGAGTTCTCTTTTAATGAGTCAGAATGGGCAGTAAGTCCAAATAATGCGATAACAAAAGAGCTAGTAAAAAGTGTAAGAGATACAGAACTCTTTTCTAATGTTACAAGCTTTAAATCAAGAAGTCGTAGTGATTTAATCTTAGAAACAAGTGTAGAAGATTTTATGCAGTATTTTAGTACTAATAATAAAAAATCATATGTAAATGTTGTAATATCTATGACTCTTATAGATGCAAAAAATTCAAAAACTATAGAGACAAAAACATTTGCAAAAAAAGTTAATGTAGAGTCAATAAATGCTTATGGCGGTGTAACTGCTTTAAATAGTGCTTTTGGAACAGTTTTAGGAGAAAATAGAGAATGGTTAGAGAGTCTCTGTCTATGATACTAGAGAAAGAGTATGTTAGTAGAAGAGCAAGACTAGCCTCTTGTATGAAGAAAAATTCTGTTGCTATTCTCTTTAGTGCAAAGCCTCAGACCCGTTCGAATGATACGGAGTACCCATACAGACAAAATAGTAATTTTTACTACTTAACGGGCTTTAAAGAAGATAATGCAACACTAATAATTCTAAAGAAAAAGAAGGATTATAAGAGTTTTTTGTTTGTACAAAAGAAAGATAAAACTTTAGAGTTGTGGACAGGTAAAAGAGTAGGTGAGAAAAAGGCTAAAAAGCTTTTTAATGTGAATGATGTATTTATAAGTAGTGAGTATAGTGGAAAACTTTTAGAGTATATAAAAGAGTCTCAAAATATCTATTTTGATTTTAGTATGAGTGATGAGAGAGTTGATAATTTAAGAGTTAAAGCGAAGAGTCTCAGTTCACATGAAAATGTAGCTTACCTTCTTGGAAAACAGCGTTTAATTAAGTCAGATGCTGAAGTCTCTTTGATTAAACAAGCACTGCTTATAACTCAAGAAGCACATCACTACGCTATGAGTAATGCAAATACTCTGGAGAAAGAGTCTAATCTTCAAGCGTCTATAGAGTATATTTTTAAGAAAAATGGGGCTTACAATGATGCTTATACCTCAATAGTAGCATGTGGTAATGCAGCAAATACTCTACACTATATAAGTAATGATAAAAAGCTTGTGGAGAATGAGCTTATTCTCATAGATGCAGGTTGTGAGTATGAATACTATGCCAGTGATATCACAAGAACTATTCCAGTTTCTGGTAAATTTACACCTGCACAAAAAGAGCTCTATACTATGGTTTTAGATGTTCAAGAAAAAATAATAACTATGATAAAAAGTGGAGTATTAAAAACAACTCTTCAAGCAGAATCTGAGATGCTTCTGTGTCAAGGAATGTTAAAACTTGGTATACTCAAAGGAGATTTGAAAAAGCTTCTTAAAAAGGGTTCACATAAAAAATATTACCCACATGGGATAGGGCATTGGATGGGTATAGATGTTCATGATGAATCTCCTTATAAAACTAAGAAAGGCAAAGAAATTCCTTTAAAAGAGGGAATGATTTTGACCATCGAGCCGGGAATTTACTGTGCTAAAAATGACACAAGCATACCAAAAGAGTATAGGGGAATAGGCATTCGTATAGAAGATAATATATTAGTAACTAAAGATGGATGTGAAAATTTATCTAAGGGAATTGCTAAGACTGTAGCAGAGATAGAGGCACTTAGCTCTTAGTTATAAGAGTAAGTCCATCCTGTAAGCTTATGCGTTTTTGCTTCATAAAAGTTGTCTGAATCACCTAAGAAATCAATCACATGCATAAGTTCATAAGGAATACTAGCTTGATCTTCAGGCTTAAGTAAAAGAAGTGGCATAGCTGTGTCTTGTGCACTCATTGAAAATCCAACAGACATTACTTGAGAGAGTACTTCTTTAGGATTTGAAATCCCATTTTCATCCATAAATTTATCTAAAATAGCACTTTTAACATCTTGAGGAAATTTATCACTAGTGTTTAAAAATATTGTAAAGTGAATAGGAGTATCTACAAACTTTTCTGGGGCAGGTGCTGCCATAATAATATAATCTACATTTTCTAAATGTTTTTTTACTTCATCAATCTCAAAATACTTATCAGTTACTATCGCTTTTGCTTCCATTTTTTCTCTTTATATGGCATTTTGCCAAGTTTTAAAATTTATTGTGAATTTTATCATAAAATAGCTACTAATGGCACAAATAATGCTATTAAAAAAGTAAGATTAAGGAGTTATATGCAGTTTATAGAAGCACTAAAACTTAGAAGTAAGTTGTTTTTTCTTTTTATTCTCATAACATTAAGTCTCATAAGTGTAGGTATTATGGGAACAATGCATATAAATTCCATGAAAAAAAATTTAGATGGACTCTATTTTGGTTCACTTGTCCCTGTTACTGAGTTAAATGAAATTATACATACATATCATAATGGTTTAGCAAGTAGTGTCTATAGAGCTTCAAGATTAGAGATAAGTCCAGACCAAACAGCTAGTGAAATTAAGCACGCTATTAAATATATAAATCGAAAATGGAAAGGTTATGAATTCCATTTTAAAAGAGATGATGAACTAGAATATGTTGGGTATGTAGATTTAGAAATTAAAAAGATTAATAATTATTTTTTAAAAATATATATGCTTTCAAAAAAAGGTATAAATTTAAATAATATCAACCTTCATATTTTAGAGAAAAAAGTCTCTTATCTCGATAATACAATTCAGAAACTTATAAATTATGAGACAGATGTTGCTTCATATGAACGAAAAAAGTTTTTAGAACAATATACACAAACAAAAATGCAATTAGGAACAGTACTCCTTTTTATTGTTATGGCCGTTTTAATCATATCTTTATATGTTTTTAGAAGTATTCAAAATGATCATACTAAACTTGAAGAAACAACTAAGAAACTTAAACGTGCAAATAAAAAATTAGAGAATGTTTCATATACAGATTCTCTTACTAATCTGCACAATAGAAGATACTTTAACTTAGTCTATGAAAGAGAGCTTAAGCGTGCAAAAAGAAAGAATAGTTATATAACATTTATGATGCTTGATATAGATTTCTTTAAGCAGTATAACGATACTTATGGACATGTAGAAGGTGACTATGCACTAAAAGCAGTTGCCAAAATACTAAACAATACACTCAAACGTCCAAGTGATTATGTCTTTAGACTTGGGGGTGAAGAGTTTGGTGTACTTCTAACAGATACTGATGAGTCAAGTAGTGCCAAACTTGCACGTGATATTTGTGACAGTATCCGAGGTAGAAAACTAAAACATGAAAACTCGAAGGTTAACGAGTATGTTACTATATCTATTGGTGTTGTTTGTTGTATAGCAGACAATGCTTTAGATGATGAAGTTCTTATCTCTCGTGCTGATGAGATGCTCTATGAAGCAAAAGAGACAGGACGAGATAGATACATTATAAGTTCAAATGTAAGTGTCGCAAAAGCTCAGATTGTTGAAGATGGAGAGTTAATAGCTTAGGTCTTAATGTCCATTTTTAAAACGAAAATTTAGTTCTACTAAAAGAGGACGAAGTTTCTCTTTTAAGTCCCCTTGAAACTCCATATAGCTATCTTTGTAACTGCCACCACATCCAAGTTTCTTTTTTAAAATTTTAAGAGTCGCATTAGCATCTTTAGCTTCTAGAAAAAACTCACCAATTAAGGTTACTGTTTTCCCTCTACGTTTCTCTTTTGCAAAGTGTAAAAAATGTTTACTTGGTTCTTGGATTTCATCTATAAGTGTTGATTTTCTTGGTGTTTGAACTTGTGCCCAAGAGTCATCTATATCTGCACCAATGAAAAGATCGAGTTTTTTACCTCTACTCACTTTCATCACCTATAAATTTAAAACGAGGTTTTAAGTATCCATCAACTTCTACTTTTTCAAAAAACATAGAAAAAGGTCTAACCCATAAGTTTTCATCCCCATACATAGTACGGTATAAAACTAAGAGTTCATCTGTTTCGCTGTGTTTAGCGATATCTATAACTCTGTAACGATTACCTTTATAGTGTTCATAGATACCAGTCTGCATTTAAAGTACTTTTTGAGCCAAAACTGACATATCAGGATTATCATAGTGAGATGATTTTATCATCTCAAGAACATTAGCATTAGAGAGTTTAGTCGTATCATAAACAACAACTATTGACTCATCTCCAGCTTTTAAAAATGTACTCTCACCATACTCAGTA
>Ga0256826_1002276_pt1 | contig 11735 bp, 9 predicted proteins | sample CV79metaG_FD_185975 | JGI IMG/M metagenome (GOLD analysis project Ga0256826, IMG submission 185975) | Hydrothermal vent microbial communities from East Pacific Rise, Pacific Ocean - CV79 | ecosystem: Environmental > Aquatic > Marine > Hydrothermal vents | place: Pacific Ocean: East Pacific Rise... | reverse complement strand
AACAGAAGCATTACTTCTAACTCTGGTTCGGCTGATTTGCTTGAAGCGTTGGGTATGAACTTAAACCTTAACCCTGCACAACAAGTTGAGATGTTGGAAAAGACAGGATTTTGTTTTATATTTGCTATTAATCATCATCCTGCAATGAAACATATTATGCCTATTCGTCACTCTATTGAGCATAGAACCATTTTTAACCTTTTAGGACCTTTAACCAATCCTGCTGGAGCAAAAAAATACCTTTTGGGTGTGTTTCACCCTGAGTTTATTGAGCGTATGGCTGGGGCATTGTTGGAGCTGGACATTACAAGAGCATTTGTTGTAAGTTCTAACGATGGAATGGATGAGATTGCTCTTGCAACGACCACACCATTTGCCTATGTAGAAGCTGGAAAAATCTCTAAAGGTCTTATTAACCCTGCAGATTTTGGGTTTAGAATGGCTGGTAAAGGTGAGATTATGGGGGGAACGGCTGTTGAAAATGCCATGATTACCCGTGAGATTTTTGCTGGAGTTGAGAAAGATGCAAAGTTAGACATTGTATTGTTAAACACAGCGTTTGCTCTGTTTGTTGATGGTTCAGTACGTGATATGAAAGAGGCTTTAGAGATGGTTCGTGAGTGTATCTCTTCTGGGAAAGCTGCTAAACATTTAGAACAGATGGTTGAAGTCTCAAATAGTTTTGACGCGTAGGGTGTAGTCCCTGACTACACCGTCAAAACCAAATTCAAATTTTTATATAAATAACGGATTTAAATGAAAGAAATTATTGCATCAGAAGATGAGTTAAATGTCATTGTTCAGTACTTAACGGAAGAAGTTCCCTCTTCTGCCATCATTTTCTTAGTAGGAAACCTTGCAGCTGGAAAAACAACTTTAACTAAAAGTATTGCAAGAGAGAGAGGAGTGGAGGGTGAAGTCACTTCTCCTACTTTTTCTTTGCAACAATGTTACGAAGAAAATCTTTTTCATTATGACCTTTATCGCATTGAAAACTCTGAATTTATGGAACTTGGATTGTTTGAAGAGTTTGACAAAGAGGGTTGGCACATGGTAGAATGGGGTGATGAAGCACTGAAAAACTTTTTACTCTCTGCTGGGTACGAAGTTTTTACTGTAACTATTGAGCCTTTTGAAGAGAAAAGAAAATATATAATTGAGAAAAATTAATGAATAATATACATACACTTGAAGCGAAAAACCTCTCTAAAACCATAAAAAAAACAACTATTGTACATAATGTTTCAGTTAAAGTCTCCTCTAGTGAAATTGTTGGTCTTCTTGGACCAAATGGAGCAGGGAAAACAACCTCTTTTTATATGATTTGTGGTTTAACTGATGCAACGTCTGGTTCTGTCTTTATTGACTCGCAAGAAGTTACCCAAATGCCTTTAAGTACACGTGCAAAACTTGGAATTGGTTATTTGCCTCAAGAGTCTAGTATTTTTAAAGACCTTTCTGTTGAAGATAATCTTTTTATGGCTGCAGAAGCGATGAAGATAGATAAAAAGATTGCCTCTGAGAGAATAGATAATCTTTTAAACCTTTTTAATATTGAGCCTATTCGTAAGCGTTTAGGTATTCAACTCTCAGGTGGTGAGCGAAGACGTGTTGAGATTGCTCGTGCTTTAGTGGCTGAACCAAAATTTCTTCTTTTAGATGAGCCATTTGCAGGGGTTGACCCCATTGCTGTTGAAGATATTCAAGGGATTATTCGTGAATTAATCAAGCTAAATATGGGTGTACTTATTACCGATCATAATGTTCGTGAAACTTTGGGAATTTGTGACCGTGCTTATGTTATGAGAAGTGGTGAAATGTTAGCAAGTGGTACTAGTGAAGAGATTAAAAAAGATAAGAATGTAATTAAATACTATCTTGGAGAAAATTTTCACTTTTAATTATACTTTTCTTTTGATTTTTTAATTTTTTAGAGTATATTATTTTTATAATTTAATTAAATACTTTAATTTTAGGATAAAAATGAAATCTTTACAGATAATTCTCTTTCTTGCTATTTTAACTTTTTTAGGTTGTGGAGGAGGATCAAGTTCAAACTCCTCTCGTACAATAACTATTGACCCTATCTTTAAAGAGTTCAATGTAGGTTTTGGTGGCTCTTCATCTTTTTCTTTTTCTTCATCAAAAAATGAAGGTGAAAAGATTTGGGTTAGTGTGAAAGATTTATTACTTGATGATAATATATCACATAATAGTTACTATGCTAATATTAAAGAGTTTAATGGCTCATCTTTTTCAAAACTTCAAAATAGTCTTAAAAAAAGTAAATTTATAACTTTTTGGTTCGTAGATGGGTGGAAAGAGAGTTGGTACAATTTAGAAAATATTCAAGCTTTAATGGATGAGGGATATATACCAGTTTTTAGTTATTGGTATTTTGGAGATAAGCTTATAAATGGAATGCCAAGTGAGCAGAAGAGAGATGATTATGCTCAAGACAATATTAGAGTTGCTGATTTATTATCAAAACTTGATGGAAAAAAAATTATTATTATGGAGCCTGAGTTTAATAAACAAGATGTGATAAAAGATGAGGCAACTCAACATAAGTTTGCCTCTATTCTATCTAAAGCAATTGATATAGTTAAAGCCCAAAATCCTGATGACCTTTTAGTTACGTTAAGCATGATGGATACGGGAAGTAGAGGAGTAACTGATACTGCATCAAAATGTGGATATGAAAACTGCTCTTTGGGTGACAACTATGCATGGAAAAAACCTGAAATAGTCTTTAATGATTTATTAGATAAGCTTGATTTTGTTTCATTTCATCAAATGATTGCACAGTTTAGTCGAGACCATACAAATCCTGGTGGTTGGGATACTCCAAACCCTAGAAAGTTTACTGATGATGAAATCGGAATTGACTTTTTAGCAGATAGAGTTGTAAATCTTTCTAAATTTATGCATGAGAAATATCATAAACCTGTATTTATGCCCTATATTACTGTTGCTACAGGTACATGGAAAGATATAAATAATAATCATAAAATAGAAGATAATGAGATAGATTATTATGGTTGGAATCAGAAAGCAGAGAGAACTTATAAGAGATTAAATGAACTTAAAATAAGATTAAGAGAAAATGGACTTTTTGGCTATAGTGTTATGGCTCTCTTTGATAATCCTCGACATGATTATGGTGGGTATCAATATTTTATGAACAATGAGTATCATTTGGGACTTGTTGGTTCAAGTGCCACAGATGAGATAGATATTGCATCTTATGGAGATTTGAAATTTAAAGGGAAGATACTTGAGACAATCTTTACTTTAGATAGTGACAGTGATGGAATACCTGATAAATGGGAGCATTTACATAGTTTAGATCCTAAGGATGATTCTAATGCTCTTGCTGATAGTGATGGAGATGGGTATAGTGATTTGTTTGAATATATTCATAATACCGATCCTAATGATATGCATTCTGCTCCTATCTTGAAGATAGAAAATTTAAGTTCTAACCAAAACTTACCAATGCTCAATCAAAAACAGCAAATCTCTTTAAATACTTTCATTAAAATGCAAAATAGTGGAGAAGTTCGACTTTATGCCGTTTCAAAGAATTGGTTATCTCTTACTCTTATACCTAAGAGAAATAGAGATAATACAGCATTTGAGAGACAACCTCTTGAAATTGTTAAGGCTGAAAATCCTGCTCTATTCTCTTTGAAAGATGAGAATAATAATAGTTTAACTATTGATAAAACAGGATTAAAACGAAGAACGGTGTATGCCCCTTTAAGAGTAAATGATCTGCATTTAAAAGAGAATATATTTATACATATTAGTGAAGATTTAGAGATAGGTAAATCTTATCATTTAGTAGTAGATAGCTCTTTAACTGGAAAAACTATAGAGATGGATGTCCAGTTTAATCCAAACACTCAATTAAGCAGATTATTACATGTCAATCCATATGGTTTTCGTCCTCAAGATGTAAAAAAAGCCTATTTAGGTCTAATGATGGGAAGTGCAGGAGAGTTTAATCCCAGAGATTTAAGTTTTGAAGTGGTAAGAAGTAGTGACAATAGTGTAGTCTATCAAGGTATGGCTACCATAGAGACTTCAACTCATTGGCGTGAGAGTTTTGCTAATGACCTATATAGTAAAGTTTATAAACTTGACTTTTCATCTGTGAAAGAGGTAGATGAGTATTATATCCGTCATAGTAGTGGAATTTCTCAACCTTTTACAATTCATAGTGATGCCTATCGTAATGCCATGAATACACTAGCATTAGGAATGTATCATCAAAGAAGAGGTGAAGCATTAACGCTTCCATATACACGATTTGAACATAAATCAACTATTGAGGATGCAACTTATATTTATGATAGCAATGATTTAGACCCTTGGCTCACTAGTAGGGATGGTTGGGGAGATGGTGTGAAATATCCTACAACATTAGAGGGAGAAAAAGTAGAGATTTCAGGTGGGCATATGGATGCAGGAGACTATTCTCCCTATACTTATAATTCTGCTATGACTGCATGGACGCTTATTACTACACTAGATTTATTTGGTGAACGAGTTGCACATGATAATCTTGGAGTACCAGAATCGGGTGATGGTATCTCAGATTTACTACAAGAATTTCTCATAGAGATAAATTGGTTAAAAGATATGCAAGATCCTGTAGATGGTGGTGTCTTTGGAATGAGCAAACCAAAAGGTATGAATTACCAGTCAACTATGCCAGGGGAGGATGAAAACTTAGAACGTTATCTTGCACCTAAAGATACAACTGTTACAGCAGGTTATGCAGCAGCTCTTGCACGAGCTGCAAGAAGTAGAGTTTTACAAAAGTATGACAATACGTTGGCTACATTACTTAGAAAAAGAGCCATTAAAGCGTGGGAGTGGTTAGAGAAAAATGAGGGAATGCATGGGTATCATCACTACGGACAATCAAATGGAGATGAGGGAGATGAGGGTCATGAACATGCTAGAGCTTGGGCTTCTATAGAACTTTATGCCTTAACAGGAGAAGAGAAGTATCATGATGCTTTTATTCGTTACCATAGACCACTCCTTAGAGATGATGGTGTCTATTGGCTTAATGAGGGTTATGGTTATACTACACGAACTTTAGCTCTTTGGGATAGAGATGCCATTCCTTACCCTGTAGATGAAGCATTAAAAAAGACCTCTATTGAACGTTTTAGAGGAGCGATGGAGATGTATGTTCTTCATGCTTCTCAAACACCTTATGGTTTAGTTGTTGACCCTGTACTTAAACGGTGGAATGTTGTGGGATGGTATTTTCCTATTAGTCATTTTTCTTGGGATTTACTTATTGCATATGAGCTTTACCATAAACCTAAATATTTAGAGGTAGCTCAAGACCAGATTCATTTTACTTTAGGAGCAAATCCCTCAAGTATGACCTACATTACAGGTATGGGATATAGACAGTTAAAATCAACCGTTGACCAAGAATCAAGATTTGACGGCATTGATGCACCAGTTGTAGGTTTGCCTGTATCTCCAATGGTAACAGGCTATAGTTGGAGTAATACATATAAAAGAGATATTAGTAATTATACCTATCCAGTTGATAATCCTAAGATGGATTCTAATGAGAGTGTTTACGGAATTTTAGAATCTGCTTATGATGGTTGGAATATCAATGGAGAGTTTACCATTGAAAAGATGGCAGGAATGCTCTGTAGTTTGGCTATTCTAACACCAAAAACAGATGAGGTTTATACCTATCCTAAGTTCAACTTATCTCTAAATAGCTTAGGGGATGAAATGTTTAAACCTAGCATTAAATTTACAAATACTATACCTAAAAACTACACCATAATGTGGTATGAAAATAATGAAGCAGTGAGTATTAATGATAACTATATTCTAAAGCAGGATTTTAAAAACCCAATTTGGAAACTTTCAGCAGAAGTTGTAACATTAGAGGGGCGAAGATGGTATGATGAACTCACTATCAATACACGAGATTATAATAATACAAATATTCCACTTAAACCTTTTTCTGAGGAGAATGCCTCTTCTCTTTTTCACTTTGATAATAATTTAAGTGATACAAAAGGAAAAGCAATAGATTTAACTTTAAATGGTAATACTTATTTTGATAATGGTAATCTTAACTGGATGATAAGTAAAAGAGGTTCTGCACTACGTTTTAATGGAGTAGGTGACAACATAACAAGTGTTTTTAAAATAACCAATTATCTATCAGAAAGAGAAACTACAACAGATATAAAAGAGGTTAGTATTGAGGGGATTTTTTATTTTGATAAGTTAGATAATGCTACTAAACTTTTAAATCTATTTTACTTTAGACAAGGATGGAATGGACTTCAACTTACACGCTATAAATGGACAGAAAATATTCGTGCAGATTTTGGTAGAACACAAAATATTAGTGATGAGATTAATAAAGCACTATCTTTACACTCATGGCACTATATTCAGCTTATTAGAACATTAACTCATGATATTTTAAAAGTAGATGGGAAAGAGCTTCTAAAAGTAGAGCATGATTCAGGAGTACTTTTTGATGAGAGAGATATATCTTTTGAATTGGGTAATTTCTATGGGTGGATGGACGAGCTAAGAATAAGAGTGAAGAGAGATTAAGGAGTTCTATTTATTAAGAGAAGAAAAGATTTTCTTTTAAGGATAGTCTCTTTAAATTGTCACCAAAATACTCAAAAAAACTTTTAAATTTCTCTCTTTTATAATTAATGTGAATTTATAACTACCATAACGAAAAACTAAGTGTTTCTAAGCTATAATCCCCCAAATTATTTTGTAACAGAGGATGGATAAATGGAAACACCATGGACTTTTATAGGCGTGTTTACAGGTCATGGAACAGCTTTAATGGTTGTTCACTTACTTTTAGTAGCAGGTCTTATTTTATTTTTAGCTAAATCAGCTGCATCAACAATGAGAGCAGTACCAACAGGAAGCCAAAACTTTATGGAAGCATTTATTGAAGGTGCAATTTCTATGGGTAAAGATACTATTGGCGAAGAGAAAGCAAGACAATATTTACCACTTGTTTTAACAGTTGGTATGTTTGTTCTTTTCTCAAACCTTATCGGTATTATTCCTGGTTTTGAGTCTCCAACATCAAATATTAACGTTACTTTACCGTTAGCTTTAGTTGTATTTATCTACTACAACTACGAAGGTATTAGAGTTAATGGTGTAAAAAAATATTTTGCACACTTTATGGGACCAGTTCCAGCACTTGCTCCATTAATGTTCCCAATTGAAATTGTTTCTCATATCTCAAGAATCATTTCATTGTCATTCAGACTTTTCGGTAACATTAGAGGTGATGATATGTTCCTTGGTGTACTTCTTATGTTAGTACCATATTTTGCTCCACTTCCAGCATATGTACTGTTATCATTCTCTGCATTGTTACAAACATTTGTATTTATGATTCTTATCTACGTTTACCTTGCAGGTGCCGTAGCTATGGATGATGACCACTAGGTCAACAATTAAAAGAGCTTAGTTAATGAAATTACCTACTCCTCTTTTATCTCTCCTAGTAAACTTTTTACTAGGTGCATCTTGGGCAATTACTTTCCTTGGTGCAATTATTCTCTTTAATCTTTTTTTACATGTTGGTTTCATATATGCCTTCTTTGGTTTTTTTATTGGTACATTACCGGGACTAATTTGTGTATTAGTAATGGAATACTTTTTTATGAGTTATGAAAAACTTAAAGAGATTAAAAAACAGACTAAACTTCTTGAAGAGTTAGTCAATAAATAGTAATGCTCTCTTATGCCATTACAGACCCTTCAACTTTAAATTTTTCTACTTTAAAACAAGATGTTAAATACTTTTTTCAAAAAGCAGACATGATTGTCTATCGTGATAAATCTAGTTTAAATTATGCCTCTAATGCAAAAGATTTTTTAGATGAGTGTCAAAAATATAATTTTAAAAAAATTCTACTACATACAGATTATGAGTTGGCACATAAGCTTAATGCTGATGGAGTACATTTAAACTCAACACAATTCAATAAAATAGTCTTAGCAAAGAGTTTAGGGCTATTTGTTATTATGAGCATTCATACAAAAGAAGAAGCTCTTAATGCTCAAAATCTTGGTGCCGACATGGTAACTTATAGTCCTATTTTTACTACGCCAAATAAAGGTGAGCCTAAGGGAGTAGAAGAGCTTCAAAAACTTACTACACTATTGAATATTCCTATTATTGCTTTAGGTGGAATTGTTACAAAAGAGCATATAGAGCAATGCAAGAAGAGTGGAGCTTCTGGATTTGCTTCTATTCGGTATTTTACAAATAAATCCTCTCAATAACCTCTGACAACAAAAACAATACAGGTATAAAGATAAGTGTACTAAGCATTATAAGAGCTGTAACCTCTTTAGGTCTACAGTTATATAGTGAAGCTAGATTAATATTTGCGACAGCGAGAGGAACCATCATCTCCATTAAAATTACTCCTTGAACAAACAATGATAAATCTGTAAAACTTAAAATGAATGCTGTCGCCAAGGGAATGAGAATGAATTTTTGTGTCATTACTGTAAAAAAGAGAGATTTTTTAAGAGCTGTTAGTTTAATGCCATAGAGAAAAGTTCCTAGCAAAAATAGTTGTAGGACAATTCCTGCATAGGCTCCCATTTTAAAAAGCTCTTGGATTTGTGGAATAATTTCTACTTGACTTAAATTTAAAATAATTGCAAAAGCAGAAGCAGGAATGATGGGTATTTTTACAATATTGAAAAGAGATTGCTTAATAGAAAATGTGCCTCTAGAATAGATATAAACACCTAAGATGTAAACTACAAATACATTGGCAATATTAATAAGTGTAGTGTAGATAACGGACTCCATTCCAAAGAGTGCAATGCCAAGAGGAATTCCAATGTTTCCTGTGTTTCCAACAAAACCTGCAATGCTTACAATGGCTCTCTCTTTTGGGTCTTTTATGAATTTTTTAGAGAAGAGTAGGGTAGGTAAAAGTAGTAAAGAGATAATACCAATATAGTAAAGAGGAACCAAAGCGTGTTCTATTGAGAGTCTAGCAGTAGAGAAACCCCAAATGGTTACAAAAGCTTGTAAAAAATAGACAGAGAAGAGTGTTAATGTTTTAGAGTTCATCTCCTCTTTAAAGATACGTTTAGCCAAATAGCCAAGAAATATAAAGATGTAGACAAAGATAATGGAGAGTAGGGTTTCAAACATGAGAAATTAGCCTATTTTTTAAAGAAATCATACTATAATCTTGCAAAAAATTAAAGGTTATTTTTGGAAGATACATTAACAAATTTAAGCACGTGGGGTTATTTAGCCTTGGCATTTTTCTCTTTTGGAGGATCACTTGTTGTGACAGCTGCTGCTGGTGTTTTGTCGTTTATGGGAGAGATGAATTTATTTATATCATTGGCAATTGGAATTGTATTTAACTATATTGGAGATATGTTTCTTTTTTATCTTGGAAAATATCATAAAGCAGACATAAAACCATATTTTGAAAAGCATAAACGTAAAATTGCACTCTCTACACTTATTTTACGTAAGTATGGGGTATTGGCAATATTTATTCAAAAATTTCTCTATGGAATTAAGACACTTATTCCAATCTCTATGGCACTTTCACGTTATGATTTTAAGAAATTTGGTTTCTATAATATTTTTGCTTCCATTCTTTTTGTCTCAACCATTATGATTAGTGCTTTTTATGCTGGAGAGACTATTAAAGCACTATTTGAGTATTTTAAAGCTTATCCTTGGATACCTTTTGTTGTATTAGCTTCAATTATTACTCTTATTTGGTATGGTATGGAACATTTAACGAAAAGAAAATAATTTGAATTTACCTACAATTTATCTTTTCCGACATGGGGAGACGGTTTGGAATGTTGAGGGGCGTTATCAAGGTCAATTAGACTCTCCTTTAACAGAGAAAGGGAAAAAACAAGCTCTTGATAATGTTCAGAAATTAAAAAAATATATTACTTTAAAAGATAGATTAAAGTTTTATTCATCACCTTTAGGACGTGCAAAAGCAACAGCTGAGCTTATGGTAAAAGAGTTGAAAATACCTCTATCTACCATTATTTTTGAAGATAGAATTCAAGAATTTAATTATGGAATTTTTGAAGGAGAGACAAAGACCTATTGTAAAAGAAAATTTTCAGATGAGTTTGAAGCTCGTGAATCTGATAAATGGAATTATCTTTTAGAAGGTGGAGAGTCCTATGTTATGGTTACTAAACGTTTAAAATCTTGGTTAGAGAGTGTTCAAGATGAAAAAATTATTGTTATAGTTGCACATGAAATGATTAATAGAGCATTAAGAGGACTCTATTTAAATTTAAATAATAAAGATATATTAAAACTTTTTCAAGCAAATAATGTTTTAATAAAGCTTGAAAATGGTCGTGAAACTATTCTTAATTAAAATGCTAATAAATACCTAAATTGTGGTATTTATTAGCATTTAAAATTTATTTTTAAAAAAGTTTCGGTATAATGCACGAAAAATAGTATCTGTAAATATACCATTAATCCTCATAAGGAGTCTTCCTCTTGGCTGCAAAAGACATCAATAAAAAACTAGACGAAATTTTTAAAGAGTGTAAAAAGTGTGACTTAATTACCTTTGAAAATTTGGCAAAAGAGTTTGAAAAACAACCTACACTTGTTCAATCACGAAAAATTTTAAAACTTTCTCAAACACATAAAATAGATCTTGTTACCTCTTCGGAGTATGCAAAGTTTCTCTCAGCATCAGAAAAGAAAAAGCGTGAAGCTGCAAGACAAAGAGAGATTGATAGTGGAGAAGGTGAAGACTTTGACTTTTTAAAAGAGAAAGAGTTATTAGAATGGAGTCGTTCTGACTCTCCTGTTCGTATGTATCTTCGTGAAATGGGAAAAATTCCTTTACTAACAAAAGAAGAAGAGATTTTTCTAAGTAGAGAGATTGAAGCTGGTGAAGATGTAATTTTAGATGCTATCTGTTCAGTTCCTTATTTAATTGACTATATTTTAAACTACAAAGAACCTCTACTTAACAGAGAGCGTAGAGTTAAAGAGTTGTTTAAAAGTTTTGAAGATGAAAAAGAGACGACTGATGATAAAGCCGACTCTTCTGATAGCAGTGATGAGAAAACAGAAGTTAGTGAGAGTAAAGGTGCTGATAAACGTGTAAAACAAGTTGTTGCATCATTTAAAGCTTTAGATAAAGCAAAAAAAGAGTGGATGAAGGCTCGTGATGAATTAGATGGTATGCTTGAAAATGATAGTGAAGATGCTGAAAAAATTCTTCATGAAAATATGAAAGTAGCATTTAAAAAACAACAACAAAAATTGGCACTTATTGATCTTGGACCAACATCTAAACTTATTAATGAACTTGTAAAAGCCATGGAGACAGCACTTAAAAGTGATGATGGTTTTGACAAGGAGTTAAAGAGACTTGAGTATAAACTTCCACTGTTTAATGATGCATTAAAAGAGAATCATAGAGGTATTTTAGAAAATATTTTAGAGATGGATAAAGAAGATATTACTGATGCTGTTCCTGAAACAACAATGGTAAGTACTTATGTTGAGATTAAGAAACTTTATGAGACTAGGGAAGCTAGTAAAGATAGTTTTGATCTTGATCCTGAGAAACTAGCAGAGATTCTTGGGCAAATTCGTCGTGGTAAACATCGTTCAGAGATTGCAAAAACAAGAATGGCTA
>Ga0256826_1002275_pt1 | contig 11737 bp, 10 predicted proteins | sample CV79metaG_FD_185975 | JGI IMG/M metagenome (GOLD analysis project Ga0256826, IMG submission 185975) | Hydrothermal vent microbial communities from East Pacific Rise, Pacific Ocean - CV79 | ecosystem: Environmental > Aquatic > Marine > Hydrothermal vents | place: Pacific Ocean: East Pacific Rise... | reverse complement strand
GTCAACAGCCTCTTCATCCATAGCACCTATGTAGTAACCCTCACGCTTACTCTCAGGCATAACGATAAGTTCCATTAAACGCTCGATTCCCATAGCAAATCCAACAGCAGGAGTAGGGCGACCATCTAAAAACTCTACTAGTCTATCGTAGCGTCCACCACCAGCGATAGCACTTTGGCTTCCGATGTTGTCACTCACAAACTCAAACGCCGTTTTAGAGTAGTAGTCCAGTCCACGTACTAGGTTTGTGTCTATTTCATACTTGATGCCATTTGTGTCTAAAATAGTTTTTAGTTTTGTAAAGTCACTCTCACATCCCTCACAAAGAGAGTTGAGAAGTTTTGGAGCTTTCTCATAAAGAGATTGGCATTTTTCATTTTTACAATCAAGAACACGAATAGGGTTTGTGCTTTTTCGGCGTTTACAATCCTCACAAATTTCATCTTCAACAGACTCTATGAAAGTAACTAAAGAGTCACGATACTGAGGCATACAGTTTTGATCTCCTAAAGAGTTTAGTTGAAGTCTGTAGCCAATGCCACAGCGTTTAAGAATGTCACTCGTCATCATTATCATCGCTGCATCTTCATAAACACTATCCACACCAAAACTCTCAACACCAAACTGGTGGAACTGTCTTAGGCGACCTTTTTGTGGGCGTTCATAACGAAACATAGAACCGTGGTAGAAGAAACGGTGAGTTCCCCCAGCCTTATCAAGTTTTTTCTGTATAAAAGCACGAACAACACCAGCAGTTCCCTCAGGACGAAGGCAAACATCATTTTCACCCTTGTCTGTAAACTGATACATCTCTTTTCCAACGATGTCACTAGACTCACCAACTGAGCGTTTAAAAAGAGCAGTCTCTTCAAGGAGTGGCGTTTCGATAAAATGAAAACCATACTTTTGTGCCACATCTGTAGCTGTATTTATGAAGTATGTAAAACGTTCATAATCCTCACTTAAAATATCATTCATTCCTCTAAGAGACTTAACCATTTGCATCCTTTTATATAAGTATGTAAGGATACCATTTTTTAGCTTTTATTACGAATTATTTAAAAAAATCACATATCTCTTTATCTAATGCTTTTGAAATTTTAGTGTTTATCATATCTATAGTTTCCTCTGGTTCCACCTCTCCCGAGGTGGAATGCACTCCTGTTCTGGCGTCCCACCTCGGGAGAGGTGGAACGAGGGTTATTTGTAACACTATTTTAGCTTTTATCTCTTTGTGATATAATCCAGATATGGATAGAGAATAAAATGTTAAATTTTAAAAGTATGTTTGAAAGATTTCACAATACTAAGCAGGATAGTAGTAATTTACTTGAGTGTGGCATAATAAAAGAGAAAAATTTCAAATATACACTCCCCTTTGAACTTGTCGCAGGACTCCCTCTCATAGAAGTTGAAATAGCACAAAAAAAGTATAAGTTTCTGTTTGATACGGCTGCATTGAGTGTAGTTCCTGACATTTTACTTCAAACGCCAGTTTTAAAACAGTTAGAAAATATACAGATAAATGACTCCCAAGATACTCTAAGCACTGAAACACTTTATGCTCTTAGTTCCTTAAAAGTTGCGGGTTTAGAATTCTGTGATTTTGCTGTGGTAACTCAAGATTTTAGTAAGCAGACTCCTCTTTGTTGTCTTGGATTTGATGGCATACTTGGGTATAACTTTTTACAAAATATAATAGTCCGTATAGATTATGAAAATAGTGAAATAACACTTTATGATAAAATGCCACCAACAAGTGACTATACAAAAACAGCTCTTTTTTTTGATGGTTTTTGTGGTCCACGATTTGAAATAAATTTTGCATTTAGAAATGTATTAGTAACTCTTGATACGGGAAAAAATGATGGAATCTCCCTCTGTGTAAATGATGAGTTTGGCTCTTTTAATGAGTATGCTTATGAAAAAAGAGAGACAGAGGGACTCTTTATGAGCTCCTTTAACGGGGTTAAAGAGTATAGCCAAGAGACAAACTACCTTGTAAAAGAGTTTAAGATTACTAAAAACATAGAGATAGAGAGTCATCCCGTAAGTCTAAACGCCACCTCTTTAAGTCTGGTTGGTAACAGTTTTTTACAAAATTTTGATCTTATTTTAGATTTTAAAAAAAAGCACCTCTATCTTCGACAATATAGTGATAAAAATGTAGAAAAAAGCTTTAGCAGTAGTTTTGGTTTTTTTGTGCATTGGAATGAGACTCAAAAACTCTATATCTCTGCAATGAGTAGAGAGTCTGTAGCTTCTAGAGCAGGATTAGAGATAGGAAACAGAATCTTAGCCTTAGGTGATAGAGATACTTATGAGTTTACTAAAGATGACTATTGTAAGCTGTTTTTAGCACTTAATAGTGGTGAGAAAACGTATGAATCCCAAGATAGACTAGAGATGACCGTCAAAAACGATACAACAATAAAAAGAGTTTTACTCAAAAGGAATACAACAGATGACATTTAAAGATTTAAAACTAGAGACAAAAATACTCAAAGCTCTTGATGAGAAAAACTTTCAAACGCCAACAGAGGTTCAAAGAGAAGTTATTCCTCTTGTTTTACAGACAAAAGATGTGATGGCACTCTCTCAAACGGGAAGTGGAAAGAGTGCTAGTTTTGTTCTACCAGTTTTACAACTTTGGAGTAAAAACCGAGATAATGCTAAAAAGGGAAAGATAAAAGTTCTAGTGCTTACTCCCACAAGAGAGCTTACACTTCAAGTAGCTTCGGCGTTTAATGAGTTTGGAAAATATCTTCCTAAAAAGCCTCAGGTTGTAAGCATTATCGGTGGAGAGAAGATAGGCGAACAACTCTTTGAAATTCAGCAGGGTTGTGATGTTTTAGTTGCTACTAGTGGGCGTTTCTTAGATGTTCTTAGTAAAAAGCAGATGAACCTCTCTCTTATTGAGCACTTTATTTTAGATGAGGCAGATAAGATGCTTGACTTAGGTTTTGAGGAGGAGTTAGAGGCTATTTTAGAAGCCATTCCTTCTAAACGCCAAAACCTTATGTTCTCAGCTACTTACCCTCAAAAGATGCAAAATATCGCAGCTAAAATTACTACGACCGCAGTAGAAGTTAAAATAGAGTCAGAGACTCAGGTAGTTGAGACTATAAAACAGAGAGTCATAAAAGTAAATCGTGAAAATCGTGGACCAGTGTTAAGAGAGCTTTTAAAAGAGAACAATTGGCGTTTAGTTTTAGTCTTTATGGCAAACAAGAGAGCGACAGATAACATAGCAGAGAAGTTTAGAAAGCACGGTATAAAAGCAGCTTCATTTAATGCAGACCTAGAACAAGATGTACGAAACGATACACTTAGTGCATTTAAAGAGGGCAAAGTAAATGTACTTTTCGCAACAGATATCGCTGCACGTGGACTTGACATAGATGATATAGATTGTGTTATAAACTACGATTTGCCACGTTCTCCTGCTGACTACATCCACAGAATAGGACGTACGGCTAGAGCAGGGAAGTCAGGAGAGGCTATTTCATTTATAGACCATGAGACCGAAGCTCATTTCAGACTTATAGAAAAAAGAAGTGAGATAAAACTAACTCGTGAGTCTTTAGAAGGTTTCGAGCTTGTAGGTGAAGCTCCTCAAAAGAGCAAAGGTCCAGCACCGGTTAAGGGTAAAGGTAAGAGTAAAAAAGATAAACTTAGAGAGAAAAAAGCTTTAGAAGAGTCAAAAAACGTTTAGTTTTCTGACTTACTTTTAGGTCTATACACTCTTACATTTTCACAGCTATCATTATCTCTAAGATACTGGGCATGAAGTTGACTCATTATTCCTTTTTCACAGTAGAGTAGATACTCTTTATCTTTAGGAAGTTTAGGAAACTCAGTTTTAAGTTTATGAAATGGTATCTTTATACTCTCACACTCAGTCTCTATACAATCATCTTCAGCACGAATGTCAATGACAACATAGTTTTGAGCGTTTAGCTCTTGAACTACCTCAACAGCTTTTAAATTAGTAACATCATCTATTATTTCATGAACATAAATATGTTTAGCTTCAGTAACAGCGTTCTCTAAAACCTCATAGTTAAACATTTTAGCTACTTTTTCCATACGTTTAAAAGAGCCATGAGTGATAGGGTTTTGAGAGATAACACCACAATACTCTGGCATACTCTCTGCAAAATGACGAGTACCTATGTCGTTTGCTATTCCTATGATTTCGGGTTTATTCATTGTAGATAGAGGACGAAGTATTAGTTTGTTGCTTACTTTATCTATGAGTGCTAGATTACGAAGAGTTTGGCTAGAAACTTGAGCAACACTTTCTCCCGTTAATAGAGCATCTATCTCTAGTTCATCAGCTACTTTTTCAGATGCCATTAGCATCAAACGCTTAAGTGTAACACCCATATATGTTGGGGGTGTTGAGCGAAAAATCTCCTCTACAACATCTTGAAAATCAACAGTAATAAATTTAACTTTATGAGATGAACCAAACTTAGACCAAAGATATAGAGCAACTTGTTTTACACCTATTTCATGAGCCATTCCTCCGAGATTGAAGAAGATAAAATGCGTTTTAATCCCACGTTTCATAGTAAGATATGAAGCTACAGTTGAGTCAAAACCTCCTGACATTAGGGAGAGTATATCACCTTGAGTACCTATAGGAAAACCACTTAAACCTTTGTATTTTGTAGTGATAAAGTTAAGTTGACTCTCTACTAACTCCATACTTATTTTTACATCTGGATTTTTGAGGTTAACTTTGAGTGCTTCAGAATGTGCTAGTAGATAACCACCAACAGTTCTCTCAAGTTCTATAGATGAAAAGGAGTGAGTTCCTGTACGTTTAGCTCTAACTACAAAGGTTTTACCCTTTAAAGAGTCTATAGTTAACTCTCCGATTTTTTCTTTTATCTTCTCTAGAGTATCCATACCATCAACTTGAAGTACTTCAAGTATCTGTTCTATACCTGACGTTTCAACAAGTTTGAGCCTTACTTCAACTAAGAACTCAATAGGTGTTACAACTTCAAGTTTATCAGAGAATTTTTTAACTGTTATATCAGAGCTGATACGTTCTAAAATATTTACTAAGTTTGTATAGAGTTGCCCAACCATCTGGCGTTTAGCAGAAGAGCCTTTAATCATAATCTCTGGAAAAAGTTTTAAAATAAATTTTTGAGTTTTAGAGGGTCTGTTTTGCACGAAAATACCTTGTTTTTATATTATTGCAATTATAGCTAAAAGCGAAGAGATTTTAAAAGAGCTTCTGCTACTTGTTTACCTTGTCCCATAACTCCAGTTAAAAGGTAACCACCCGTAGGTGCTTCCCAATCTAACATCTCTCCTGCACAAAAAATTTCAGGAAATTTTTTAAGTCTTAAATCCTTATCTAAGTTTTCAAACTTTAACCCTCCTGCAGTACTTATAGCTTCTTGAAGAGGTCGATACGAGTCTAAAACTAAAGGGAACTTTTTAAGAGTTTTGGCTACTACATCAGCTTCTGTTAACATCTCTTTTGTGAGTACCTCTCTTAGTAAAGATGCTCTGACACCATTTAATCCTACTCTCTTCCAAAAAGCACTTAAACTCTGTTTTCCTCTAGACGTACTCAACTGTTGTGTCAACTTACTTTGTGTACGATGTGGAAAGAGGTCTAAGTAGATTGTTAGTGGAGATTGTTGTTCTATTTTTTCTCTTAAAAATTTAGAATGTGTATAAATTAAACTTCCTTCTACACCATTTTGAGTGATAAGTAGTTCTCCTAATTTAGAGTGAACTTCACCCTCAACATCGCTAAAACTGAGTTCTACATTTTTTAAAGGAGTTCCTGCAAATTTTTCTTTAAAGAGTTCTGACCAATTGACATTAAATCCCATGTTTGCTGGTTTAAAAGGAGCAACTTCAATACCTCTTTGCTTTAGTATTTCTGCCCAAGTACCAGTAGAACCAAGTTGTGGCCAAGATGCACCTCCTAAAGCTAAGATAACTTTTTTAAAAGAGTACTCTTGAAGACCATCTGGCGTTTGAAATTGCCAAGTGTCTTTAGACCAAGCTACTAAGTGATGTTTCATTTTAAACTGAGTTTTATTGGCTTTTAGCTGATGAAGCCATGCACGGAGGAGGGGAGCAGCTTTTTTATCTAGAGGATATACCTTACCAGAAGAACCTACAAATGTTTCAAACCCAAGCTTGTGTGCCCATAAACGCATATCTTGTGGAGAAAAGGTATTCAGTGCATCTGTAAGATGATTTTCTGCTTCAAAATAACGGCTACAAAAAAGAGAAAAATCTTCCGAATGAGTAAGGTTTAGTCCACCTCGTCCAGCACGCAAGAACTTACGTGAAGCCGAAGGCATAGAGTCAAACAGAGTGGGGGCATAACCAGCATCTGACAGTACTTGTGCTGCCATCAATCCTGCTGGACCAGCTCCTATTATCGCTATTTCTATAGATTTCATTGTCAGACTCACTTATTTAACTTTTTTTATGAACACTACTTTGAGATAATTACCCTCTTGAAACTTCTTAGATATTTTGAAATCTTTTGGTAAAGAGAATCTTTCTTTTACTTCATATCTACCTTTGAGTTCTTTAAAAGCCTTGGATATAAAATCACTAAAAGTCATCATACTAAAGTTTGCAGAGTTTGTTGAAGCTACTATGATTCCGCCTTTTTTTGTTATTTGAATAGCCTCTTTTAAAAGGTTTACATAGTCTTTTGAAGCAGAAAAAGTGCGTTTTTTGGAACGAGCAAAACTTGGTGGGTCTAAAACAACCATATCGAAGAGAAGATTCTTTTTCACTGCATACTTAAAGTAGTTAAATACATCCTCAACTATTATGTCTTGTTTTTGCACATCAATGTTGTTAACTTTAAACTGCTCAGTAGTCTTAGGGAGACTTCGTTTAGCGAGGTCAACACTTGTTGTTTTACTAGAACCTCCAAGGGCTGCAAAAATAGAAAAAGCACCAGTATAAGAGAAGGTATTTAAAACAGTTTTTCCCTTGGCATACTTGTCTCTAATGGTTTTTCTAACATCTCTTTGGTCTAAAAACACACCAACCATCGCACCATCATCGAGATAGATGGCAAAGTTCGCTCCACTCTCTTTAACTAAAAGAGGTTCTGGGGCTTTTTCTCCACAGATAAAGTCATCTTTTTCATCGAGGTACTTGCCCTTAGAGTCAAAACGTTTTTTCTGATAGATACCTTTGTAGTCTACACTTTTCTTTAGTGCTTTTAATATGTCAGCCTTAAACTCATAGATACCTAAACTGTACCAAGTAAGTAGATAAAAACCATCAAAATAGTCTATAGTTAAACCACCAAGTCCATCACCTTCACCGTTAAGAACTCTAAATGCAGTAGTACTCTCGTTAGCAAAAAACTCTTTTCTGTACTCTAGAGCAGACTCTATTTTTTTAGTGAAAAATGTACTATCAACTTTTTCATCTTTTTTTGTAGAGAGTGCCCAACCATAGCCCTTGTTTTGTACACCATGGTATGCTTTGAGAATAAACTTTCCTTTCTCATCTATAAGCTTAAGAACTGAGCCCTCTTCTTTGACGCTCTCCCAGCTTACAATAGACTCTTTAGATATGAGAGGATATCCCTTTTTATAGGCTTCCACAAAGTCTGGTTTAACTGTTACTTGTATCTCTTGTGTCATTTAAAGCTATCCTTTTATTTAAGATGTTGGAGTAGGGATTTTTCTTCTTCTAGTGAAAGAAAACGCCATTTACTACTCTCTATATCGAGTTTGAGAGTTCCAATACTCACACGTTTAAGGTCTAATACCTTTAGAGGCGTTCCAAATTTATTATCTTTCATCGCTCCAAAAAGACGACGAATATGTCTATTTTTACCCTCATTTATCTGAATACGGAGTTTAGTTTTTGCTCCACCCATACCTATCTTCTCAACAACAAGAGCCTTAAGTAGGTCATCTTTACTTTTAATGCCTCTCTTAGCCTCGGCAATGTGCTCGTCTGTTACATGGCCTCTCACCCAAATTTCGTATATTTTAGTACAATTCCCTGGTTTAGTCAATTTATGACCGGTTTGCCCATCTTGAGTAAAAAGTAAAAGCCCCTTAGACTCTAAGTCAAGACGACCTATAGGCATCCACTGTTCATCAAAAACCCACTGAGGGAGAAGATCGTAAACGGTTTTTCTTCCCAAGTCATCAGAACGTGTGACTAAGTATCCCTTAGGTTTATTGAGGGCTAAAAGTAGTTTTGAGTCTTGCATTATAATACCTCTTGGATGGTGTAGCGAGTTTTTTCACTCTTCTCAAACTGCCACTCTTTTGTGCTTAAGTTCTCTAAAAAAGCCTTATCATGTGTAATGAACATCAGTGCTCCTCCATACTCTTGCAGAGCAGATTCGAGTAACTCAATGGACTCTAAATCCATGTGGTTGGTAGGTTCATCGAGAATGATTAAAGAGGGTTGTTTTAACAAACCTTGAGCTATGAGTAGTTTTCTCATCTCACCAGGACTTGGAATAGCACTATTTAAAAGTGCTTTGGCATCAGAGCCTAGTCTTTGGATAAGAGTAAAAAGTTCACCTTTCATTTCGCTATTTAAGTCGCTAACTTCTTTAAAAAGCTCCTCTGCTTGCTTATCTGTAATCTCTTGTGCGATGTAAAGAAAGTCGTGTTCAAAGTCAACACTCTCTATGAAGTAACGGATAAAAGTGCTCTTTCCAACACCATTTTCTCCACTAATCCCTATCTTCTCACCAACATTTACGGATAGTCTCGCAAAACAGAGTTGAGTTTCCTCAAATAGCTCAATGCAAGATCTCTCAACTGCTATGGGAAAGTTGTGCTTGGCGATTTCACCTTCAAACTTTATACCCGTTGCATACTCTTTTGAAAGTTTACCCATGTTCTCTTGAAGGTGTCGCTGTTTCGTAACTGTACGTTGGAGTAATTGACCATCGTTTTTATCTTTCCCTGTTAAGATAGCGCCATTTATTTTCTCTTTCATAGAGCTGTCATGTCGTCCAACACCTTTTTTTGAAAAGCGTTTTTTCGCAAGAGAGACTTTTTCTCTTTGTACTTGAACAGCCTTATTTAGTTTTTTGAGTTCATGCTCTTGGTCGCTGAGCACTTTTTTCTTATGTGAGAGTGTCTCTCCAAAAGCTTGTTGTGCTAAAGAAAACTTTGTTCTGTATTTTAGTACTTCACCTGCTTTAATCATGATGGTGTGCTCAGAGAGAGCGTCAAGCAGTGTTCTATCATGACTCACTAAGATGCCAATGCCCTTGTAGCTTTTAAGGGCTGAAACTACGATGGCCTGTGATTTTTGATCAAGATGATTTGTAGGCTCATCGACCATTAGTACATCACTCTCTGCTGAGAGTGCAACTGCTAGTTGTAGGCGTTTGCGTTCACCATGGCTGAGAATTTCCCATGAGCCTAACCACTCATCTTTGACTTGTAAGAGGTCTCTGAGTTTATATGCCTCTTTTGTGTATGTCATCATAAACTCTTCAAGCTCTAGGGGAGGAAACTCAGTATTTTGAGTACAGTAAACTACTAGCTCATTACCAACTATCATCCCTTTTTCACTTTCTAATTCTTTAGAGATGAGTTTTAAAAGTGTACTTTTCCCTGAACCATTAATGCCGGTTACTGCACTCCAACCCTTTTCAAAGTCTAAGTTTATGCCACTAAATATTGGCTCTGCTGCACTAGCATACTTATAAAATAGCTCTCTAATCTTTAAACTGTTCATGCGTTCCTAGTTTAAGATTAATTTGTTTTTTTAGGTAAACAGTTATAAGATGTTTTAACCCATGAGTTAAACTTATCGCCTTTTTCGAACCTCATTACATCATACATCTCAGGATCAAGTGTTTTTAAAGCTTTTTTAAAAAGATTTAAATCTAATGTTTCCATCGCTTTAGTCTCTTTTATTTTTAAAAATATTTTTATAAAATCTTCTAGTTTATAACCAATGTTCTTTTTACCAAGCTTTATTGCTTTGCCATTTTTTTCAATACCTAAAGCCTTGGCAGCTTTGAAAGCTTCTTGTTTAATTTTAAAAACTTTATCAAACAGAGCTAACTTCGTAATGACATCACGAGACTCTTTACAGTCATATTTCTTTAACTCTTTAAGTGCACTTAGACGTGCCTTGTAGTCAGATGTTAAACCTGCCTGTTTCATTAATTCGTTAATATTTTCAGGTGTTTCTTGTAGTATTGGCATTTAGTTTTCCTTGAAAGAACTCTACTCAAATTTTTAGGCTAATTTTAGCAAAACATATCTAAATAGTTACTATGCTGTTTTAGGGATTGTTTGGACTAAGTTCACAGTCTCTATATTTTGTTATGTAGTTAATCATATGCTTTTTGTCGATGTTTAAAATCTACAACAACTACAATAAGTTTTTCATCTTCAATAAGATAAAAAAGCCTATAATTTCCAACTCTATATCTATAATAACCTTCAAGATTATCTTTTAATTTTTTAATATTACTACCATAAAATGGATTTTCTCTTAACTGAGGATAAACAAAATTTTTGATTTTTTCGTAAAGTTTCTTATCTATTTTCTTTTTGGATTTTTGACTTATTTACAATAATTAGTTTAACTGTGTAGATGGTTTTACTTTATTATTAAACATTTTCATTAAGAATATTAAAACCAGACTAAAAAAAGATGTAATAAATTAAATATATTTCAGTATGAATGCTTTTAACTACTAAATTATTCTAAGTAGTGTCTTATTTTATAAGTTTATTTTTTGTACATAACGACTGAAGATAGCCGATAAATTTCCGCTAGGGAATTTATTGGATACTCTATTTTATTATCTTTTTAAACAAGTTGTATTTTTAATTCTTTTCCCATAATATGTGCAAATGCTTGTAATGTTGAGAGTCTAATATCTTGAGCATGATTTTCAATTCTTGAAATTGCAGATTTTTTAGTTTGCATTGCAGTAGCTACATCTTCTTGTGTTAAACCAGTTTCTTTTCTTGCCATTTTTAACATTTCACCAATTTTAAACTCTTGATATCCATTTTCAAAATTTTCTGAAAATTCACTATCAATCTCTTTGCGTTTAGTAATATATTGTTTTAAATCACTCATAATATTCTCCTCTAGTAAGATATTCATTTTTTCTTGTTTGAGCTAATGATATTTCTGATTTTGGAACTTTTTGGTCTTTCTTTTTAAAGCCATTTGTTAAAATAACAAATGTATCTTTGTCTTCAAAACCTAGAAGTCTAAAATTATTTTTACCAATTTGAGCTCTCACCTCTATAATTCCATCACAATTACTAAGTTGTTTATAAAACTTAGTAGAAATAATTTCCATTTCTTCAATTAGATTTAAGACCCAAACAATTTTTTGAGCTTCTTTTGAAGAAAGAGAATCAAGGAACTCTTCAATAGGACTTTTTCCTGATGGTAATTTATAGAATTTTATTGTTTTCATAATGATATGTTAACATAAATGTGAACTTTTGTCAAAATGGTGATTTTAAGATAACGGTCGAGTACAAAAATATGTTACCTACATTTGTAGTCTTTTGTGTTCTACAATGGTAGCTAAATCTTTAGTTTTAAAAGCTTTTTTCGGCTATGGTAACATATTTTTGTTGCTACGAGACTGTGAAAGAACTCCAAGCCAAATTCTAATAACTATTTTAGCCAAACATATCTAAAAATTACCATATTAAAATCTCCAAATTGTTATAATACTACTACAACTAAAAGGCTAAAGATG
>Ga0256826_1002274_pt1 | contig 11740 bp, 12 predicted proteins | sample CV79metaG_FD_185975 | JGI IMG/M metagenome (GOLD analysis project Ga0256826, IMG submission 185975) | Hydrothermal vent microbial communities from East Pacific Rise, Pacific Ocean - CV79 | ecosystem: Environmental > Aquatic > Marine > Hydrothermal vents | place: Pacific Ocean: East Pacific Rise... | reverse complement strand
CACCATTTTAGATTTTTAATAGCAAGAGTTAACTCCTCTTTTAATGCTATCTCTTCTTTTGAACTTCCTTGTTCCAATTGAATTTTAACAATCATCTTTTCTTTTTCAGTAACCAACATATCAATGACACGATTTAGCTCTTTTTTTCTACTCATGCTACTCCTCTCTTTATGTTTCTATCACTTCCATTCCTCCTTAAACCCCAAACACCCTCTCAAAAGCCAAACTGTTCACAGGATTCTTTTTATGCTCAGGAATTGAAAAACTCACATACTCAAAAGCATGAGCAAACTCGCCATCTCCTAGCAATACCTTTCCAAAAAATTCTGCCACTTTCTCAGGCTCATTTCTAAAGACCCCACAACCCCAAGCACCCAATACCAAAGCATCACACCCTTGGGCAACTGCCAGTCGCAATACTCGTGTAATTCGCTCTTGAAACACCTCATCTATCTGCTCTATAAAATGAGGTTGATTGTTCTCTATTGCCCCACGATTGGGAGCTGGGGAGGTAATGAAATCTACCAGATAAGGTTCACTCAAAAGCTCCCCATCATCAAGCCTAAAAACAGGACAGTTTGGTGAATAGATAATGTGGTTTGAGTAGAGTAGAGATTTGTTGATTCTACGATGATAGTGATAATATTCAGGTTGGCTCTCCAAACTCACATACAACGCACTATTTCTAGCCAAACTCTCCTCTTGGGCTTGACTCCCACCCAAAAAACCACCCCCTGCATTTTTGGCAGAGGCGAAGTTTAGCACAGCTATCTTTTTGTACTTTTGGCTATCGTTTGAGCGTTTTGCACCTTGTAAGGTTGTCTCGTTTACAACCTCTATGGTTGTGGTTTTATCGGTAGGAATAGTAGGATTTAGCTCATCGGTTGGAGTCAGCAAAAAGGTAGACTCTACAGACGCTTTTACAAGCTCTGCTAGTTCAATCTTTTTTCCATTCAGTTCATAAAATCCATATTCTATTATTTTTAAAGTCTCTTCTGATATTTTTGCTCTGTTATTTCTGTTTTTATTTTGCATAGTATTTCCATATATTGTGTTTGAAATTATTATACTCCAATACCATCTGAAAATTAGTAAATAGTTGGTAAATTTAAAATTAAGTTACTCACTTTTTTTCACAACTCTTGTAAAGGTTTGTACCAACACAATATAGAGTTCTCCTACCCTCTCATCATTTTTTTATATATCCACCACAGTAAAAGTAAAGATAGCAATGTAAAACAAAAATACCAACTATAGAGAGGAAAGAGAAAAAAACTTCCTGATAATAGCCTAATTAACCCTGAAAATCCATATTCTTCACTTCTCAAAACATCTTCTATATCAAAGTAAACTGGTGGAAAAAACTTCTTAGAACATAATATTATATAGATTCCAATTATCGTAAGCAATAAGTTTCCATAAAAAAATAGATACATTATAATTAACTCAGGAAGAGGTATATCTTCAAATAGAGTAAGTATAAAAATTGATGAGTTGTAATATATTTTTTTTAATAAATTGGATTCTGCTATTTTGTTGTTATGAGATATATAACTTGTGGATGTAAAGAGTAGCTTTTTATTTTTCTTACATACAGTTACTGTTTGATGAGATTCAATACTCTTAGAACACTCTATCTCTTGATTGTTGGTTCTTTTCGACCATGAGAGTAGAGACTCATTAAATTTAGGAAAAGAGGAGTTATTTTCAAAAAATGGCTCTTGGGCAAATAGTATGGTGCTAAGTTCAAATATTAGTAAGATTATGATGAAGTTTATGCTTTTTTTCATACTCTATCACTCTCATCTATTTTCATAAACACTCCATAACTCAACAATACAACTATCTATAAAATATATCTTTACCTTTTGACCATTTTGTATAACTTTTTTTTGATTTGATTTTGTACCAGAGAAACAGGCACTTAAAATCTTCTTTTGATAAAAAAACTTTATACCATCAACTTTGAAACTTATATATCTATTACTATTCACTCTTTTATCTTTATAATCACTTATTATTCCTTCAACTACAGAATACTCCTTATGATTGTACTTATCTTTTACTTGAATCAATTCTTTTATATCTTCACTCAACATAAATAACAACAGTAGAAACATAAATATAGAACCCAAAAAAACTCCACGCTTTTTTATATACTCAGAAGTACCTACTTTTTCTAATTTTTTAAGACTATAAAAAACTAAAATCAAAAAAGGTGAAAGGAAGAACAGGAACAATAAACGCTTTAATAAGATAAAAGTCATTTATTTGAAAAATCAGTTTATAATCCATTTTATTTCTCCATAATCTTTTTTATATCTCCAAATAAGATAGCCCAAACCTCTTCATCTAACTAAGTATACCCCAATAGAATATCAAAATCATCAACATTCCTACCATCTGGCTACAACATAACGTATTTGAGTATTCAAAGGGTATTATGGTATATTACTTAAAAGTGAAAAGGTATAGAATTTATGAAAAAACAAATTGAAAAAAAGTTGTTATCTATTTTAGAAACCACTAGAAAAATTGAATACAATGGTATCGTATTACACCTGATTGGACGCTCAGAATTGGATCAAGTTCTACAACTTGAATTGAGCGTTCGAGCCAATGACATAGAGAACGGTGTAGAGAAGAAAAACCATTTTTATGACCATGCCAAGATTATTAACCCTAACTATCCTGCATTTAAATACACACTCTCTATGAAACACAAGAAAAAGGAGATTTTTGACCCAGCCAAAGTAGAAAAAGCACTTCCTGCTGAGTTTCAAATCTGGAAAAACAAATCACGTGTAGCACTAGAAAAAGAGATAAAACACCCAGATTCTGCCATCACCGATGACCAAGCTAAAGAACTACGAAAAACTTTAGAAGAAGAGATAAGTATAAGTGAAGAAAAAATCAATAAAGTACTTGAAAACTATCATAAGTACAATGTTATCATCAGCACTTTTGAACAATATAATTATTACCCTGCACTCTATTTTGTGATGGAACTGGAAGGGGGAAAAAGCAAAGCCTCCGATACCCATTTACGAAAAGATGTCCCTAACGTACTTTGGTTTCATGATGAAAGACCATTTTCAGAACTACGTGCTAACGATAAAATGAGCCGAATCATCCAAACTTTTGACCGATATTGTGAAACCATCTATATAGAGAAAAAATAAGTATTTATATAATAATTATAATAATATTGTATACTATTAAAACCAATAACGAAGGATATACCACTCTATGAGAAAAATAAATACCATAATGCTCTTGACTTTAACATTCGTACTTTTTACAGCTTGTGGGAGTAATAAAAACACCGACAACTCAATACAGTCCGAAGTAAAAGCGTTAGATGGCAATACAAGCCATGAAGAAGACAACAACTCTAGTAATGAAACCACAATATTGGAACAAAATAGTACAAATGAAAACAATACAACAGAGATTAAAAAATCTTCAAAAGTAGTTACCATTTATGTTCATGGTTATCGTAAAACTGGGTATAAAAATGATCAAACCTATGGTAATTTGTATCACAACACCTTTAAAAGAGAACTCATAAAGTTTACAGGAGCTGACACTTTTGATGATTACAATAAAGAGACTTTTAAACATATTGTTTCTGCTGTAGATTTTTATGGAAAAGAAGCCCCAAACTATTATAGCCAACAAGATGCCGAGGATGTGGAAGCAATCACTAAAAAATATGGAGGGGGTATTCCCCGTTATGCTTTAATCGTAGCGAAGTTTGCAAAGTTTATTTTAAAGAGAACCGAAGCAGAAAAAGTCAATATAGTCAGTGTAAGTATGGGGTCACTCGTTACACGATGGATGATTGAAAAAGATGTAGAGGGTTTGGCTTCAGATGAAAAAATAGCAAAATGGATGACGGTAGAAGGTGTTATACGTGGGAACTATGCACTTAGCAATGTATCCAATGATAGCCTTCTTAACCTATTTTTTGAAAATTCTCCAGATACTGACCATATGAAGTACAAATGGATTGAAAAAAACTTAGCACCTCAACGACACATACTCAAAAGTCCATCGTATAAAAATATTTTGGTGGGGCAAATCAGTTTAACCGATGGAAGTAAAAATAACTCTTTACTCAAATATATTCTCCCGTTTTATGGAGGTTTTCAACCAAATGATGGTTTTCAACTGCTAAAAGACACCTACTTTGAATCAGTAGACAAAGGGAACAAGCAAGTACTCTCCCATACCCTTATACACCATGACCATGTAGATATTAAACACAGTTATGGAGTATTTGCCACCATAAGTTCTTTTTTAGAAGAGAAAAAACGGGTACGAATCACGCTTGTAGATGCAACCGTTAATGATATCCATGAAGAGATAACAAGTAGTAATGTTGGGTCTGAAATTATTTTTGAAAGTTATATCTTTTCACCCGAAGCCAAAAAAGAGTGGGACTTAGAAAAAGCGATAGATGAAAGAGTTTATGAAAGTGGTGCTTTAAAAATTTATAACTATTCGGCTAACGGTCAAACTTATGCTCTTAATCAAATACTCTTTGACAATTTTGTACTTTCTACCGAGAGTAAATTGAATATAAAATTAAAAGGTTATGAGATAGACAGTAGCAAACTGTATCATATCAAAGAGGTTAACAGAGAGTCTAAAATAGAATCTTTAGGGGAAGGTGAAAAAACAGTTGAACTCAAAAATGGAGTTTATGAAGTAGATGGGGTAGATTGGAGTGGGCATGTTAAGGTTGAAGTTATAGACTTTTAGAGGTCTATAACTTTTTGATAAATATGGACGGTAGGGTACGGCTTCAGCCTACCGATAAAACCAAATTTATAAAATTAACCTTTTTCATTCAACAAATTCAATTTGACGGTAGGCTAAAGCCGTACCCTACGATTTCTTTTAGAATCTCAGGGGCATTACCCCTACCCTAAATCTGCCCCCAAAGAACACATTTCGATTTTATCAATACGTCCAGTATGTCGTCCACCTTCAAACTCAGTCTCACAAAAAGCATCTATCATACTTTCAATCACACCTTTACCCACCACACGTTCACCAAAACATAAAATGTTCGCATCGTTATGTGCTCTTGTAGCCGATGCTGTAAATGCGTCGTGACATAAACCTGCACGGATACCAGCCACTTTATTTGCAGCGATAGAGATACCAATCCCTGTACCACAAATTAAAATACCAAAGCTACCTTGGTCAGCCACCACGGCATCGGCACATTTTTTTGCAAAATCAGGATAATCTACCCTGTCTGCTGAATCAGGTCCTAAGTCAATAACCTCATGACCTTTTTCCCTAACATACTCTTTAACAAATGCTTTTAGTGCATATCCTGCATGGTCGGTTGCTATATAAAATTTCATCTTCTCCCCTTTTTTAATTGTGTTTTCTAATATCTCGGTTTTTCAAGTTGTAAATCATTGACAAATGTACCCAGTCTGTCCCATCTGATTGTTTTCTTGTCATTATCCCAAGAGAAGTAAATAAACCATGGTTGCCCAATCACCAATTTATAAGGTACTGAACCCCAAAAACGGCTATCTGAAGAGTTGTCACGGTTATCACCCATCATGTAGTAGTGGTCTTTTTCCACCTTTTTATAAAAAGCATTCATAGAAGCACCTGAACGATTTTCATAAAGAATGGGACCTAACTCTTTAACATAAATTGCTGACATATCATTTTTTCTTTGAGTCAAATTCAAAAATGCATTTTGAACCTCTGGTGCATATTGAATCCCTGGATATTTATTTATGTATGGGTTGTCTACCCATAATTTTCCTCTAAACTTTTTAATTTTTTCAGCTGGATATTTTTTTGTAATATACTCATCCCCTTCAGAAAAATGGATATATAAGTGTTTATCCTGATAAACTATCTCATCCCCACCTTTAGCCACACAACGTTTTACAAAGTGTGTTTTTTCATCTCGAGGATAGAGAAAAATAACAATATCTTCCCGTTTTGGTTTGTCACCCTCAATAAGGTGTCCATTGTCATTAAAGTCGGGAACAAGTGGAATCTGTAACCATGGTAACATAGGGATAGGAATCCCATATGAAAACTTTTTTGCAAAAAGAAAATCACCTATCTGCATGGTTCTTTTCATAGAACCTGAAGGGATTACAAATGATTGAACCACAAAAAATATAAGGAAAAGTACAATAAAAACTGTACCTGTCCAAGAGCTTGAAAATCTATATAATTTATTTAAAAATTTCATTAACTACCTTCTTGAAATGTTTGAGCTGACTTTAAAGTATTTTCTAAAAGCATCGCAATGGTCATAGGACCTACTCCCCCTGGAACAGGTGTAATATATGAACATTTTGGAGCAACAGCTTCAAAGTCTACATCACCAACCAGTTTACCACTATCCAAACGGTTAATACCAATATCAATAACAATTGCCCCCTCTTTTACCATATCTTCTTTAATAAGGGCAGGAACACCCACCCCCACAATAACAATGTCAGCGTTACATGTATGGGAGGCTAAATCTTTGGTATAAATATGGGTAACCGTCACCGTTGCATTGGCATTTATAAGCAAAGAAGCCATCGGTTTTCCTACAATGTTACTTGCACCCACCACAACCACATCTTTACCCTCTAGGTCGATGTTGTACTCTTCAAACATTCGCATAACACCCAGTGGTGTACAGGCTACAAAACTCTCTAGGTTTGTCACCATACGACCAACATTATAAGCATGGAAGCCATCGACATCTTTTTTAGGGTCTATCACCTCTAAAATCTTAGCAGTATCTATATGTTCAGGTAAAGGGAGCTGTACCAAAATTCCATGAATATGAGGATTATTGTTCATCATGATAATAATCTCTATCATTTCAGTTTGAGTAATGGTATTGGGCATTTTATGAGCTATAGAGTAAAAGCCTACATTTTTACATGCTTTCTCTTTCATGCTTACATAAGCATGACTTGCTGGGTCATCACCCACAATCACGACAGCCAAGCCAGGGACCACCCCATGCTCTTTTTTCAACTCTTCTACTGAAGATTTCACATAAGTTTGAACTTTTTGAGACAATAATTTTCCATCTATAAGTTGCATATTTTCACTTTTATATAATTTTTCGGTATTATATCAAAAAATCTATTTTACAGAGGTAATCCCTACTTTGAAAGCTTTACTATTATTACTACCCATTGCACTTTTTTCTTTTAATGAAAATGATGTCTCTTTTGAAGAGAACCTTACAAACACCGATGATAACTTTGAAGTGAGTACTCATGACAGTTTTTTGTCCGATGTTGAATATGGGAGAATGTTATACAAAAGCCCCCGAGGAATCTCTTGTTCTCAATGTCATGGTGATGCAGGAAAAGGTGGTCAACATATCGTCACCTATTATGACAAAAAAAGAAACCCTAAGATTTTAAGGGGTGTCAATATTCGCTCCTATTCACTAGAGGAATTAAGAGCGAGTCTCAAAAATGAATACAAAGAGAACAATCGCACCAAACGTCACAAAATCATGCCAATGTATTACTTAACAGAAAAAGAGATACATGCCATCTATTCTTACCTTCAATATGATGAGAAGAAAGAGAAGTAAATTCTGAGATGGTAAATTTCTCTCTATTTTTATATTTACCTTCTCTTTGTTTCATATTTTATCTCTACTCCACCAAAATAAACTCAACCCCATCTTTTGAGCCAATAATCAAATAGGCACTTAGTTTCTCAATCCCTTTTACTTTTTTTAGCTCCAAATACCCTTTAACTTGCTTAATTCCCTCTTTTTTTACATAACTATGGCTATCGCTATTTTTCATCCATTTCAATTCAAAGAGATAGTTATTGGGGACTTTCTCATCTCTCCCTGTGAGTAGTATATCGGGATACTTTTTATCTTTTTCAGGTTGAGAGTCTATAAAATAGAATGAGGCAAAACTAAGCAGTGAGAGGGTAATCATCTGAAAATATTTCTCATCAAATCCCATCAGGTCTCGGTTAGATAAAACTTTAACCACTTCACCCAATTGGGCTTTAAATGGTTCTATATCCCCTTTGGCTAAATCAATGAGAATGGTCTGAATATCATTAATAACCGTCAGGTTATTTCTATCTCTAAGCTCCATAGCAAAATAGTTAAAGTAGAGTATTTTGATTACATAGTTTGGTATCTCAAACTCAAATACCTCTCCAAAGGCTTCATCTTTGATGGTGATAAACCCCATAGAGTAGATAAGGGTAATAAAATCATCACGACTAAACTCTCGATTTAGGTCATATCTATCTTTTATAATACCTGTAATGGAATTTTTCTCTATAAGCTCTTTTAAGATTTGATAGTTTCTATCGCTATCACCTATATTAAAGAGCTTCATAATCGCTTTGTAGTCACTTGCCACATTGCTATCGAGCATCTTTTTTGGCATCTTACATCTCTTATAATCAAATTGAGAGATGAAGTAGTTCACCAGTGTGGAGTTATAGACTCTTGTTTCTGCTTCCAAATTAAAAAGATAGCCGTTATACCAAGTTTTTATTTTTTCTAAAAGTTCTTTTTTCTTGTTGATGTCACATTTTAAAAAGATAGAGTTTTCCAAAGAGTACTCCACCTCTTTTTGACTAAATCCTGCCATCTCGTTAAACGCTTCATGATAAGAGATATTGGAAACAATGTTAAATCCAGAACTCAAACTATCAAGTGTAATTGGTGTTACTCCTGTAATAAACATCTTCTGAACAGTTCCTGATAGGGTAGCTGTTTTAAGTACTTCATAGAAGCTTCTTACAAATCCACCTTTTCCTACTACTTTTAGAAAGTCTTGCATATTGTAGGCTAAGATGGCATTGGCAAATTGGTCGTATTCATCTATGAGTAGGTAAATGGAGTCACCCTTCACAATACGAAAAAAGACCTTTACGATCTCTTTTGGGTTATTAAGTGTATAAATCATTTTGGTATCTTTAGTATCATAACCATATCTATCTAAATAATCTGCAACCCCTTTTTTTATATTGTCTGTAAAATCTTTGTGCGTCTCTTTGAGGTTATCTCCTTTGAACTCTATCCCACTAAACTCAAAAAACAGAATTCTATAGCTACTCTTTTTGGGTGTTGGATTTTCACCTATATAGGTATCATTAAATATCTGCTCAAACTCCTCTTTGCTATTTTCATCATAATAGTATTGTAGAGTTGAGAGAAAGAGAGATTTACCAAACCGTCTTGGGCGTAAGAAGATAACAAAATCTTCATTTAGTTTCTCTAACTTCTCTATATATTGAGTTTTATCTACATAGAGATAATCATTATTTATTTTTATCTTTTTAAAGTTACTATTGCCATATATTATTTTTTTCATCTTTGACCTTTGATTTCTCTTAATATATTATAACATATCATTTTTTACTCTATCTATGCTAAGACTACATCATTTTATCTCTCAAACTTATGTACAAATTTTATTAGCATCTAAAAGCTTTTATTCTTTTGGTTCTAAGGCACTTACATTTCATTAACGAGTATGATTGAATAAGTTTTTTTCTCCTCTTAAAAATCCTTCTCCTTTAGCAAATATTCTAACTTTTTTCTTTTCATAGAAAATTTCAGGTGGCTTAGTATTTTCAAAAATAATAACTTGCAATTCATTAATTATCTTATTTTCATCTAAATATTTATAAAAGTTATGTGCTAAATTTTTAGTCTCTTTTTCTTTTACTTTATAGGGATTAAAGGGTGAATCAATAACGGTGAATCCAACTTGATATGGCTTATCGTATAAATACTCTAAAACAGCTATTAAAAATGTTGCATAAATAATTGCTCTATATCCTTGTCCAAAAATTCCTCTTTTTTCACCATTAATCAAAAAATCTAAATCTATTTGGGAAAATTCAACATTTGAAATATTGTCAAATTCAATTGTTTTAAGAATATCCAACATCGTATCAGTAATAGGCTTCATAAAAGAAGACGTAATTTCTTTATCTTTTATATTATCTATCGCCTTTTTTCCTTGTTTTACTTTTGATGTAAGTCTTTTTAATTCACTAATATATTTTTGTAAATTTTCCTTTAAAATTTTATTTTTCAATGATTTTGTTATCAATTTTTGATATTCATCACCTAACTTAGATAATTCTATCTCCAATTCCTTTTTTAATTCAAGATTTTTTTTATTTTTAGAACTCATTTGATTGGTCGCTAATGATATTGACTTAGAACAATTACAATGTAATTCTTTTCCACATTTAGGACAATAAACTTTATTTTTAAACTCATTTATTTTAATATCATAAATCAATATTTTCTTCGTTACTTCTTCTAAGTTATTTTTTGTATTTTTAATAGATTTTTCAGTATCAGTAAGTATATTAGCAATATTCCATAAACTACTTTCATCTGATTCTTTCAATTCCAATTCTATACTATCAATTTTATTTTTAAGTAACTCAATTGCTATCTCTTTGAATTTAATGTCCTCAATTGACTCTATCTTTGTTATATTTTTATCATCTTCTTCTGTCACAATAAATCTAAATGTACTTTTATCTTTAGGTTTATATCCAGCAATATTGGATTTACGAGCAATAATATTATCCTCATCTAATAGAAAATATCGTTTTAAATTTTGAAAATATAAACTTTGAGTATCACCATATTTATCAATTTTAATTCTTTTTTCTTGCATATCAGTAAGTGATAGTAAAAAATCTGAAATAGTCTTTTTTGAATCATTATTATTTGAATATAAAGTAATTTTATCATCTAAAAGAAAATGACTATCATTAATATCTCTATAAATTTTATGTGTAATCCCTCTATATGTTTCAATAATTAATTCATACTTTGTATAACCTTTAGACTCTTTAATTTCTTTTGGTTTTTTTTCCGAACCAAGCATAAAATCTATACATTGATAAATAAAGGTCTTTCCAATATCAGAACCTCCATAAATAATATTTAAACCCTTTTCAAACTTAATAGATGATATTTCAAATTTATCACCATCTAGTGTTAATTTTTTAAGATAAAAACCATTTTTTTTTAAATATTCCATTTTTAATTTCTCCACCTAAGATATATAAGTCTACCACAAACCCAACATCATATCCAACAACCTAAAACCAATTCTCACCTCATCATACCAATTTTCACTACAAAAGAGAAGATTAAAGAATATTCTAAACCAAGGGTGTTAAAAGGTGTTTTTTCGATAGGGTGTAGTCCCCGACTACACCGTCTAATGGAAATTTACATAAATAGATATTTAAAAATAGAAGGAATTATTTTATTAAGATTTGTTGATTTATAGAGCATAGTTTTGACGGTGTTTTCGTGGGAAAACACCCTACCATTAACATTCAAAAAAGAAATTTAAAGCAAAATCTCCCTCTGCCCCTTATTATTCGGAGGAGATAAAATACCCATCTCTTGAAGTTGCTCAATAATGTTGGCTGAACGGTTATAGCCAATTTGAAGTTTACGTTGCAAGTAAGATATAGATGTTTTTTGATCGGTTAAAACAATCTGTTTTGCTTCTTCATACAGTTCATCCAAATCACCAACCACACCAACACCTGAAAGGGAAGCCCCCTCCTCTTTTACCAAGTAACGCTCGTCGTAGTCTGGGGCTCTTTGCTCTTTTAAGAACTCTACTATCTCTTCTATCTCTTCTTCTGAATTCCATGGAGCATGAATACGTACCAGACCATTTGTCCCAGGAGGGGTAAACAGTGCATC